>Ga0307436_1000982_pt1 | contig 13025 bp, 13 predicted proteins | sample SalMarWE160440MG_FD_202513 | JGI IMG/M metagenome (GOLD analysis project Ga0307436, IMG submission 202513) | Salt marsh sediment microbial communities from the Plum Island Ecosystem LTER, Massachusetts, United States - WE1604-40 | ecosystem: Environmental > Aquatic > Marine > Intertidal zone >...
TCATGGCCGGGGCCGGCGGTAGCCTCAGGGCGGGCGCCACCGAGAATCCGGTGAAACTCACCCGCTCGGTCAGGGACATGCTCGCTCATGTCTCCTGCGGCGGGGCGCCGGCCTACGTGTGGCCGGGCGGCGGCATCACCTTCATGGCCGATGTCAGCGCGATGCCGAAGCGCGCTTTCGGCTATGTCCCCACCCCCGCCATCGTCGCGCCCATCGAGTTCACGATGCGGCGCGAGGACTATGCCGCGCTCGGGGGGCACATGGGCGCCATCATCGAGGCATCCGAAGCGCTGAAGAAAGCCGGCCGGCGCGAAAGCGGGTACGGTGAAGCGGACTGGCCCACCACCCGGCGCCATTTTCGCTGGGGGCAGGAGGAGGGCGGAACGCCATGAACGCTCCCGTTGCAGCCTTCCTCCCCGGCCGCCGCCGCCTGCACCTGCAGCACGGCCCCATCGACCTCGTCATCGAGACCTGGGGTAGCGCGGGCGAACGCGACAGGGCGCACCGGGCGGCGATTGCCCGCTTCGACACCATCCTCGATGAGCTGGTGGCGGAGTTGACGCTGTTGCGCCAGCCCTGCCCGCCTGCCGGGCTTCCGCTCCAAGGCGCGGTCGCGCGGCGCATGCTGGCCGCTGTCGGGCCCTTTGCCGCCGACGGCTTTTTCGTCACCCCCATGGCGGCGGTCGCCGGCGCGGTGGCCGAAGAGGTGCTCGAGCACATGCTGGCGGCTGCAGACCTCGACAAGGCCTATGTCAACAATGGCGGCGACATCGCATTTCATCTGAGCTTGGGCGAACGCTTCGATGTGGCCATGATCACCCTCGACGCCATGCCGGCCGATGACGGACGGGTGACGATCGAAGCCGCCGATCGGGTGCGCGGCATCGCCACCTCGGGCCGGCATGGGAGGAGCCTTTCCATGGGCATCGCCGACTCGGTCACGGTGCTGGCGAAAGGTGCTGCCATTGCGGATGCCACCACCACCCTCATCGCCAACGCCGTCGACCTGCCCGGTCACCCGGCGGTGGAGCGGCGGCCGGCGATGGCCGTCAGAAGCGACAGCGACCTCGGCGAGCGCATGGTGGTGACCGGCCTTGGCGAACTGACAAGAGATGAAATTGACGCCGCCCTGGGGCGCGGCCTTGCCGCCGCCGAAGACATGCGCTCAAGCGGCCGCATCGCCGCTGCGGCGCTTTTCCTGCGCGGGCGATCGATGGTTGCGGAAGCAGCGGGCAGCAGTGCTACATGCCGGCTGCCCGGCGCGTTGCGTATGCAAGGACTGGAGGCGATGCCTGCCTGAGGCTGCTGATGAAAGGGAGGACGGGCAAAGATGAAAGCCAAGATCAGGAAACTCATGGTGGTCACCGACGAGACCCGGCTGGAGATGGGCCGTGAGGTCTCGCCCCCCACCCGCCGCGCCGCCGCCGTGGCCGTGATCGAGAACCCTTTTGCCGGGCGCTATGTGGAAGACCTCAGTGCGCTCATGGACATCGGCGCCGAGCTCGGCGGCTTTCTGGGCGAGCGCTGTGTCGCCGCGCTGGGCATCGAGCCGGGAGAGGCGCAAAGCTACGGCAAAGCGGCGATGGTGGGCGAGAACGGCGAGCTGGAACATGCCGCCGCCATCCTCCATCCCAAGCTCGGCGCACCGTTGCGCAAGGCGGTGGAAAAGGGGGCGGCGCTGGTTCCCTCCTCCAAGAAGATGGGCTCGCCCGGCCAGGTGCTCAACATCCCCCTCGGCCACAAGGATGCGGCCTATGTGCGCTCGCACTTCGACGGGATGGAGGTGCGCCTCAACGATGCCCCGCGGGCGAATGAGATCATGGTGGCGGTGGCGGTGACCGATTCCGGCCGTCCCCTGCCGCGTGTGGGCGGTCTCAAGGTCGGTGAGATCAAGGGCGAGGACGGCCTGCGCTGACGAAACGGCCCACCTGCACACCGGTTGTGTGTTGGCGTGAGATGGCGAAACCGCCTTACATTCTCGATGATCAGGTGGGCTTCATCCTGCGCCAGGCGAGCCAGCGCCACACCGCCATCTTCGCCGCCCGCATGGCGCACGGCCTCACGCCAAGGCAATTTGCCGCCATGGCCAGGCTGGCCGAAGCGGGGGCCACATCGCAGAACCAGCTGGGCCGGCTGGTGGCGATGGATGTCGCCACTGTCAAGGGAGTGGCCGATCGCCTGAGGAAGCGCGGCCTCATCGCCGCCGTCCCCGACCCGCAGGACCGCCGCCGGGTGATGCTCGACTTAACCGACGAGGGCCGCCGTCTCATCGCCGAAGCGGTCGAGGCCGGCCGCGAGATCACCCAGGCAACGCTGGAACCGCTTTCGCCCGAAGAGCGCAAGACCTTCCTCGCCCTGCTGCGCAAGCTGGCTTAGGGCTTCACCGCCTGGCTCAGGCTGTCGATGGCGGCTTCCACCCCGCCTTTCCCGTGCGGGATGTCGAGGGCCTTGAGGCCGGCCTCGATCACGCCCAGCGTGCCCAGTACCATGGGCGCGTTCACATGGCCCATATGGGCGATGCGGAAGGCTGTGTCCTCCGTCCCCCCGATACCGATCCCTAAAGTGACGCCGCATTTCTCGCGCGCATAATCGAGCAGCGCCTTGGGATTGAACCCGTTAGTGCGCACCGTCGTCACCGAGTTGGCGCGGCAGGCCGGGTCCGTGATGTTGAAGGAAAGCGCCCCGCCCTCGACCCAGCGCTCCACCGCGGCGCGCACCGCATCGGCGAGGATGCGGTGGCGTTCGATGACGTTCGCAACACCCTCGGAAAAGATCATGTCGAGCGCTGTTCTGAGCCCGAACAGGAGGTGTTCGGGCGGCGTTCCGCAATATTTCATATAGTGTTCATTGCCGTCCCTGAACGTCCAGTCCCAATAGCGGGTGACGAGATTGGCGTTCATGCGCCGGCGCTCACGCGCCTTGTCGTTGGCGGCAACGAAAGAAAGGCCCGGCGGCGTCATTAGTCCCTTCTGCGAGCCTGTGACCGCCACGTCCACGTCCCAGGCGTCCATCTCGCACGGCATGGTGGCGAGCGACGCCACCGCATCGACCAACAACAGCGCGTCATGCCCGGCGGCGTCAATGGCGGCGCGGATCGCCGCGATATCGTTGGCAACGCTCGAGGCGGTATCCACCTGCGCCACCAGTATCGCCTTGATTTCCCCCGCTTCATCCTTGCGCAGCCGGTCTTCCAGCTTCTGCGGATCGACCGGCGAATGCCAGTCGCCCGGCAGCGCTTCGGCGGCGGCACCCATTGCTTCGGCCACGTCGCCCCAGCCGGTGGCGAAGATGCCTGACGGGAGGGTGAGGATTTTGTCGCCGCGCGACAGCACGTTGGCGAGCGCTGCTTCCCACGCCCCGTGACCATTGGAGGCGTAGATGTAGGCCCGCCCCGTGGTGCGGAACAGCTTCGGCATATCCGCCAGAAGCCCTTGCGTCAGCTCGAGATGGTCGCCGGAATAAAGGTCGATGGCCGGCCGGTGCATCGCCCGCAACACCTCGTCGGGCACGGTGGTGGGACCTGGGATGGCAAGGAAGGCGCGGCCGTTGCTGACGGACATGATTTTCACCGATTTGAAGGACAGTAGCGAGTGTCTGCTCTAGCGCGCGGCGCATGCCGGCACAAGGCCCATCGAGGCCGCACCCGCATCAGTCAGCCTGCGCCGCCGAGGGCGCGCCCATAGGCTGGCGGGCAGGCTTTTTCAGGATCAATACCAAGGGGATGGCGCACAGCGTCACCAGCATCATCAGCTTGAAGTCGTCGATATAAGAGATCATCAGCGCCTGCTGGTTGACCAGTCCGTCCAGCAGTTGCAGCGATGCCGGATCGCCGGTTGCCGCAGGCGGCCAAAGCGCCCTCAGAACCGGATTGAAGGGCGAAATATGAACCGCCAGCTCCGCGTGGTTGATCTGGGCATTGTGCGACAGCATGGAGAACATGATGGAAATGCCGATGGACGAGCCGATGTTGCGCATCAGGCTGAACAGGCTGGTGGCATCGGTGCGCAGGTGCATCTCCAGGGTCGAGAAGCCGACGGTGGCCAGCGGCACGAACACAAGTCCCAGACCCAGGCCCTGAACGACGCCGCTCCAGACGATGATGCCCGAATCCATCTGCGGCGAAAAGCCGGTCATCTGGTAGAGCGACAGCGCAACCAGACAAAGCCCCAGGGTGACCATGTAGCGGGCATCGACGAAGCGGATGAGGCGTCCCACCACGATCATCGAGATCATGGTCCCCACCCCGCGCGGCGCCAGTACCAGGCCGACGGTCACGGTGGGATAGCCGAACAGGTTGGAGAGCATCGGCGGCAAGAGCGACATCGAGGCGAGCAGGATGACGCCGACGATGAAGATGAAGATGAGCCCGGTGACGAAATTGCGGTCACGGAAGACATGCGGATCGATGAAGGGATTCTTTGCCGTCATCAGATGCACGGCAAAGACCCAGAAGCCGGTGATCGAAAGGGCCGACTCGATCCAGATCTCAGGAGCCGAGAACCAGTCCACCTCGCCGCCGCGGTCGAGCAGCAGTTGCAGCGCCCCCACCCCCAGCGACAGCATGGCGAAGCCGAAGAAGTCGAAGCCGCGCAAGCGCTTGGCGATGACCGGCAGATAGGCGGCACAGCCGAGAAAGGCAATGATGCCGACCGGCAGGTTGATGAAGAACACCCAGCGCCAGTTCATGGTATCGGTGAGCCAGCCGCCCAGCGTCGGGCCGACGATGGGGCCGACCATGATCCCTGCGCCCCACATGGCCATGGCCGAGCCGTGGCGCTCCCTGGGGTTGATGTCGAGCAGGAAGGTCTGCGACAGAGGCACGATGGCAGCGCCGAACACGCCTTGCAGCAGACGGAAAAATACCATCATGTCGAGATTCCACGCCAGGCCGCAGGCCATGGAGGTGGCGGTAAAGCCGACGATGGAGACGAGGAAGGCCTGCTTGCGCCCGAGCTGGCCGGAAATCCATCCCGTCATCGGCGTCATGATGGCGGCAGCCACGATATAGGAGGTGAGGACCCAGGTGACGGTGTCGCGCGAGGCTCCGAGATCGCCGGTCATGTCGGGCAGGGCGACATTGGCGATGGTGGTATCGAGCACCTGCATCACCGTCGCCGCCATGATCGAGACGGTGATGAGGCCGCGATGTGGGGTTTCGATATGGCCTGGGGCCGGAGCGTTCATGGGACTACCGTTTCAGGCGCCTTCGCCCGCTACGGGATGGCGGCGTGGGCAAGGGCGATGAGCGATCCGAAACCGCGCACGTGGCCGGTATCGAGGCTGACTGTGGCGCTCATGCCGGTGCGCAGGGCGAGCTTTGCCTCATCAGGCTTGAGCTTCAACTGCACCGGGATGCGCTGGGTGACCTTCACCCAGTTGCCGGTGGCGTTCTGGGCCGGCAGCAGCGAGAACTGCTCGCCGGTACCGGCGCCGATGGCTTCCACCGTCGCCTTGAAGGTGTGTTCGGGATAGGTGTCGAAGGTAATGGTCGCGGTCTGCCCGGGCCGCATGTGATCGAGCTGGGTTTCCTTGAAATTGGCATCGATCCAGGTATCGCCGGTCTCCACCAGCGTAAACAGCGGCGTGCCGGTGGTGACATACTGGCCCGGCTTGAAGGAGGCGGCCTGATAGACGATGCCGGCGGCCGGCGCCTTCACCGTGGTGTGCTTGAGGTCATAGGCATCCTTCTGGCGCGCCGCCAGCGCGGCCATGACCAGCGGATGCTGATCGACGGGAAGGTCGGGATTGCCGTCGAGCGCGGCACGGGCGCTTGCGATGCCTTGCCTGGCGATGACGAGCTGCATGTGTGCCTTGTCGAGATTGTGGTGCGCCTGATCGAGCGTCGCCTGGGCGCTGATGCCGGTCCTGGCCAGCTTCGACTGGCGTTCGAACTCGGTGCTGTAAAAGGTCGCTTCCTCGGCGGCCGCCTTCTCGGCGGCGACGGCCTGGCTATAGGCGCTTTTGAGCTGCTCGACCTTGAGACGAGCGCTGGCGATGGCGGCATCGTCCTCACTGACGGCGATGCGGAAAGGCTCCGGATCGACCTGGAAGAGCACGTCGCCGGCCTTGACCGTCTGATTGTTCGAGACCGGGACGGTTACGACGCGGCCGGAGACCTCCGAGGCGATGGAGATCTTCGGCTGCTTGAGGTAGGCATCTTCGGTCGACTGGTAGCGCCCGCCGGTCACCCACCACCAGATGCCTCCCGCCAGCAACGCCAGGGGGAGGATGAGCATGAGCACGAAACGGAAGCGCTGCACGAAGCGGCGCTTGCGGCGCGGCCTCTCGATGTCGTCGGGCGCTGCCGCCGCCGGCTTCTTCTCCGGCGGAACCGTTTCCTTGCCGTCGACCTTGTCGACGACCTTGCCAACCTTGGTGATCGCGTTCATCGCTCTTCACCCACGGCTATGGCCATCTCCGCCTCGCATGGCTCATCGTCCGCCGACAGGTTGTCCACCACGGTGCGCAGGCCATGGAGAAGAGCCTTGCGCTGGGCCTCGTCGAGGCCGGCCATGGCCTCGTCATAGATGCCGTCGGCCAGTTTCCTAATCGAGACATAGGTGCGCCGCGTCTTGTCGGTTGGATAGACCATGCGCACGCGCCGGTCGGTTTCCGAAGGCTGGCGGATGATCCATCCGGCCTGCTCCATGCGGTCGAGCAGGCGCGAGACGCTGATCGGCTCGATTTCCAAAAGTTCCGCCAGCCGCGCCTGCGGCACGCCTTCCTCGCGCACCAGGCGGAACAAGAGCCGCCATTGCGCTACCGACAGGCCGTATTCGGTAGCACGCGCCTTGAAGCGCTTGCGCAACAGGCGGGTGGCGTCATTGAGCAGGAAGCCGAGGCGGTCGGAGAGATCGGTATTCATAAGCTATATATATTATAAGCAGGCTTATGAAATCAAGCCCGCTGGCCAAAATGGGTTGAGAGAACATTGCGCGGCCTGCCTGAGGCCGCTGCTGCAAGGCTCGGATGCAAAACCTGTCGCCCCTTGCGCCGGATTGCGGTAGAGCCTTCAGCCATGACGCTCATCCTCATCGGCGCGCTTCTGCTCGGCCTGATTTGGGCTCTGTTCTGGCTCAAGGACGAACTGCGCAGCCCAAGACTGGCGCGCCTCGCCTACAGCGAACTCTCCATGCGCCTCGTCGTGATCGCCGTGGCGCTGTTGATGGTCGGCGCAGTGCTGGCCGTGGCCGATCTTATCGGGCGATGACAGGGCCTTGCGGGCGGCGAACGCCGGCCAGAAACTCCAGCATCCCATAGACCACCTTGTCGCGCCCGGTGAGCGGATCGCGCTCGGGCCGGGTCACATCGTGCACGTGCACGTGGTCCGCGGCGGCATCTTTGAGAATGCGGCAGGCGCGCTCTTCGTGCTCGGCATCGGGCGTGCGCACCCACAGCAAGAGGCCGCCCTTGCGCAACTGCGTGCTGTAATAGGTGCGCTGCCGGCTGGTGAGCCACAAGGCCAGGAGGCCGCCGATGAGGCCTGCCACCACGCCGGCGACGCCAGCGGCGATGAAAGAGGCCGTGAGCGTGCCGTTGTCGGCCGCCACCGCGGCGCCCGCCGCCAATGCGGCGATCATGAACGGGGCGGCGATCAGCATGGCCCTCAGCTCGGTAAAGGAATCGCCGGCGAAATAGGCCACCGTCGGCGCCTCGGGGTTATCTTCCAGTTCGGCCGCCGTATAGACCTTGTGCAGCTTGCTGGTGATGGCGTGCTCGCTGGCGAGAACGCTGAGATCGGCCCGGTCGAAGCCATGCAGCAGCAGTTCGTCGGCTGCGGACCTGAGGGCGAAGGCATCATGGAAAAGGCCCACCGCTTCGCGAAATGTCGTTGTTTCTGGCATGATGATCTCTCCTTCCGGGTCATGGACGCGGAGGGTAGGGCCCGGCGCGTTCATATGGCGGCGCCACATGCGGACTGGCGAAGAGAGTTTCCAAGATGCCCATCCGCTCCGCCAGTAAAGTGGCGCCAAGCGGGCATCTCTCAAACAAATATTATAGCGCAAATCACCAAGGAAGCCAAAGCCGTTACCGGCTCACTCGGACACTGTGATGTCTGGGTTCAGGTGGCGAGCCTTGTGGACAAACAGGCGACTACGGCCAAGCGGATTTGCATTTTCGTGCCGGGGCGGTTAGGGTCGCGCGGCAAATAAGCGACAATTGAGAACGCAAAAACGACAAAATCCGGCTTGCTGTGGGCGGGCCGGGAAAGGAGCAGCATTGCATGTGCGGAATTGCGGCGCTTTGGGGCGCCTCCGATCGGGAGTTCATCGGCAGTATCCTCGACGCCCAGGAGCATCGCGGCCCGGACGGCCGCGGCCTTGCCGGGGTCGGGGGCGACAAGGGCCTTTTCGGCCACTGCCGGCTTTCAATCATCGACCCGCAAGGCGGAGCCCAGCCGCTCAAGGCCGGCGACAGCGGCTGGACGCTCATCGCCAACGGCATGATCTACAACGACCGTGAAATCAGGGCGGAACTGGGCGAAGGGCGGTTTTCGACCGGATCCGACAGCGAATCGATCCTGCGCAGCGTGGCGCGCGACGGCACGGCCGCGGTGAACGGCCTCGATGGCATGTTCGCTTTCGTGATGAGCAACGGCCGCGAGCTGGTCGCGGCGCGCGACCCCATCGGCATCAAGCCGCTCTATATGGGCCGCCGGCAACAGAGCCTCGCCTTTGCGTCCGAGATCAAGGCGCTTACCGGCTGGAGCGAAAGCATCGAGGAGTTTCCCGCCGGCCATGTGTTCGATACAGCCCGCGGGTTGCGGCCCTACTACACGGTTCCCCCGGCCCGGCCGGACGCCTGGGACCTGGAGGACGCGCTGGAGGCCTTGCGCGATTGCCTTGAACGGGCTGTGCACAAGCGCCTGCGCTCGGATGTGCCGTTCGGCGCGCTCTTGTCGGGCGGGCTCGACAGCTCCATCATTGCCGCGCTTGCGGCGCGCGAGGTCGACAGGCTGAAGACTTTTGCCGTTGGCTTCGAGAACAGCCCCGATCTTCTGGCAGCGCGCAAGGTGGCCCGCCACATCGGCTCCGAGCACCGCGAACTCGTCATCACGCCGCAGCAGGCCATGAAGGAGCTGCCGGCGATCCTACGTCACCTGGAGTCGTTCGATCAGGACCTGGTGCGCAGCGCGGTCCCGTGCTGGTTCGTGTCCCGCCTGGCCAGTGACGAGGTCAAGGTGGTGCTCACCGGCGAAGGAGCCGACGAGCTCTATGCCGGCTATACCTATTATCGCGACATCCCCGAAGCGGACGCGCTTGGCGATGAATTGCGCCGTTCGGTCACCTCGATGCACGACATCAATTTGCAGCGGGTCGACCGCATGACCATGGCACACGGGCTCGAGGCGCGCGTGCCGTTCCTCGATACCGACATGATAGCGCTGGCCATGTCGCTGCCGGCGGAATGGAAGCTGGCTGACCGCAATGGCCGGCGGGTGGAGAAATGGCTGCTGCGCGAGGCTTTCGAACACCTGTTGCCGCACGATATCGTGTGGCGCGACAAGCTGCAGTTCGACCAGGGCTCGGGCGTGGCCGGCTTCATTGTCGGTGCCGCCAGCCGGCTGGCCGAGGAAGGCGGCATTGCCGTCGATGGCACCCGCAGCCGCGAGGAGGCCTATTACCGCGCGCTGCTGGCGGAGGCTTGCGAAACGCCGCAGCCGGTGCTCGACCTCGTCAGCCACTGGGACACGAGGATCGCATCGTGACGCAGGCGCCAACCGACAAGAAGCCACAAGACCGCATCAGGGCGGACGGCAAGGCTTCGTTCGACTCGATCTACGACCAGCCCACCCCGGCGGCGTATTTCTCGGCGCTCAAGCCGCTCGCCTACATGACCCCCGGGCGGGTGCAACCGATGGTGCGCCGCTGCGTGGCCGCGCTGCGTCATGGGCGCGGCATCGAAACCGTAACCGTGCTCGATCTGTGCGCGGGCTACGGTGTCAATGCCGCCTTGCTGAAATACCGGCTGGGCATGCAGGATCTGTATGAGCGTTATGCGACGGCAAATGCCCGCGCTGCCGGCCACAAGCGCATCGCCGCCGATGCGTTGTGGTACGCCCGCAAGGCCCGTGCCCAGGCGGACGTGCGGGTGATTGCCCAGGACGTGGCGCTCAATGCCCTCACCTACTCGCACGCGGTGGGCCTTGCCGATGTGGTGGTCGGCGCAAACCTGGAGGAGCGCGATCCGAGCGAAGTCGAAGCAGCGCAGCTCGGCCTGGCGGACCTCATCGTGGTGACGGGCGGGCTGAGCTATATCGGCGAAAAAAGTTTCCGCCGAGTCCTCGGGGTGGCGCGGCGGCGGCCATGGGCGCTTTATTTTCCCTTGCGCCACAGCGATACCGACGACATCGACGAGGCCTTCGAGAGGGCGGGCTACGAGGTGGAGACGGCGCGCCGCACCATCCAGCACCGCTTCTTCCGCTCGCCCGAGGAACGGCGCGCCATACGTGCGCGCGTCCTGGCCGACGCGGGCGAGGACGAGCGGCCCCCGTCATCCACCTACCTGGAGGCGCTGATCAAGCTGGCGCGTCCGCCCGGCGACGTTCTGAGCCCGCCCTTCGACGAGATCGTCAGCTCAGATGGCGAGGGATCGCGGCGCGACGAGGCCGTACGCACCGCCAACTGACCTCATTTGCCCCCGCCCGCCGTCTCCGCGCCCTCGCGCGTGAGGTAATAGGCGGCGAGGATGGGCAAAAACGTCACCGCCACCACGAACACCGCCACCACGTTGGTGACCGGGCGCTGGCGCGGGCGGATGAGCTCGTTGAGCATCCAGATCGGGAGGGTCGCCTGCTGGCCGGCGGTGAAGGTGGTGACGATCACCTCATCGAAGGAGAGCGCAAACGCCAGCATGCCGCCGGCCAGAAGCGCCGAGGCGATCTGCGGCAGGACGACATGGCGAAAGGTCTGGAAGCTGTCGGCGCCCAGGTCCATTGACGCTTCCACCATGCTTTTCGAGCTGCGGCGGAAGCGGGCGAGCGCGTTGTTGTAGACGACGACGATGCAGAAGGTGGCATGGCCCAGCACGATCGTCCAGAAGGAGAAATCGAGGCCCATGATTTCGAAGGCCGAGCGCAGCGAGATGCCGGTGATGATGCCGGGAAGGGCGATCGGCAGGACGAACAGCAGAGACACCGACTCGCGCCCGAAAAAGCGGCTCCTCGACAGGGCGGCGGCCGCCAACGTGCCGAAGATGAGGGCGAGCAGGGTGGCGACTGCGGCCACCTCGAGCGACAGATAGAACGGCGGCCAGATGTCGGGGCGGTCGAACCAGGCCGTGGCGAACCAGTGCACGGTGTAGCCGGGCGGCGGGAACTGAAAGCTCTTTTCCTCGGTGGTGAAGGCGTAGACGAAAATGAGGACGATAGGCAGATGCAGGAAGAGCAGGCCGGCGGTCGCTGCCAGCTTCAGGCCGAGACCGGCGATCCCTTGAGCCTCAGAGCGCATCGAAGGCCCCCAGCCGCTTGGCGCCGGCCAGATAGAATCCCATGATCACCATCGGCACCACGGTGAAGGCGGCCGCCAGCGGTATGTTGCCGGCGGTGCCCTGCAGCGTGTAGACGGCCTGGCCGATGAAGAAGCGCGAATTGCCGACGATCTGCGGGATGATGTAGTCGCCCAGCGTCAACGAGAAGGTGAAGATCGAGCCAGCGGCGATGCCGGGCAGCGCCAGCGGCAGGATCACCGTGCGAAAGGCCTGGCGCGGATGGGCGCCGAGATCAGCCGAGGCCTCGATATAGCTCTTGGGCACCCGCTCCAGCGCTGCCTGGGTGGGCAGGATCATGTAGGGCAGCCACACATAGACGAAGACGAGGTAGGTGCCGATAAAGCTGAAGGACAGCGACGGGCCGCCGATGGTCGGCAGTCCGAGGATGGCATTGAGCAGCCAGGTGGTGTGGGTGTGGATGGCGAACCAGGTTAGGATGCCCTCCTTGGCGAGGATCAGCTTCCAGGCATAGACCTTGACCAGATAGCTCGACCACAGCGGCAGCATCACCGCCAGGTAGAACAGCGCCTTGCCTGTCCCCCGGGCATAGCGGGCAGCGAAATAGGCGATGGGAAAGGCGATCACGGCATCGGTCAGGGTGACCGCCCCAGCCATGACGACGGTGCGGACGATGATGTCGATATTGGCGCGCTCGCCAAGCTGGGCGTAGGTGGAAAGCGTGAACTTGTGGACGACAAGGCCGGAGAAATCATCGAGCGAATAAAAGCTCTGCAACAGGAGCGCCATGAGCGAGCCGATATAGACGATGACGATCCAGGCCAGCGGCGCCGCGAGCAGCAGCGCGGTGAGCGTGCCGGGGCGACGGAAGAAGAAATCGGACAGGGGGGTGAAGCGCCCCCGTGCGGCGAGTGCCGTCATCAGCCAGCCTCCATCGCGGTGAGGCTGTCGAGAGGCCAGCAAAGCCGCACCCTGTCGCCCGGGTTGAGGCCTGCCGCCGCCTCGGCCGGTATGGTGGCGGCAAGGCGGGTGTGACCGGCATGAGCGACGATGCGCGTCACCGCGCCGTGGTAGTGAACGGCGGAAACGACGGCATCCGCGCTCGCCTCGCCCTTGCCCGGCCTGGCCTTGGGGCCAAGGACCGCGATGCGTTCCGGCCTCAGGCTGATCCAGGCATCGGGCCCGCCATGCGCGGTGGAGAATGCCGGATCGAGCACGTTGGACGAGCCCACGAAGTCAGCAACGAAGCGCGAGCGCGGGCGCTCGTAGACTTGCGCCGGCGTTCCCACCTGCACGATGCGGCCTTCGTTGAAGATCGCCACGCGGTCGGCCATGGACAGCGCCTCGCCCTGGTCGTGGGTGACGAAGATGAAGGTGATGCCGAGCGCCTTCTGCAGCGCCTTCAGTTCCTCCTGCATCTGCTCCCTGAGTTTGAGGTCGAGGGCGCCGAGCGGTTCATCCAGCAACAGGACCTTGGGCTGGTTGATGAGGGCGCGCGCGAGCGCAACGCGCTGGCGCTGGCCGCCCGAAAGCTGACCCGGCTTGCGGTCGCCGAAGCCCGAAAGCTTGACCATGGC
>Ga0307436_1000983_pt1 | contig 13024 bp, 10 predicted proteins | sample SalMarWE160440MG_FD_202513 | JGI IMG/M metagenome (GOLD analysis project Ga0307436, IMG submission 202513) | Salt marsh sediment microbial communities from the Plum Island Ecosystem LTER, Massachusetts, United States - WE1604-40 | ecosystem: Environmental > Aquatic > Marine > Intertidal zone >...
ATTTCGGAGTCCAGTGGACTTGGTACAGAGGAAAAGCCCATGATCATATCGAGGCAGAATCTGATGACAACGCAGTTCTCTTGCCTTTGTGGTCTGCTTTTTCACCCAAACAAGGAAATGTCCTCTATGCAACAGATATCGAGGATGACTGGAAACTCGAGCTGAACTTGATTGATATCGAGCTCGGACGCGAGTTTTGGACTAGTAAGTACTTGACTATGCGCCCATTTGTCGGGATCCGCATCGCGTATATCAATCAAGACTTTAACATCAAGCACAAAGGTGGAAGCTGGAGTGCCTCAACGGCAACAGAAACCAACCAAATTGCTCAGAATGGCGAAGTGCGCATCGACAATGATTACCATGGAGTGGGAATCCGCGCAGGTCTTGATACAGTGTGGAATCTCGGATGTGGATGGGGAATCTACGGGAACGTCGCTTTCTCCATTCTCTATGGCCGCTTCGATGTCGATTACGATGAGTCCAACCGCGCTGCGGTAACTCCTCATAATAAGACAAAAATTGCCGATACCAAGGATAATTTCCGCGCCTCTCGAGGTGTAGCAGATCTTGGACTTGGGGTTCAGTGGCATACCATGTTCTGCGATTGCCAGTATGGCTTCACTGCAATGCTCGGATGGGAGCACCATCTGTTCTTCGATCAAAACCAAATGTGGAGAGTGGTCCGCATTGGTGATGAATTCAATGGAGATCCTGCTAACTCTCAGTATAACAACACAGGGGAGAACGTCTATCACCAAAGACGTGGAGACCTCGATACTCAAGGTTGGACGCTTACCATTCGCTTTGAGTTCTAAGCTTCTTTCATGAACTTGTAGCAGCCAAGGGGCTGAGTTCCAGGAACTCAGCCCCTTAAATTTTTTTGTTGTTAAAAAAAAGGCATTCATTTACACGTAAAGTTATGTGAAGAAAAATAGGGCTTTCGAGCCTATATGAAATGGAGAAAATCTTTATGAAAAAATCATTCATCTATTCGGTAGCTGCGCTATCTGCTCTCGGCATGAGCAATATAGCACATGCTGCAACGAGAGGTGCGACTGATAACTGTGCACCTGAGCCTCCAGCAACTTGCTATCCTGGCGATTGCAAGCACTGCTATTGCCTTGGGCCGGAAAATTACGGTGTGAATGCCCCTGTTTGTCCCAAGACTTGTAATGGTGACTGGATGCCCACCATTGCGGGATTCTACTGGAATTCTCATCAAGACGGAATGGAATTTGCCATTAAAAACAACGTCCAGTTTCCCGAAATCACACTTCCAATTATAACTCCTGTTGTTGATGGCTCCATCTTGGCTCTGAACAATTTGGTGGATGCTGAGTATAAAAATCCCCACTTCAAATGGGACTTCGGTTTCAAAGTAGGTATCGGTTATTGCACGACTTGCGATGGCTGGGACTTTGGAGTCGAGTGGACTTGGTACCGCGGTAAAGCAAATAGCCATATTGAGAGTGAATCAAGCGACAACACAACACTTCTTCCTCTCTATTCAGCTTTTGCCTCTGTTGCCGGTGGACCTCTTTATGCATCTGATATTGATGCTCACTGGGAACTCAAGTTGAACCTCATCGACATTGAGCTCGGAAGAAACTTCTGGACGAGTAAATACCTCTCGATTCGCCCTTTTATTGGTTTGCGCATTGCTTACCTCGACCAGGACTACAAAATCGAGAACAAAGGGGGAAGCTTTGGATCTTTTGGTGAACCAACAGGTCTTACCCAAGATGCGGTCAACAATGAAGTGTGCATCGAAAACGATTACCACGGCGTTGGAGTAAGAGGAGGATTGGACTCTACTTGGAACTTTGGATGTGGATGGGCTCTCTATGGAAACCTCGCTGCATCGATTGTCTATGGGAAATTCGATATCGACTCGGAAGAGACAAACAGATTGGCTATCAGTCCTCACACGAAAACAAAAGTGGCGGATTGGGAAGACAACTTCCGAGCTTCTCGTGCGATGCTCGACCTCGCTTTGGGCGTGCAGTGGGCTGGAATGTTCTGTGATTGCCAATATGGCTTTCGCATAGCACTTGGTTGGGAACATCACATGTTCTTCGATCAAAACCAAATGTGGAGAATCAACCGCATCGGCGATGGTTCTAATACAGTACTGCCTAACACTTCGGGAGAAAATGTCTATCACCAAAGACGTGGTGACTTAGATACACAAGGGTGGACACTTACTGTCGACTTCTCGTTCTAAGGGTCTTTTGATCAAACAATTCTCCATTCATAGAAGGGGATCTGGATAGCCATCCAGATCCCCTTTTTTTGGATTTGAAAAAAATATTTCTTGCTCAAAAAAAAAAGATCTTTTACACCAAAGCCAAAAGGATAAATTTTTTGGAGGTCCTTGAATGCAAAAGTCAATCCTTGCCCTTTTGGGAATGTCAAGCGGTGTATTTGCAGCCGCAGAAAATAATCACTGTGCGCCTGAGCCACCAGCAACCTGCTATCGCGACGATTGCAAGCACTGCTACTGCCTTGGGCCTGAGAACATCATTGCCAATGCTCCAGCACGTCCGGTGACTTGCAATGGTGATTGGATGATCACACTTGCTGGCTTTTACTGGGAATCCCATCAGGACGGAATGGAATATGCGATCGAAAACAATGTCGCAGCTCCTTCCTCTGGTTCTCTCACTCCAGGTGCTGCAAATGATCTCAATAATTTGATTGATGCAAAATACCAAACTCCTGACTTTGATTGGGATTGGGGTTTTAAGCTAGGTCTCGGCTACAACACGACTTGTGATGGTTGGGATTTTGGAGTCGTTTGGACTTGGTATCGTGGAAAAGCGCACGACCATATCGAAGCCGAGCACGACGATAACAGCAGCTTGCTTCCCCTTTGGTCCGCTTTCGACTCGTCAATTGGAGGCATTCTCTTTGTCACCGATATCGAGACAAATTGGAACCTCGAGATGAACCTCGTGGACATCGAGCTTGGAAGAGAGTATTGGGTGAGCAAGAGAATGACCACTCGCCCCTTCGTAGGTCTTCGCGTCGCCTTCCTCGATCAAGAGTTTGAGATCCATCACAAGGGGGGAAGCTTTAGTGAGAACGCTATACCTTACCCACAAAATGCTTTCAATAACGACGTGGACATCGACAACGATTTTAAAGGCGTTGGAGTTCGCGGAGGATTGGATTCAGTCTTCCACTTAGGTTGTGGTTGGGGGATCTACGGAAATTTGGCAGGATCAATTGTCTATGGTCGTTTCTCCGTAGATCATGATGAGTCGAATCGCCTCGCAATCACCCCTCATACCAAAGTGAAAATCTTAGAAACCAAAGAACACTTCCGTGTCTCGCGTGCGATGCTCGACCTTGGTCTCGGTGTTCAATGGTCTTCCCTCTTCTGTGATTGTCAATATGGTATCACTGTTTCTCTTGGATGGGAACAACACATGTTCTTCCATCAAAACCAAATGTGGAGAGTGAACCGCATTGGCGATATTGGAGGATTAATTCCTCCTCCTCCTTCTCCCACCACTACTGCCTCTAGTTCCCTTCTTCCTTCCAATGACGATGGAGAAAATGATTATTATCAGAGAAGAGGTACACTCGATACTCAGGGTGTGACTCTCAAAGTAGTCTTTGAGTTCTAAATTGAACCGACTCGGCCCAACAAAGAGCCCAAGAATTTTGGGCTCTTTTTTTTATGCAAGAATAAAGAGGAAATGTTAAATTTGAGATAAGATGAAAAAAACATTTTTTGGTTTCGTCTCTTTTTCTGCGATCTGCCTGGCAAATGATCCATGTAACGACATCATAGCCAATGCTCCCTTATATCCGATAACTTGCAATGGGGATCTCTCCCTTTCCATTTCGGGTTTGTACTGGAATTATCATGAAACGGGTTTTGCCTACGCCGTTCAAAACTTCATCCACGTTCCCGTAATCAATCCAACAACAGTTGAAATCGAAGAACTCAACAATTTGATCGACGACGACATCGAAGTTCCAAAGGGGAGTTGGGAATTTGGTTTCAAGCTCGGGCTTGGCTACAATACCGCTTGTGATGGTTGGGACCTTGGTCTTCTTTGGACCCGTTACCATCCCTCAACTCACGGATGCATTGAAACAGGTGTAGAGGACAACGCAACCCTAATCTCCCTCATCTCAGCCTTTGCTCCTATTCAAGGAGAGGTGAATTTTGCCCGCGAGATCGAAAGACACACAAAAATTGAACTCGACTTAATCGACTTCGAATTGGGAAGAGCCTACTGGATTTCGAAGCGCACTCATTTTCGCCCCTTTGTCGGATTTCGCTACGCAAAACTCGATCGCAAGTTCCAGCTCGATCACAAGGGAGGAAGTTGGAGTCCCCGAATGAATCCACCTCAGCCTGCCTTCAGAAACAAAGTTTCTCTTTGCAATGATTATGATGGCTTTGGACTTCGCAGTGGATTAGACGCGGCATTTCATTTGTCTTGCGGCTTTCGCGTGTATGGTGGTGCTTCTGCATCGATTATCTACGGCCGTTTTAACGTGTCACATGACGAAGAAAACCATTTAATCAACAATCCCTTCACAAAAGAGAAAATACTCGATTCTAGAGCCCATTTCAGGGCTTCTCGCGCCATTTTGGATGTTGAAGCGGGAATCGCTTGGTCTGCTCAAGTCTGCGAATGTCGGTACGCAGTCCAAACACGCCTTGCTTGGGAACATCATTTGTTCCTTCATCAAAACCAATTCTATCGAGTAGTGCGCATCGGGGATATCCCTCAAGCTGTAGAGATCAACGACAGCGGAGAAAACATCTATGAGCAGGTGCGGGGGGATTTTGCGACACAAGGCTGGACTCTTAGTCTCCAGTTGTTTTTCTGACTTATATCATTGGGTTAATAATCATTTGCGAAAGTCTTGGATGAAATTCGCAACGAGAGCACTCCACCCGGTTTGGTGAGAGGCGCCAAGACCCTTTCCCGTTTCTGGATTGTAATACTCATAAAAGAGCAAATTGTCTTTAAAGTAGGGATCCCCCTGAAAGGGGAAGTGATCCCCGTAAAAGGGACGATATCCATTGCGATCTTCCTTGAAGAGGGAAATCGCCCGGTCGGCAAAGGATCGCGCCATCGATCCAATATCGATGGGATCTTCATCACTCGACTTGATCGCGATGTCTTCTTCAAAAGCCTCAGTGAGTTTAGATAGCGATTCGACGAGAAGAAAGGTGGTCGGCATCCAGATGGGTCCACGCCAATTGGAATTGCCTCCTTTTACGGTATGCAGAGATTCCGCTGGTTCATAGCCGACTGATTTATCCTGGAAAATAAAGGGATGCTTCTCATGATAACGCGACATGCTGCGCAGTCCATACTTGCCGCGAAACTCTTCGGGATTCCAGACGTACTGTAACACACTTGTCAGCTGCTTGCTGTTCATCAGCGTACATACATAATGCTTTTTCCCATCCTTAATGGTGGGAATGATACAGGGCTCTACGAGATCTTTCCGATTGTTCATGAACCATTGAAAGTTCTGATAAAATTCGGAATGCTGTTCGATGAAATCCTCATGGAGAATCTCGACGGCAAAGAGGGGAATAAGGCCCACGAGAGATCGGACGCGGAATTTGGTGAATGACCCGTCTGTCTGGGTGAGAACGTCGTAGAAAAAACCGTCCGATTCCGACCACATTTCATAATCGCGATTTCCCCGTTTTTTCATCGCATGGGCAATGTAGACATAGTGTTGAAAAAATTTGGTCGCAAGCCCTTCATACACCTGGTTTTTTTTGCTGAGCTCGAGAGCCATCCGCATCAGGTTAAGGGCAAACATGGCCATCCAACCTGTGCCATCCGACTGTTGTAAAATGGCACCACCTGGCAATTTTTCCGAGCGGTCGAGAACTGCGATGTTATCGAGGCCTAAGAAACCACCTTCAAAGACATTATTGCCCGAATTGTCGACTTTATTGACCCACCAGGTGAAGTTGAGCAGGAGTTTGTGAAAACACTTCTCCAGAAAGTCCCGATCGCCATTACCCGTTGCTTGTTCTTCCATATGATAGAGTTTCAAAGCAGCCCAGGCCTGGACAGGAGGATTGAGATCGGAAAAATCCCATTCATAAGCTGGGATCTGTCCATTGGGATGTTGAAACTGATCGAAGAGGAGAAGCCAAAGCTGTTTTTTGGCATACTCGCGGTCAATCAAAGCATAGGTGATACAGTGGAAGGCATGGTCCCAGGCTGCAAACCAGGGATATTCCCATTTGTCGGGCATGAGCATGATGCGCATCGTGTTGATGTGCTTCCAATGACTGTGACTCTTTGAGAGACGCTCCTCTGGGGGGGGATTTTGAGGATTGTCACCTTCGAGCCAGCGCTTGACATCAAAAATGTAAATCTGTTTTGTCCATGTCATCCCAGCAAGAGCTTGGCGCTGGATCCTCTTCTCATCCTCATCTGCATTTTCGGGATGGATCTTTGCATAAAATGCATCAGCTTCTTGAATTCGCTTTTCAAAAAGCTCTTCGATCCCTTTGAGAGGCTCGTCGCGAGGCTCGTTGGAAATCCGAAACAAAAGGGTCACAGTTTCACCTGGTCCAACTGCATCAAATGTGTAATATAATGCCGCTTTGCTTCCCGAATTTTTTTCGAGAGGTTCTCCTTTGATGAGATGTCGATGAAAGGCATCCTTCTTTCCCGTCTCATTTTCAGTGAAGAGGAGTTTTCCCCCTTTCGGTCCATAGACATAGCGCTTGCCAAGGCGATATTCCATCGGCAAGTTTCCGATTTTGGGCATTTTGTCTTCATCTAGAAGAAGAGCCATCTCACCCGAGGGCGAAATTTGGGGTTTTGGGAGCTCTTTTTCACCCCAAGACCATGTATTTCTAAAAAAGATCTGCTGTAAGAGATGAAGGGGAGCAGCATCGGGGCCGTGATTGATTGCTGAGATCCGGATGCAAAAGTTTTCGCTATCCTCTTTGGCATATTCGATCGTGATGTCGAAATAGCGATTTTCATTGAGCACTCCTGTATCCACAAGCTCATATTCTGGATCGGCTGTTGTTCGATTTCGATTTTTCTCGCGCAGATCCTCATAGGGAAAGGCCGCTTGAGGGTATTTATAGAGATACTTCATATAGGCATGAGAGGGGAGACCATCGAGGTGGTAGTAGAGTTCTTTGACATCTTCTCCGTGATTGCCGTCGAAGAGAGAAAGACCATAGAGGCGCTCTTTGAGCTTAGAATCTTTGCCATTCCAAAAGGCAGGGGCAAAGACGACTACTTGGTATCGATCGCAAAACCCGGCAATCCCATCTTCTCCCCAGCGATAGGCTTTCGATGCCGCATCTTCATAGGGAAAGTAAAACCACGAACTGCCGTCCTTGCTGTAATCTTCGCGGACAGTTCCCCAGCTCCTCTCTGAAACATAAGGTCCCCATTTCAACCAAGGAGCAACGATCTCTTTGCGCCTCTCTTCAATGCGGAGTTCTTCAGCTGTTTTTTCTGGCATATGCCCCTGCTCCAAGAAGTGCTGTGTTTTCATTGAGAATCACTTTTACGGGAATCCCGAGCAAAAGAGAAGTGAAACGCCCTTTTTGGATGAATCGCTTCATGAACCCCCCTTCCTTCATCTCGTTGAGAATTTTCGGGGCAATCCCCCCTCCAATGTAAAGACCACCGACAGCGAGCATTTGTAAGGCCAAGTTGGCAGCTTCGCTGCCATAAATAGAGACGAACATCTCAACAGCTCTCTGACATGTGGCATCTTTCCCTTTTATCCCCATCTCCGTAATGACACGGGGGGGATCATTTTTCTCGAAAGCCTTTTTTACAACTTTACTTTCGGTTTCCAACCCCTCATCAATCAAAAAGCGATAGAGATGCAAAAATCCGGCTCCAGAGAGGATGCGCTCAAAAGAAACATGATCGTACTGTTTGTGCAAGTAACGGAGGAGTTTGATTTCGAGATCACTTTCAGGGGCAAAGCTGCAGTGTCCCCCTTCTGAACCAAAGGGATGATGCTCTTTTCCATCGAAATAGATCCCCGCTTCTCCAAGCCCCGTTCCTGCGGCAATGAGAGCGCGATTTCCCTCTCGCTCCACCCCGGAATTGAGAACAAACAGTTCCTCTTCCTCGAGACAGTCAATGCCATGGGCATTGGCCTCGAGGTCATTGATCAAATAGACGCTGGGAATTTCCGTTTCTCGTTCAAGAAGAGCCGCATCGATTTCCCAAGGGAGATTCGTCGTCTTGCTCTTGCGATCTTGTACGGGACCGGCGATGCCAAAACACGCCACATTCACTTTGGGACTTCCCTGACTCTTGAGAAACTCTTTTACAATCGTGCGCAAATTTTCATAATCCGCACTCTTGTACTTAGTAGCCGCTAGCCATTTTCGATCTTCACCCTCTTCGAAAAGGGCAAGATGCGTTTTGGTTCCTCCAATGTCTCCTGCCAAAATTCGTATGCCCATATGACCATAAAAGCAGATTTTTTGATTCTTGACTAGAACCCAAAAACAACTCAAGCTATAGGCAGCAACTAAGGAGTAATGTATGACGGTAAATGAAGGGAAGAAAAAAGCACTAGAGCTTGCAGTTTCGCATATCGAAAAGCAGTTTGGTCAAGGAGCTATCATGACTCTGGGTAAGCACCAAGCCTCGAGAGAAATCAACGTGATTCCCACAGGCTCCATCACCATCGATATCGCCCTTGGAATCGGCGGAATTCCCCGAGGTCGCGTCACCGAAATCTATGGCCCCGAGTCTTCTGGAAAATCAACACTGGCTATGCATATCGTTGCAGGTGCGCAAAAGCAGGGAGGAATTGCCGCTTACATTGACGCCGAGCATGCCCTCGATCCCACTTATGCTGCAAAAATTGGAGTGAATGTCGATGAACTTATGCTTTCGCAACCGAGCTCGGGAGAAGAGGCGCTCAACATCGCCGAGATGCTCGCCCGTTCCAACGCAATCGACGTCCTCGTCATCGACTCAGTCGCCGCTCTCGTTCCCAAGAGCGAACTCGAAGGGGATATCGGCGACTCATTCATGGGCCTGCAAGCACGCATGATGTCACAGGCACTGCGCAAACTCACTTCTACACTTGCCAAGAGCAACACGGCCGCGATTTTTATCAACCAGATCCGCGAAAAGATTGGCGTAATGTTTGGCAACCCCGAAACTACGACGGGAGGTCGAGCGCTCAAATTCTACTCATCCATTCGAATGGATATTCGCAGAATCGGCGGGATCAAAGGAGCCGACAACACGGAAGTGGGCAACCGAGTAAAAATCAAAGTGGTAAAAAATAAACTTGCCCCACCTTTTAAGATTGCCGAATTTGACATCCTATTCAATGAGGGAATCTCGCGCTTCGGATCGCTGCTCGACCTCGGTGTCGAGTTCGGAATCATCGATAAAAAGGGAACCTGGTTCAGCATAGGGACAACGCGACTTGGGCAAGGACGAGAATCTGCTCGCGAAGAACTCCGAGCAAACCCCGATATCGCAAATGACATCGAGAAAAAAATCCTAGACATCTGTGCGGAAAAGGGGCTGCTCCTGGGTCGCAAATCCGCAAAAGCAAAAGAAGAAAACGCCGAAAAATCCCTAGAGACTAGCGGCGTAAGCTGATGCAGCTTTGTTTAGCATATGACTCATCTTGTCAAAGGATGGGGTGCTGAGACCGAGTTCTGTGAGAAGCAACTGATACTGCCCCATCTCTTTCTGAAAGAGCTCATAGGCCCGCTTAGGTCCAAGGACTTTTGCCGCATTGGTCTCTCGCTCTTTGTCATCATCTTGCAAGACATCGCCCAAATCATCGGCAATCTGAAAAGCCATCCCGAAGTGATAAGCAGCCCGCTTCACTTGATCGAGCTTGGCAACCATTCCTCCGCCAAAGAGCCATCCTAAGATGAAAGAGACCTGAAAGAGAGTCACAGTCTTTTTGTAGAGGACCTCTTTGAGCATTTCAACGCTGTGATTGGGGGGATTGAGATCGAGAAATTGTCCCGTTGTAGCTCCTAAAATGCCTGCGAGCCGGCTCGCTTCTTTGATGCATAGACAGCATACACTATCGGCCATTCCCGAAAACGGGGGAGGGGCATTTCGCATTTCCTCGGCATTTTCCTGAATCTTCCCATACCCCGCAAAGATAAGGGAATAGCTCGAAAGCAACGCGGTCGACTCTCCATAGGCCTTGTGTACAGAAGCCCTTTCCCTCCGCTCATCATCGTTGTCCATACAGGGCAAATCATCGGCTATTAGGGAAGCTGTATGCATGAATTCAGCGGCTAGCGCTGCAGGTTTGGCGTTGAGACCAAATCCCAGGGCTTCAGCCACCATGAGCACAATAATCGGTCGAAGTCGTTTTCCTCCGCTCAAAAGAGCATATTCACAAGCATCTCGGAGTTTATTCTTTTCTCCAAATGACAAAATGCTTTTTGCGATTTCCTGTTCTACTTGATCGCGGAGCTGAAAAAAAGAGGAGCGAGCCATCGTGTCTACTGACATATGATTTCACCTGTGGATTTGACTTTTGCTTGAGGAGGGACATAGCCCCGAACCGTAATGCATGGGTGACAAAAGGCCTCTTTGCCAATGAGGGTTCCCGGATTTGTTACCGCGTTACACCCCACTTGGGCCCCATCACCCAAAATCGCCCCGAGCTTGTGAAGGCCTGTGTGAATCGATTGATCGAGGTAGGTCACTTGGACAAACTGCCGATCCAGACGCAAGTTGGCGAGTTTCACCCCAGCCCCCAAGTTGACATGATTTCCCAAAATCGAGTCGCCAACATAGTTAAAGTGAGAAGCCAAGGCATCATTTAGAAAAATCGAATCCTTCACTTCGGTACAGTGGCCAATGATACAGCGATCTCCCGTTACGACGAGTCCGCGGATATAGGCGCCGTGACGGATTTCACAATCTTTCCCGATGAGGCAGGGGCCCTTGATGGTTGCACCCGGTTCGATAACTGTTCCCTTTCCAATTGAGATGAGTTCGGGGCGTTCCAGAAACACTCCTTCGGGAATGGGGCATTCTATTGTTCCGAGAGAAGCTCTTTTGAAAAACTCCTCCAAAGCTCCGAGTGCATCCCAAGCATACCGCCCTCTTTCAAAGAGGGAGAAATGAGCGAACTCGGAGAGATCGAAGAATTCGTCTATTAAAAACTTTTCCATAGTGCTTTTCTTGGGATATTAATGAAGATCATCTTTATGCGCTATATTCTTCTTCTTTAGAAGCTGTGGAAATGTCGATAACCCCACTCATTCCCATGGAGATAGAGGGATGTCGACAAATTGTCGAAAGGATGTCGATCAATTGGCGATAACCCCTGTTTTGAACAGGTCATCAGCTCAGAAAAACGATCGATCGACAAAGTTTTCCACATATAATAAGAGGGCTTTGACCCTTTGCTTTTTCACCCCCTCTTCCTGCTTTAAAATGGTGAACCCAACAGAGAATCTGATCTTTTTGAAAGGATCAGGTATCCGGGGTTGGGATCTTTAACAGTCCACTCTGGGGAGGTGTTTTTCAAATAGTTTTTAACCTTATTTTTCATTTCAAAAAACTCATGAGGGGAATGATGTCCAATTCCAGTAATCAATTGAAAGGAAGGTTGCTTTGTGTTTTTTAAAATCCAATCAAGATATAAGTAAGCAGATCCATAACTAAGGGTATGTAAGTCAAACTTGGTTGAAGATGGGTCAGAGTTTAGTCTTGGGAAAATTTTTGAGGTAGCTCGGGAAGATTTCATTTTGGAGCCCTTGTCATTCCAAAGTTTTTAAAAAAATACTGAAAAGCCGGAGCTTTTCAGTATTAGAGATCTGGGAGAGAGGATTCGAACCTCCGACCTCTTGCACCCCATGCAAGCGCGCTACCAAACTGCGCTACACCCAGTTAAAGATTCTGAAGACCTTCGAACTGGAATTCAGCATTCTTGAATTCTTTGACCCCAATTCGAGCGCATTCTTCAATGATTTTTTCGAGAACATCTCCAGGATGCACTTCGGCTGCAGAAATGTCGACTTGGATATTGGCTGAAAAGTTGACACCAGCTCGCAATCCTTTCACCTTGAAGTTGGCAAAAATCGAATCTTTTTTTCGAGAGATGTTTTTAAAGCGAATGAGATTGTTTTCGGTCAGGTCATCCATTGGTCATTGCTCCTAAATGATAGAGGGCAATTTTAAGAGACAATTGGCTAAAAGTCAATCAGTCTGAGTCAATTTCACAGTGCTTGAAGGATAGCTCGCCTACTCTTCAGTTTCAGGGTATGTGCCGTCCGTGCCAGGTTCAATGTAATCTTAGTATTCTTCTATATACCCCCTGTCTTTTGCCTCAAGAAAAGCATCTCGAACCTCTTCAATGTGACCTGTGTTCTTTGCAATGTCCATTAAGTACTCAAAAGTCTCAGCATTTGCAATCTTCTTGCTCCTTACCTCGCTGAAAGCCTCTTGAACTTGATCAAAGTGATCCGTCCTACCTGCTGCGAGGATAAATGAGTTATCTGTCTCAGCGTGTATAAAAGGACCATTGTTTGCCTCACTAAATGCGGCTTTTGCAATTTTGAAAAACTCTTCCGACTCTTTTCCTTTGGTAATAATTGCATTGAAAAAATTGACATCTCGATACTCTTTTGATTTTAGCTGATTCAAATAAAAATGCCGAAATACAACGAGATTATGAGTTTTTCCAATCAGAGAGAAAAAAGTTTTAGGCTGGATTTTTGCGTTGCTTTCGAGAAGAGCTTGACAGGCTTGGACGAAAGATAGGTCTCGGATATCGAGGGTCGCTTCCTTAGAGGACTCATTTTGATTAATTTTTTTGATAATTTCTTTGCACAAAGAGAGTTCTTTTTGATCTGATGTTTTTTGGAATCTTTGAACTTTTGTGAAGAAACAGTTTCTCCTGAGAGGGTGTCTACAAAGTCGGTTCATAGGGCAGACATCCGTCGCAACATCAGTCTAATCCCAGTCATATAAATCATTGCTTCACTGGTGGTTGTACGATATTCATAGTCCTTACTCAATCTCCGATA
>Ga0307436_1000985_pt1 | contig 13005 bp, 8 predicted proteins | sample SalMarWE160440MG_FD_202513 | JGI IMG/M metagenome (GOLD analysis project Ga0307436, IMG submission 202513) | Salt marsh sediment microbial communities from the Plum Island Ecosystem LTER, Massachusetts, United States - WE1604-40 | ecosystem: Environmental > Aquatic > Marine > Intertidal zone >...
GCCGTGGCGCAATATTACATTGATTTATATTGATTTCGCCAGGCAGGCGCGCCGCCCCGACTCCCGAAGGAGGGGGCGGCGCCGTTATCAGTGCTGATCCCGCGAGCGGGCGTAGAGCAGCCAGGCGACGGTGGCCGCGACCAGCGCCAGTTGCACGCCGAGGCTTTCCAGGGTGGGGTAGATGCCCAGGATGTGGAGCTCAGGGAAGTTGACGGGATCAACGCGCAGTTTGCCGGCCTCCTGCAGGGCGGCGATGCCCTTGCCGGCGAACACCACCGCCAGCACGGTGAGCAGGGCGGCGTTGGCCTTGAAGAACAGGCGCAGCGGCAGGCGCACGCTGAGTCGGAACATCAGCCAGGCCAGGCCCAGGAGCAGGAAGGCCGCGCTCAACATCCCGCCCATCAGATAGCCGTGGCCGCTGACGGCGGTCTGCAGCCACAGGGTCTCGTAGAACAGCACGGTCTCCGCCACCTCGCGATATACCGCCACGAAGGAAATGAACACCAGGCCCCATACCGCTCCGGTGCTGATGGTGTCGTGAATCCGGCCGTGGATGAAACTCTTCCAGCGTTGGGCGTGGCTGTGGTTGTGCAGCCAGTAACCGACATAAAGCAGCATCGCCGCGGCGAACAGGGCGGTATAGCCTTCCATCAATTCGCGGCTGACGCTGCTGAAGGCGATCAGTTCCTTGGCGGCGTACCATGTCACCACGCCGGCGAGCAGTGCCGCGATCCAGCCCACGTGGACATAGATGAGTGCGTCGCGACGCTCGGTCTTGATGAGGAAGGTGATGATGGCGGCCAACACCAGGATGGCCTCCAGGCCTTCCCGGAGCAGGATGATGAAGGAGCTGGTGAAGCTCATGGCCGGGGACAGATTGCCGCCGTGCAGAGTCGAATCCACTTGATCCAATAGCGATCGGATCGCCGCGGCTTGCTGGGTGATCTCACCGACCGGAGTGGTCCCCGCCTTGATGGCTTGGCGGTATTGGGTCATGGCCGTTTCCACGGTGCGTTTGAGATCGGCGTCCGCCGCGATGAGCGGCGTTTCCACCAATTCGAATCCTTCCAGGTAGGCCGCCACCGCCAGATCATAGGCGCCCTTGGTGTCCCCGCCTTTATAGGCCTCCAGGCTGGCGTTGAGTTTTTGCCGTGCGATATCCAGCGGCTTCGGTGCGCCGAGAGCGATCTTTTCCGGGTGGGCGCGCAGGTATGCCAGCACATCAACGCCGGCGTTACCGTAATGCGCCGGTATGGCCTGGGTGAGGCTGCCGAGATCGGTGAAGTCGCTGCGGTGTTCGGGCTGCTGCCAGAGGATCTCGCCATTGGCGCGTTCCTCGTCGGTGGCGAAGAAATTGCTCACATAGAAGGCCAGCGCCCAACGCTGTGATGCACTCAACTCGGTGAAGGCGCGCATGGGGGTGTCGTTGATGCCCAGGCTGATGGTGCTGTAGAGGCTATAGATATTGCGCTGGCTCTGCCGGTTGCGGTCGTGGAAGTTGATGGGTTTGGGGTCCAGTTTCGCTGCGCGGGGGCCGTCGCCGTGGCCCGTCATGCCATGGCACTCCGCGCAGTTTTTCGCATAGAGGGCGGCGCCTTCCTTTATCGATGGGGCGGTATGCGGGGCGACGTCGACTTGGTAAGCGGCGATTACCGACGCCGCCAGGCTGCGGCAGAGTGTTTGGACTTCCATCCCCGCGGCGTGATGTTCGATGAGATCCACCAGGTGCTGGACGGAGCGTTCCATGCGTGCCTGATCGGGGTGAGGGGGGAGTTTGCTCATCAGGGCCTTGGCCTGGGCGGCGAACTCGCGCTGTTCGGCGTATTCACCCGCATCGATGATCTCGCCGTTGATTACCACCTGGGGATAATCCACCGCCAAATAATCGAGGGCATGGAGCAATGACTGGGCGGTGTTGCCGGTGTTGGGGGCGGCGTTCGCCGCGACGGAACACAGGGCCAGCGCACTGATGAGGGACAGGTATCGCAGGAAACGGATCATAGGGCCTTCTCTAAAATGATAATCATTCTTATTTAGATTCTATAGGATGATCGAACGGCAGGCAATACCCCTTGGCGGCTTGCCGGGGAGGGGGAAACCGGGGGCCTAGTCCCTTGCGGGAATAGCCATAATAGAGATGATAATTAATAGCTTACAAAAATTGCTCGTCGCCGTCGAACAATCCTGGATGCTGCGGGTTTCTAGTGGCGGGCATTGCGCGCCAGGGCGCGGATCTCCCGCATCGCCACGCTGAGCATGGCCAAGTCTATCTTACCGCTGGCGCGAATATCCGCCACCAGGCCGTGCCAGTGCTCCACGCCCGCTTGACTGTGGGCAAGCCAGGCGCTGATGCGCCGCTCCGCATTTTTCATGTCCGCGGTGGTTTCCAATACCTCTTGGGTGAGGGTACGCAGGGCGGCATGCAATTCTTCGCGCAGTCCGTTGCGCGCCTTGCGTTGCCAGATGTCCTTGCGCGGCAGGGACTGGATTTGTTCTTTCAACCAATACAATTCCAATTCGGCACTGAGGCTGTAATAGATTTTCGCCGCCCGCAAGACCTCGATGCCGGTTTGTTCCGCGATCTCTGTCAGATCGAGGGTGGTGATCATGGAGTCGATGCCAGCGACTTGCAAGGCCAGTTCCTTGGATATCCCCGCCTTGATCAACAATCGCGCCCGTTGTTTGAGCGCCGCGCGCTCATTGTTTTTTAGAAGCGCCAGCAGGCGTGCGGCGAGGGGACCGCGCTGAGGGGCGTAGCGGGCGATGGTGGCGGCGATGTCCACCGGGCCATTGCCGTGCCGCAACAACCACAGGGTGGCACGATCCAACAAGCGCCGCGCCTCGATGAGCATATCCAGTTGCACGGCGGTGTCGATCTGATTGTCCAGAGACTCGATGGCACGCCACATCTTGCGCATGCCGAAGATCTCGCGCGCCGCGGTATAGGCGCGGGCGATGGAGGCGGGGATATGGCCGGTGGCGTTCTGCATGCGCATCCAGAAGGTGCTGCCCATGCGATTGACCATGTCGTTGGTGATCTGGGTGGCGATGATTTCGCGGCGCAGGGGATGGACTTCCATTTGCGCTTCGTAGGGTTCGCGCAGGGGAGTGGGGAAATAGCTCATCAACTCGTGGGAGAGATAGGGGTCCTCGCTGATATCGGAGCCCAGCAGTTCCTCGAACAAGCGGATCTTGCTGTAGGCCAGCAGCACGGCGATCTCCGGCCGGGTCAGGCCCTCCTGGGCCGCTTCCCGTCGGGCGATCTCCTCGTCGTTGGGCAGCGACTCCAGCTTGCGCTTGAGGCGGCCTTCCTTTTCCAGCATCCGGATCAGCTGAGTGTGGTCGCTCAACAGAAAACCCGCCTGGACGGCGGTGATGCTCAGGGCCTGAGTCTGCAGATAGTTGTCGGCGAGCACCAGTTGCGCCACCTCGTCGCTCATGTCCATCAACAATTGATTGCGCTGTTTGACGGTCATGTCGCCACTCGCCACCATCTGGTTGAGCAGGATCTTGATGTTGACCTCGTGGTCGGAACAGTCCACGCCGCCGGAGTTGTCGATGGCGTCGGTGTTGATCCGTCCGCCGCGGCGGGCGAATTCGACGCGGGCCAGTTGGGTGAGTCCGAGGTTGCCGCCCTCGCCCACCACCTTGCAGCGTAGTTCCCCGGCGTCGATGCGCAGCGCGTCGTTGGCGCGATCGCCCACGTCGGCATGGGTCTCGTTGCCGGCCTTGACGAAGGTGCCGATGCCACCGTTCCACAGCAGGTCCACCGGCGCGCGTAGCACCGCCTGGATCAGTTCGTTGGGGGTGAGGTGGGTGGCATCGATCCCCAGGGCCGCCCGCGCCTCCGGGCTCAAAGCGATGGACTTGGCGCGGCGCGAGTAGACGCCGCCGCCGGGTGAGATCAGCTCGGGCTTATAGTCGGACCAGGAGGAGCGCGGCAGCTTGAACAGCCGTTGCCGTTCCTGATAACCGGTGGCGGGATCGGGACTGGGATCGATGAAGATGTGCAGGTGATTGAAGGCGGCCACCAGCCGCAACTGCGGTGACAGCAGCATGCCGTTGCCGAACACGTCGCCGGCCATGTCGCCGATGCCCACCACGGTGCAGGGCTGGTTCTGGATATCCGTGCCCAGTTCGCGGAAGTGGCGCTTCACCGATTCCCAGCCCCCGCGGGCGGTGATACCGAGTTTCTTGTGGTCGTAGCCCGCGGAGCCGCCCGAGGCGAAGGCGTCGCCCAGCCAAAAGCCATAGTCGTCGGCGATGCGGTTGGCGATATCGGAAAAGCTCGCCGTACCCTTGTCGGCGGCCACCACCAGATAGGGGTCGTCACGATCGTAGCGCACTACCGCGGGGGGTGGTTTTACCGCGCCCTCCACCAGATTGTCGGTGAGATCCAGCAGGCCGCTGATGAAGGTGCGGTAACAGAACACCACTTCATCCTGAATGAGATCGCGGTCGTCGCTGACCGGCAGGCGCTTGGCCACGAAGCCGCCCTTGGCGCCCACCGGGACGATCACGGCATTCTTCACCATCTGCGCCTTCATCAGGCCGAGGATCTCGGTACGGAAATCCTCGCGGCGATCCGACCAGCGGATGCCGCCTCGCGCCACCGGTCCGCCGCGCAGGTGCACACCCTCCACCCGCGGCGAGTAGACGAAGATCTCGTACATGGGCCGCGGCTGCGGCAGGTTCGGCACCAGAGCGGGGTCGAACTTGAAGGAGATGTAGGGCTTGGGGCCGCCGTCGCCGCTGCTCTGATAATAGTTGGTGCGCAGCATCGCCTGGATCAGGGCCAGGAACAGGCGCAGGATGCGGTCTTCGTCCAGGTTGCTCACGCCCTCCAGTGCCTTTTCGATTTGTTCATTGATCGCGCTGGAACGCGCCGCCGCGTCCGCCTGTTTGTCGGGATCGAAGCGGGCCTCGAACAGGGCCGCCAGCAGTTTGCCGATGGCGGGATTGCCGGCCAGGCTTTGCTCCATATAGGGTTGACTGAAAGGCGCGCGGGTCTGCAAGAGGTATTTACACAGGGCGCGCAGCATCACCACGCTGCGCCAATGCAATCCCGCGGCCAACACCAGGCGGTTGAAACCGTCGTTGTCCATATTGCCGCTGCACACCTGAGCAAAGGTCTCCTGAAAGGCCTCCTTCACCGCCAGCACTTCCACGTTGATGCCGTGGCCAGTGGTCATGTCGAAATCCAGTATCCAGAAGGGGCCGCCGGAGCGCGGTTCGATCTCATAAGGCCGGGCGGTGATGATGCGCAGCCCCATTTTCTCCAGCATGGGCAGTACATCGGACAGGGTCATGGGCCGGTCACGGCCGAACACCTTGAAACGCAGCAGTTCGTTGCCCTGTTCCGGCGGACGGTAGAGGTTCAGGGTGAAGGGCCTGGCTTCGCTGATCTCTTCCAGATGCTGGATATCGAACACCGCGGTGCGTGGCGAGAAATCGTCACGGTAGGCGGGTGGGAAGGCTTCGCCGTAGCGATGGAAGAGGCGGTCGCCGTGCTCCTCGCCGAATTGGGCATGGAGGGCGATGCGCAGTTCGTCCTGCCAGGAGAGCATGGCCTCTTCCATACGCGCCTGCAATTGACCGACATCGTATTCGGGGACGCGGCCGGAGGGGGTGCGGATGATGAAATGCACACGCGCCAGCGGCGAATCCGAGATCTGAATGTTGAACTCCACGCTCTCGCCGTTGAGGGCCTGCATCAGGATATCCTGGATGCGGCGGCGCAGTTCGGTGTGATAATGCTCGCGCGGCACATAGACGAGGGCGGTGATGAAACGCCCGAACAGATCCTTGCGCAGGAACAGGCCGAGCTTATGGCGTTCCTGCACCTGCAGGATACCGACGGCGGTTTCGTAGAGCTCCCGTTCCGTGCACTGAAACATCTCGTCGCGGGGAAAGGTATCGAGGATATGGGCGAGCGCCTTGCGGCCGTGACTGACGGGGAGCAGGCCGGACTTGTTCAATACATAGTCCATTTTTTTGCGCAGGATCGGGATATCGCTGGGGCGGCTGCTGTAGGCCAGTGAGCTGTACAGGCCGAGGAAGCGCCATTCGCCGATGACCTGTCCCTCGTTGTTGAAGCGTTTGATGCCGAGATAATCGAGATGGACGGGGCGGTGCACCGTGGAGATGGCGGTGGATTTGGTGATGATCAGCAAGGTGCTTTTGCGCGCGAGGTTGCGCAGCGGCGGCGGGAGATGGGCAAAGCCTTGCGAGGCACCTTCACCGTTGCCGTCGCGCAGGATGCCCAGTCCCGAACCGGGCACCTGGCGCAGGACATCCTTACCGTCTTCCGAGATGAGGTCATAGGAGCGGAAGCCGATGAAGGTGAAGTGATGGTTGTTCACCCACCGCAGAAAATGCAGCGCCTCTTCTTTTTCATCCGCCGGGATGGGGAGTTTTTGGGCCTCGATGGTGGCGATGATCTCGGCGATGCGCGCCTGCATCGCGCCCCAGTCGTCCACCACGGCGCGCACGTCGTCTATCGCGTGGGTGAGCGCCTGGCGCAGGCCGGCCAGGGCCTCCTCGTCGGTTTGACGGGTGATCTCGAAGCGCATCACCGCTTCTTGAAGGCCGTCCTTTGCCGCGCCGTCCTTGAGGAGGATATCGCGCAGATGGCCATCGCCGTCGCGCACCACGCGCATCAGCGGGTGGAGGATGAAATGGATGGTGTAGTTCTGGCGGAGCAATTCCAGGCTCAGGGAGTCCACCAGAAAGGGCATGTCGTCGGTGACGATTTCCACCACGGTATGGGTGGATTGCCAGCCGTGATTTTCGTAATGAGGATTGTAGACCCGCAGCACCGCCGTGCCGGGGCGGCGCTGCTGCGCCAGTTGCCAGTGGGCCAGGGCGGCGCCGTACAGGTCTTCGATGGAACGCGCCAGCAGGTCTTCGGCGGCGGCGGAACCGTAATAGTTCTGGATGAAACGTACCGCCGTCTCGGCCTCCGGCGGCTGGAGCTTGTGCCGGGCCAGCGTGCACAGTTGTTCGATGGCGGCCTGTTTTTCCTCGTGATGCGTCAGTGGCATGAAAAACCTTTCACCCGTTTGCGATAGTGTGACATGGAGTGGCCGGGCGCCGAAAGCTTTCGGCATTGCCTGTGCCCCGCCGGCGCATTACTCTGTAGGCTGCATTTCTCATCCGGAGGCGCTATGAAGATCGGTATCCCCAAAGAGATCAAAGACCATGAATTCCGTGTCGGCGCCACACCTTCCGGAGTTAAGGCGCTGACGGAGGCGGGTCACGAGGTCCTGATCGAGAGCGGGGCGGGCGCGGCCATCGGTTTCAGCGATGATATGTATAGCGGCGCCGGCGCGCAGCCGGTGAGCCGCGAGGCGGTTTACGCCTGTCCCATGGTGATCAAGGTCAAGGAGCCGCAGCCCAGCGAGTTTCCCTTGCTGTGGGAGGGGCAGGTGTTGTTCGCCTATCTGCATCTCGCCCCCGATCCGGTGCAGACCCGCGCCCTGGTGGAGCGCAAGGTGGTTGCCATCGCCTATGAGACCGTCACCGACAAACAGGGTCATCTGCCCTTGCTGGTGCCCATGAGCGAAGTGGCGGGGCGGCTCGCCATCCAGGCCGGGGCCAACGCCCTGCATATGATTCACGGTGGGCGCGGGGTGCTGCTGGGCGGAGTGCCCGGCGTGCGGCCGGGACGGGTGGTGGTCCTGGGCGGCGGCATCGTCGGTAGCCAGGCGGCACGCATGGCCTTGGGCCTGGGCGCGGACGTCACCTTGCTCGACGTGAATCTGGATAGACTGCGCATATTGGATGACCTGTTCGGCCCCGCCCTCAAGACCCGCTATTCCGACAGCTACACCATCGGTGAATTGGTACAGGAGGCGGATCTGGTGGTGGGCGCGGTGCTCATCCCCGGCAAGCAGGCGCCCAAGCTCATCACCCGCGACCATATCAAGACCATGAAGCAGGGCGCGGTGCTGGTGGATGTGGCCATCGATCAGGGCGGCTGTGCCGAGACCTCCCGCGCCACCACTCATTCCGATCCCACTTATATAGTGGACGACGTGGTGCACTATTGCGTGGCCAACATGCCCGGCGCCGTGGCCCACACCTCCACCTGGGCCCTGACCCACGCCACCTTGCCCTATGTTCTGGAGCTGGCCAAAAAGGGCTATCGCCAGGCGCTAACGGATCACGCCGGTCTGCGCGACGGCTTGAACGTGTGTCTGGGCAAGATCACCAACCAGAACGTGGCGGATGATCTGGGTTACACCTACACGCCGCCGGAGCGGGCCTTGCAATGAATAGATGGCGGAAGCGCGCAGCGCGTTCCACCGGAGGCGGATGATATCGCCGCCATGCGGTGGAGCCACTGGCGCGTTCCGCCGCAGGCGGATGGTATCGTCGCCATGTGATGGAACCACGAGCGCGTTCCGCCGTATGCCTCTAGGAATAAAGCTGCTGGGTCATGAATTCCCAATCCACTATCTTCCAGAAATTTTCGACATACTTGGCGCGGGCGTTGTGATAGTCGATGTAATAGGCGTGCTCCCACACGTCGCAGGTGAGCAGTGGCTTGTCGCCGCGCAGGATCGGGGTGTCGGCGTTGCTGGTGTTCTCGATGGTGAGCACGCCGTCGTTCTTTTTCACCAGCCAGGTCCAGCCTGAACCGAAGTTGCCCAGGGCGGACTCGGTGAAGCGACGCCTGAAGTCGTCGATGCCGCCGAAGTGTTTTTTGAGCTGCACGGAGATAGGGCCGAAGGGTTCCGGGGAGGAGCTGGGGGTGAGGCAGTTCCAGTAGAAATTGTGATTCCATATCTGGGCGGCGTTGTTGAAGATGGGGCCCGAGGCCTTCTTTACGATGTCATCCAGGGCCATGGATTCAAATTCGGTGCCGGCGATGAGCTTGTTGAGGTTGTCCACGTAGGCGCGGTGGTGCTTGCCGTAGTGGAAATCCAGGGCCTCGGCGGAGAGATAGGGTTCGAGAGCGTCATTGGCGTAGGCCAAGGCGGGTAATTCAATTGTCATAAGTATGAGACCCGGTAGGAACAGTGGTCGACAATCTAGCAAGTCTTGAGCAGCGGGAAAATAACAATCTCAACATGGATACTTTACTACCAGCGTGGAATAGGGGTGCGCATCGACGGTTCGGCATCCTGTGGTTGGCGGTTTTTCTGGCAGGATTGTCGCTGTCTCCGGCCGCCGTTGCGGATCAGGCCTTGGTGGCGGTGGCTGCCAACTTCGTGGAACCGGCGCGGGCCCTGGCGGCGGCGTTTTCCCGGGAAAGCGGTCACAACGTACAGTTCAGCAGCGGTTCCACCGGCGCGCTCTACGCCCAGATCATCCATGGCGCGCCCTTCGATGCCTTTCTCGCCGCCGGCGAGCGCGAACCGACGCGCCTGGTGGCGGAGGGTCTGGCCGCGGCGAACACCCGCTTTACCTATGCCATCGGTAGTCTGGTGGTGTGGAGTGCGGACCCGGCGCGCATTCGGGGCGATTGCGCAATGGCGGTGAAGGGCGGGGCGTATCGCCGTGTCGCCATCGCCAATCCGAATGTCGCCCCCTATGGCGCGGCGGCCAGGGCGACTTTGCAAAGCTGGGGGCTGTGGGAGGACATCATGCCCAAGTTGTTACGGGCCGAGAGCGTGGGGCAGGCCTTTCAGTTCGCGGCCACCGGCAACGCCGAGCTGGGATTCGTGGCGCGCTCACAGGTGCTGGGCTTGCCTAAGGATCGGGCGGGAAGCTACTGCGTGGTCGACGATGCCCTCTATCCGCCCCTCCGCCAGCAGGCGGTGTTGCTGCGTCATGGTGAGGACAATGCCGCCGCTCGTGGATTTTTACGGTTCCTGCGAGGCGCGCGCGGTCTCGACATCATCCGCGAATCCGGCTACGGGGTGGAGCCCGCGCCGTGACGGACGCTTAACTGCAGTCTAGGACATCCGCGGGATGGGTCTGCCAGTTCCGCGCCTCGGCGATCTGCTGCGATGACATGAATTGCTCCATGGAAGCCAGGTAGCCGGTGGCCAATTGACTGCCTTGCGCGGCGGCCAGGCCGTACCACAGATAGGCATATTCTACGTAGGACGGCGTCGAAAAGGGCCGTTTTTTGATTTGGTAGCCGTACATGCGTCCCAGTTGGTATTGGGCCTGTTCATGGCCTTGCAGCGCGGCACGGCACAGCCACTTGCGTGCCGTGGTATCGGTATGACCGGGGCCGTAGCCGCAGCAATAGGTCATGCCCAACTGGTACTCGGCCTCGGCGTCGCCCTGTTCGGCGAGTTGCCGCCACTGGTCGCGCTGCATCTGCAGGATGTCGAAGCTGGGCGCGGGCGCCGCCGCGGTCTCTTTCTTCGAGCCGCCTCCGAAGTAGCTGCATCCGCCCAATAGCAGGGTGGCCAGCAAGCCGATGACGGCCAATTGGATGCGCATGGTCTTATTCTCCCTCCGCCGTTTCGCCAAAGCCTAGCACAGCCGGCGCTTTCGGTCATGCCGGCTAGCGCATAATATAGCGTTATTGTAATCCATCGACTTGAGCGCTGAGGAGACGAACATCAGTTATACCCTGTTCCGTGAGTTGCTGTTCCGCCTAAAGCCGGAAGCCGCCCACCATCTGGCCCTGGCGGCCTTGCAGGGGGCGCAGCGACTTCATCTTCTCGGGGGGCGGCAGGTGGCGGCGCCGCGCTGGGTGATGGGGCTGCGATTCCCCAATCCGGTGGGTTTGGCCGCCGGCCTGGACAAGAACGGCGACTATATCGACGCCCTGGCCGCGCTGGGATTCGGTTTCATCGAGGTGGGAACCGTCACGCCCCGTCCCCAGGCCGGCAACCCCAAGCCCCGGCTGTTTCGCCTCACGCCGGCGCAGGCCATCATCAATCGCATGGGTTTCAACAATCGCGGCGTGGATTACCTGTTGGCCAATGTGCAACGCAGCCGCTACCGCGGGGTGCTTGGGATCAATATCGGCAAGAACTTCGATACTCCTATGGAGCGCGCGGTGGACGACTATCTGATAGGCCTGCGCAAGGTCTATCCCCATGCCGGTTATGTGGCGGTCAACATCTCCTCACCCAACACCCCCAATCTGCGCCAACTGCAGGAACGCGATGCCCTGCTCGGCCTGCTGCGGGCATTGAAGGCGGAGCAACAACAGCTGGCGCAACGGCACGGAAAATATGTCCCGCTGGCGGTGAAGATCGCGCCGGACCTGGCCGTGGAAGCCCTGGCCGATATCGCCGCCATCCTGCGCGATCAGCGCATCGATGCGGTGATCGCCACCAATACCACCCTGGCGCATGAGGCGGTCGCCCATCTTCCCCACGGCAATGAGGCGGGGGGATTGAGCGGCGCGCCCTTGACCCAGCGCGCCACCGAGGTGGTGCGCGCGCTTCACGAGGTGCTGGGGAACGATGTGCCGATCATCGGCGTGGGCGGCATCATGAGCGGCGCCGACGCCGTGGCCAGGGTGAGGGCCGGCGCCAGTCTGGTGCAGCTCTACAGCGGCTTTATCTATCGCGGGCCGGACTTGATCAAAGAGGCAGCGGAGGCGCTGCGCGACGCCTAGCCGGATATCGGGAGGACGTTTACCAATCCAGGCTGGCGCCGCGCGCGGTCCCTTGCAACTTGGCGCACTGGTAAAACACCCCCACGGCGTAATCGTGAGGACTGTCCGGCCACATATAGGCATCCAGGACGATCTTCAGGACTCGGGGTGAATAGCGTTCATCGGCGACCGCCGTGATGGGGTTTCTCTCGGCCAGTCCCAAGGCATATTCCGCCGGGACGCCCAGGCGGGAATTGATCACCGAGTCGAAGCCCACCATGGCGTAGCCGTAACAAAGCTGGGCTCCCTTTTCCATGGGCGGGTTGTCGAAGGCCGATGCCGGGGTCGCGAAAAGCGCCGTGCTGATGAACAGGAGGGTTGCGAGTTGTTTCATGGCCGGGTCCTCCACGGTAGAGGCCTGCGTACTACGGAGGCCATATGAGAGACGTCATGAAATCAATGAACTCTTACTTAGCTTAGCGGCCGGGGTAGTGATTTCTCGACGTCTGCAAAGATGGCCGGAAGGCTGGCGGTAAGTACTGCCGGACTTCAACTTGGGGTCTGCACGCGGTAAGCTTTCATGTCATCCATCGCGAGCGATTGCAGTCCTCTCTTAATATGACCGGCGTTGAGCCCATTCGGTTTCAAATCACCCCCAAACACCCGGGCGCCCAGCTATTTGAAGTGACTTGCACGGTGGCGGACCCGGATCCGGCAGGCCAGCGCTTTTCCCTGCCCGCCTGGATACCGGGCAGCTACATGATTCGCGAATTTGCGAAAAATATCGTTCAACTTGATGCCATCAGCGGCGATCTGCCGATAAATGTCAAAAAACTGGATAAGAGCACCTGGCAGTGCGAGCCCTGTTCGGGCCCTCTGACCCTGCGTTATGAGGTCTATGCCGGGGATTTTTCGGTGCGGGCCGCCCACCTCGACACCACCCACGGTTATTTCAACGGCACCAGCGTGTTCGTCAAGATCCACGGCAGGGAGCACGCTCCCCACATAGTGGATATTCGCCCCCCGGCGGGGGAGGCCTTCGCAGACTGGCGCGTCGCCACCGCCATGACGCGGGAGGACGGCCCGCCCTTCGGCTTCGGCCGTTATCGGGCCGCGGATTACGACGAACTGATCGACCATCCGGTGGAGATGGGGCGGTTCACCCTGGCAACGTTTAATGCCTGCGGGTATCCCCACGACATCGCCATCACCGGCCGCCATCGCTGCGACACGGAACGCCTGAGCCGTGACCTCGCCCTGCTGTGCGAGCAACACATCCGCTTCTTCGGCGAACCGCCGCCCATGGAGCGCTACCTGTTTCTGGTGACGGCGGTGGGCCATGGCTACGGCGGTTTGGAGCACCGCGCCTCCTGCAGCCTGCTGTGCAGCCGTGATGATCTGCCGCGCGTCGATCAGCGGGAAGTGAACGAGAAGTACCGCACCTTCCTCGGCCTGTGCAGTCATGAGTATTTTCATGTCTGGAACGTCAAACG
>Ga0307436_1000988_pt1 | contig 12988 bp, 12 predicted proteins | sample SalMarWE160440MG_FD_202513 | JGI IMG/M metagenome (GOLD analysis project Ga0307436, IMG submission 202513) | Salt marsh sediment microbial communities from the Plum Island Ecosystem LTER, Massachusetts, United States - WE1604-40 | ecosystem: Environmental > Aquatic > Marine > Intertidal zone >...
TGCGCGATCCGGACGGCAACGGCGTCGAGCTCTACCGCGATCGGCCGAGCGATGAATGGCCGCGCGACTCGGAAGGGCGGCTGCGCATGGTCAGCGAGCCACTCGATCTCGAGGCTCTGCTCGCCGAGTTGGACTAGAGCCTCCAGCTCCCAGCCTCCAGCTACCAGCTCCCAGATCCCCCGGGTTTCCGGCTCACTGGTGGCTGGAGGCTGGCGGCTGGTAGCCGGTAGCTCGCAGTCACGTTCTACAATCCGGGCACCAATGAGCGCCGACACCCCGTCTGAGGTCTCCAAGGCCCCGGCTCGAGTCGAAACCGTATCTGCATCACGCGGCGCCGGGCTGGGAACGTTTGGCGGCGTCTATACGCCGTCGATCCTCACCATTCTCGGCGTGATCATGTATCTGCGCTTCGGCTGGGTGGTCGGCAACGTCGGCCTGGCCGGCACGCTGCTCATCGTCACGATCGCGACTTCGATCACTTTCGTCACCACCCTGTCCATCAGCGAGATCGCCACCGATCAGCGAGTTCGGATCGGCGGTGCTTATTACATGATCAGCCGCTCGCTCGGCATCGAGGGGGGCGGCGCGGTGGGCATTCCGCTCTATCTGGCGCAAGCCCTATCGGTCGCCTTATACACGGTTGGATTCGCGGAGAGCGTCGTCGACGTCTTTCCAGGCTTGAGCCAGCGCTGGGTGGGCGTGATCACCACCGTGCTCGTTGCGGCGCTGGCGATTCGCTCGGCACGCATCGCCATCCGTGCCCAGTACTTCATCATGGCGGCGATCGGCCTTTCCTTGATCTCGCTGCTCCTGGGCTCGCCGATCGAGGCCACCCACGTGGAAATGTGGGGTATGCCCGCCGCGACATCGGCCTCGTTCTGGCTCGTCTTCGCCGTCTTCTTCCCGGCGGTCACTGGGATCATGGCCGGCGTCAACATGTCGGGCGATCTGCGCGATCCGGCACGCTCCATTCCGCGCGGGACGATGGCCGCGGTGGCGACCGGCTTTGTCATCTACATGTTGCTGCCGGTGATTCTGGCCAGCCGAGCGGATGCGGCGACCCTGGTGGCGGATCCGCTCGTCATGCGACGCATGGCGCTGTGGAGCAACGCCATCATTCTGGGCATCTGGGGCGCGACCCTTTCTTCGGCCGTGGGCTCGATCCTGGGAGCGCCGCGCGTCCTGCAAGCGCTGGCGCGGGACGGCGTTGTGCCCCGCCGACTGCGTTGGCTGGGGGCCGGCAGCGGCGCCACTGACGAGCCGCGGGTGGGAACTGCCGTGACCCTCGGCGTCGCCCTGGTCGCGGTCTGGTTTGGGAATCTCAACCTGATCGCGCCAATCCTCACGATGTTCTTCCTTACAACCTACGGCGTGCTGAATCTCGCTGCCGGCGTGGAACGCTTTCTCGGAAGCCCTTCGTTTCGCCCCAAGTTTCGAGTCCACTGGTCCGTTTCCCTCGGTGGGGCCTTCGGGTGCATGGCGGTCATGCTGCTGATCAACCCATGGGCCACGGTCATCGCGCTCATCGTCGTTGCGACCGTGTTCTTCTGGCTCGAACGCCGCGAGCTCAGCGTTGCCTGGGGCGATGTGCGGCGAGGAATCTGGATGGCGGTGACGCGGTCCGGTCTGTTTCGTCTGCGCGAGGTGGTGGCGGACCCGAAGAACTGGCGCCCGAATCTGCTGGTCTTCTCCGGTGCGCCGACGAAACGGTGGCATCTGATCGAGCTGGCGACGGCGATCACGCACAATCGGGGTCTGTTGACGGTCGCGACCGTCATTCCGGGAGTGAGCGCCACCGCCGAGCGCCGTCAGGCGATGGAGGGTGCCATCCACGAATACTTGTTCAAGCGCGGCGTGCGAGCGCTGGTTCGGGTGGCGACGGGTGAAGATGCCTTCCTGGGCGCCGAACAGCTAGTGGAAGGCTATGGACTCGGGGCACTGCGTCCCAACACAGTGCTGCTCGGTGATAGCGAACGCCGGGAGCTACGACAGGACTACTGCCGGATGATCACCGCATTCAACGCGATGCGACGCAACGTGATCATCGTGCGTGAGGGCACTTCGGAGGCGCGTTCGCGTCGGCGCCGCATCGATGTCTGGTGGGGTGGTCTACAGCGTAACGGGGGCCTGATGATGATCCTCGCGTACCTGCTGCAGACGAGCCAGGACTGGCGCAGCGCCGAGGTGGTACTCAAGATGGTGGTGCCGACGGAAGAGGCGGCGATCGGAGTGAGACGGAATCTGGAGAACATGATCGAGCGCACTCGGACCGGAGCTCGGTTCGAAGTGATCGTCAACGATGAGCGCCCGTTTCGCGAGATCCTGGTTGATTCGTCGCGAGATGCGGACTTGGTGATGATGGGCATCGCACGGCCCGAGGGTTCGAGCGAGGACTTCGCGGAATACTTCGCCGGGTTGCAGCGAGAGACGAAGAATCTGCCCCCGACCGTGTTTGTGCTGGCGGCCGAGGACGTGGCCTTTGGCGAGGTCCTCTTGCAGCCCGAACCGATGGCGATGGTCGCAGAACGCACGGCCGGGGAGGACTGATAGAGCGGGGCGAGGTCCCTGTTCCCCGGCCCCTCGCCACCGGCTACCCGCTACCCGAGAGACCTGAGAGGGAGGGAGGGGCCGGTGAGCCGATGAGTCGTTCATCGCCCTTCCCACCTCTGGCCTTTCGGGGCGGGTGGGGGGGCCGGAGGCCGTAAGCTGGAGGTTGGTGGCTCAGCCCTCGCCCCTTCTCAGGTGGTAGCGTTCCGCGCATGATCCGTGAATGGGGCGAGACGAGCTGGACCGAGATGGAGGCGCTGGATCCCGAGCGCACGGTGGCCATCTTGCCGCTCGGCGCGGTCGAGGCGCATGGACCGCACTTGCCGTTGAACACTGACGGCGTCATCGCGGTGGCGATGGCGCAGGACGCCGCTCGGCGACTGGCGGATGCCGGTTTCGACTCGTTGATCCTGCCTGCCATGGAATACACGGCGGCACCGTTCGCGGCCGGCTTTGCCGGGACGATTCCGGTTCGACCCGAGACCGTCACGGCGATGATCTCTGACATCGGAGAGGCCCTGGAGGGCGGTGTCGTCTGTCTGGCGATCGCCAACGCTCACCTGGATCCCAGTCACTTGCGCGCCGTCCATGCCGCGGTCGAGCAGTTGCGAGAGCGGCTGCCCGTTGCCTTTCCGGATCTGACGCGCCGACCGCTGGCCGAACGCTTGACTGAAGAGTTCCGTTCAGGGGCTTGCCACGCCGGTCGTTTCGAGGGCTCGATCGTGCTCGCGGCGCGCCCGGAGCTGGTGCGTGAGGAGCGGCGCGGGGCGCTTCCGCCTGTGCAGGTGTCGTTGACGCAGGCGATTCGCCAAGGCAAACAGGACTTCGAGAGCGCCGGGATGGAGTCAGCCTATTGCGGCGACCCCGCTGCGGCGAGTGTGGAGGAGGGGCAGGAAACAATTCTGGAGCTGGGCGCGATCCTGGCGGAAGCGGTGGTGGAAGCGGTGGGAAAGGGGTGACGTCACAGGTGGGTTCGTCTCGATCGAGACAGCCGCCAGCTTCCAGCCGCCGGTCCCCGCCCTCGACCCCACCCCCGGTCCGGAATCAAGAGATTTGCGTGGCGCGCGGTCTCTGAGTCTGATTCACTCAGGTAGTCGGCCGCCCCGGTTTCTCTGGCCCGGTGGGATGATGAATGGCCGCGGCCATGAAAGTCATGACCGCGGCCGTGCGGGTCACGAAGAGACGGCGGCCCCCATCTTGGCCATGACCCCATCGGCAATCCGTTCGCCGATAGTCGCGTCGATGTTGCGCCAGTACTCGAAGGCGCGCTCGAGCACCGGCTCCGAGACGCCGTGCAGCAGGTGGCCGACGACGTTGGACACCAGCCGATCGCGTTGCGCGTCGTCCATGACATCACGGACGAGAGTGCCGGGCTGGCCCCAGTCGTCGTCGTCTTCACGGAGGGTGTAGGCGGCGCGAATGAACTCGCCGTTCGCCTGCCAGGTGTCGACCTGCGGGTAGCGTTCGCTGTCCGCTTGAGGGCCACCCTTTGAGTTCGGCGCGTAGACGGGATCCGACACGTTCTGCACGCGCATCGCTCCGTCCTTGCTGTAGCTGTGGACCGGCGCCTGCGGGCGATTGACCGGGACCTGCTTGTAGTTCACGCCGATACGGGCCCGGTGGGCGTCGGAGTAGGAGAAGATGCGGCCGAGCAGCATCTTGTCCGGGCTGACACCGATTCCCGGCACCAGGTTGTTCGGCTCGAAGGCCGCTTGCTCGATCTCGGTATGGAAATCGGTCGGATTCCGGTTCAACGTGAGTCGGCCGACTTCCTGAAGCGGGTAGTCCGCGTGGGGCCACACCTTGGTCAGATCGAATGGATTGAACCGATAGGTCGCCGCCTCTTCGAACGGCATGATCTGCACCTTGAGCGTCCAGCTCGGGTAGTCGCTCCGCTTGATCGCCTCGAATAGATCGCGCCGATGATAATCGGCATCCTCGCCCGCGATCCGATCCGCTTCGGCCTGGGTGAGGCATTCGATGCCCTGATCGGTCTTGAAGTGGTACTTGACCCAGAAGCGGTCTCCGGCCGCGTTGACCCACATGTAGGTGTGGCTCGAGTAGCCGTTCATATTGCGCCAGGTTCTGGGGATGCCGCGGTCACCCATCAACCAGGTGACCTGGTGAGCCGACTCCGGCGACAGCGTCCAGAAGTCCCACTGCATGTCGTGATCGCGCAGCCCCGAGTCCGCGCGGCGCTTTTGCGAGCGAATGAAGTGCTGAAACTTCATCGGATCACGGATGAAGAACACGGGGGTGTTGTTGCCCACCATGTCGTAGTTGCCTTCCGGCGTATAGAACTTCAAGGCGAAGCCGCGCGGATCCCTCCAGGTGTCTGGGCTGCCGCGCTCACCGGCGACGGTCGAGAATCGAATCAGAGTGTCGGTCTTCATCCCGGGTTGGAAGACCGCGGCTTTGGTGTACGGGCTGACATCGTTGAGCACCTCGAAGTTGCCGAATGCGCCTCCACCCTTGGCGTGGGGCTGGCGCTCGGGGATGCGCTCGCGGTTGAAGTTCGCCATCTGCTCGATCAGGTAGTGATCCTGGAGCAGGATCGGCCCGTCTGGCCCAACGGTGAGCGAATGCTCGTCGCTCGTCACTGGGATTCCGGCGTCAGTCGTTGTGGGCTTGCGTTTGTCGTCTGTCACGGTGGGTCCTTTCTAGCGTCGATTGCGTGGCGGCGGCCGCCACGCGGATTCGTGAATGCGGCGAGCGCCGACGATCTACACTCTGACTCGGCTCAGGAGAGAACTGGCGGCGCCGAAGGATCGGTTCGGCCCCGAAGTCTCCGAGGCCATGACCAGTATAGACGACGATCCCAAGAGAATCTGCGCCAGACGCCTCTCGGGCCCCCCTCGCTCCTCGCCCTTCGTCCCGTTGCCCATGCTAGCCTTGCGAGGTGCAGAACAACGCGTTGAAGGGCAAAGGGGCCGTGATCACGGGTGGCGGTCGCGGCATCGGCGCGGCCGTGGCACGCGCGCTGGCCGCCGCGGGAGCCCACGTTGTGGTGGCGGCCCGATCTCGGGACGAAATCGAGACGGTTGCGGACGCTCTTCAGGCTGAGGGCTTTTCGGCTGCCGCCGTGCCGGTCGACGTGACGGACTCTGCCCAGGCCCAGGAACTAGCCAGAGAGGCGAACGAGGCGCTCGGCCAGATCGATATTCTGGTGAACTGTGCGGGGGGATCCTCGTCTGCACCGCTACCAAAGATCGAGCTCGCGGAGTGGAATCGGCTATTCGCGGTCAACGTCACCGGGACGTTTCTCTGCACGCAGGCGATGCTGCCCGCGATGGCGGAGCGGGGCTGGGGCCGGGTGATCAATCTCGCCTCGGTGGCCGGAAAGATCGGTGGTGCCTACCTCGGCGCCTATGCCGCCTCGAAGCACGCGGTGGTCGGATTCACCCGTGCCGTCGCCGTGGAATACGCGCGCAGTGGAGTGACCGTCAACGCGGTCTGCCCCGGATTCGTCGAGACCTCGATGGTCGAACGCTCGATCGCGACGATCCACGAAAAGACGGGACGCGACGAGGCGGAGGCGCGTCGGATCCTCGAAGGGCAGTCCCCTCAGGGGAGAATCTTCAGGCCCGAGGAGATCGCCTACCTGGTCGTGAGCCTCTGCGATCCACTGGCGGGCGGAATCAACGGGCAGGCGATCGTTCTCGACGGTGGGGGCGTGCAATCGTGACCCGAGATCCTCTGGAGGCAGTGCTGCCGGAGGGGTGGCCTCGACCCCGCGGGTACTCGAACGGGGTTTTGGCACCCGCCGGTGGCCGCCTACTCTTCATCGCAGGCCAGATCGGCTGGGACGAGGCCGAGACGCTCGTCGAGGGAGGCTTCATCGATCAATTCGAGCAGGCCCTGCGAAACGTCGTCGCGGTCGTCGATGCCGCCGGCGGCTCACCTCGAGATCTGGCGCGGCTGCGCATCTACGTTACCGACCGTCGTGAGTATCTCGATCATCTGGACGCGGTTGGCGCGGCCTACCGGAGAGTCATGGGCCGGCACTACCCGGCGATGGCAGTGCTCGAAGTGAGCGCCCTCGTCGAGGTCGGTGCCAAAGTCGAGATCGAGGCTACGGCCGTGCTGGCTGAATCGTCGCTCGAGGAGGCAGACACATGACGATCCAAGCGAAGAGTTTCCTCTACGAGCTCGACGACGCGACCGGAGTCGCCACCATCACGCTGAATCGTCCGGAGCGGCTGAATGCGCTGACATTCGAGGTCTACGAGGAGCTGCGCGACACCTTTCGTGCTCTCGACACCGAGCCCGGCGTGGGCTCGATTCTGCTCACCGGCGCCGGCCGGGCATTCTGCTCGGGAGGCGACGTCGAGGACATCATCGGCGCTCTCTTCGGGCGCGACTATCGCGGTCTGCTCGACTTCACCCGCACCACCGGTGACCTCATCCTGGCGTTGTTGCGCTGCCGCAGGCCGATCGTCGGGGCCTTGAACGGCACGGTGGCCGGTGCCGGGGCGGTGATTGCCTCGGCGTGCGACGTGCGCATCGCGGCACGCTCGGCGAAGATTGCCTTTCTGTTCACCAAGGTGGGCCTGTCCGGCGCCGACATGGGCGCTTCCTGGCTGCTGCCCCGACATGTGGGGATGGGCCGGGCCATGGAGCTCTTGATGACGGGCGACTTCGTCGGCTCCGATGAGGCGCACAGGATCGGCCTGTACAACCGTGTGGTGGACGACGAGGCGCTGCCTGGGGAGGCTCGGAGTTGGGCCGAGAAGCTGGCGCGCGGCCCGAGCTTCGGCCTCGAGGTGACCAAGAAGATGGTGCTGCGCGAGTCCACGCTGGAGTTGGAAGCGGCACTGGCGAACGAGGTCGAAATCCAGGCCGCCTGCATGGAGGATCCCAACTTCCGCGAGGCCTACGAGGCTTTCAAGGCGAAACGAACGCCTGAGTTTGGCTGATCCCGGCCCGCATGGATCCACACGGCATGCGCCTCGAAACTGAGCTCATCAGGCCCTTCTTGACCGAGGAGCACCTGCGCCTGGCCGAGCGATTGGGCCCCTTTGTCGAGGCGACGATCATGCCGCTTCCGATCGCGGCCGACGATGGCACGGCGCGCCGGCAGGCACGCGAGATCCTGGAGCTCCTCGCCACCGACGGCTGGGCCGGGTACGCGGTGCCGCCGGCCCATGGCGGTGCCGAGGAGGCAGCTGGCCTCATCACCTGCTGTCTCATTCGCGAGGCGCTCGCCGCCGCCTCGCCGCTGGCTGACGCCGTGTTCGCTTTGCAGTGTCTCGGCTCGATGCCCCTGATCCTCGCCGGCAACGAAAGCCTCCGCCACGGGTGGCTGCCCGCCGCCGCAAGCGGTCAGGCCATCGCCGCCTTCGCGATGACCGAGCCCGAGGCGGGCTCCGACGTGGCGGCGATCGAAACGACGGCCGTCCGGGACGGCGATGAGTATGTGCTGACGGGAACCAAGACGTTCATCTCCAATGCTGGCATCGCGGACTTCTACGTCGTCTTCGCCTCGACGGAGCCGGAGGCCGGGCGGGCCGGGTTGTCAGCGTTCCTGGTTCCGAGTGAGACCCCTGGCCTGGAGCTCGCGGCACGGCAAGTCCTCTCCGAGCCGCATCCGCTCGGCCAGCTCCGCTTCGCGGACTGCCGTGTGCCGGCCGATCATCGCCTCGGGACCGAGGGTGAGGGGTTCGAGCTGGGCCTGAGGACCTTGGATCGCCTGCGGGCGACCGTGGCGGCGGCGGCGTGCGGCATGGCCACGCGTGCTCTGCGCGAGGCGCGCGAACACGCCGGCCGGCGTCGGCAGTTCGGCCGGAGGCTGGCCGATTTTCAACTGATTCAGGGCAAGCTGGCGGAGATGGCGACCGAGCTGAACGCGGCGCGGCTGCTGGCCTATCGAGCGGCGTGGGAGGTGGATCACGCGGGTGAGAGCGTGACGCTGAGCTCCTCGATTGCGAAGCTCTACGCCACCGAGGCGGCGCAGCGCATCATCGACCAGGCGGTGCAGATCCTGGGTGGCCGCGGGGTGCTGGCCGAGTCGCCGGTGGACCGCCTCTACCGCGCCGTACGCGCGCTGCGCATCTACGAGGGCACCAGCGAGATCCAGAAGCTGGTGATTGCGCGCGAGCTGGCTCGAAGGTCGACGAGCGAGAAAGAGTGAGGCGAGATGCGACGATCGTGGAGGGAGGTTGATTCGATGTCGAGGAGCGAGATGAGACGGGTGCTTTATTCGGGTTGCGCTGCCGGGTTGCTCATCCTGGCGCTGCTCCCGGTGTCGTTGCTGGCCCAGGAGGCACCGCATACCTGGCGCATGGACTATGACCACACGGGTGGGATGGGCCAGGAGATCTTCAGCCTCGTCGAGGTCGTGGTCGAGCCTCTGCCCTGGCCCGGGAATCCGGCCAGCGACATCGACACGACCGGCGAGGGCAAGTATCGGTTCGAGGTGAAGAACGAAGCTGGCAAGGTGGTCTATTCGCGTGGCTTCAACTCGATCTACGGCGAGTGGGAGACCACTGCCGAGGCGGAGAAGACGCATCGCACCTTCGGCGAGTCCCTGCGCTTTCCCGCGCCGGACGGGCCGGTGGACGTAGTCGTGGAGAAGCGCAACGACGACAATGTGGGATTCCATGAGCTGTGGCGCACCCACGTCGATCCCAAGGACATGTTCATCGACACCGCGGCGCCGCCCAAACAGGAGCTGATCGAGATCGAACGTCACGGGGCGCCGGCGGACAAGGTCGACGTGCTGTTGCTCGGCGACGGCTATACCGCCGAGCAGTGCAAGACGAAGTTCCTGCACGACGCGCGTCACTTGAGGGACGTGTTCTTCGCCCACGAACCCTTCAAGCATCGCCGCGACGACTTCAACATCTGGGGGCTTTGTCCGCCATCTCCGCAATCCGGGGTGTCACGCCCGTCCACCGGGGTCCATCTCTGGACGCCGGTGCACGCCACCTACGACGCCTTCGGGTCGGAGCGCTACCTGCTCACCTTCGACAATCGGGCCTGGCGCGCCATCGCTTCCTGGGCGCCGTACGAGTTCGTCGAGATCCTGGCCAACAACGAGACCTATGGCGGCGGCGGGATCTTCAATCTCTACGCCACCGTGGCGGTGGACAACGATTGGGCCGACTACGTCTTCATCCATGAGTTCGGACACCACTTTGCGGGCCTGGCGGATGAGTACTTCACCAGCCCGGTGGCCTACGAGCCGCCGGAGAAGGTCGTCGAACCCTGGGAGCCCAATGTCACCGCGCATCCGGACCGGGCCCATCTCAAGTGGGCCGACCTCGTCGATCCGGACATGCCGTTGCCGACCCCATGGCCGAAGGAGGAATTCGAGGAGTATTCGCGCGGCATCCAGGAGCGGCGACAGCAGATCCGCGCCGAAAGGCAGCCCGAGTCGGTGATGTCCGCGCTCTTCCGCGAGGAGCGCGAGCACGAGGAGGCGATGTTCTCGGCGGCGCAGTATTCGGACGAGGTCGGTGCCTTCCAGGGAGCCAACTACGACTCCAAGGCCTTCTATCGGCCACAGATGGACTGCATCATGTTCACGCGCGACGACGTGCCGTTCTGCGCCGTGTGTCAGCGGGCCCTGGAGCGCATCATCGACCTCTACGCGCCCCATGCGCGCGAGTCGACACGATAAGGAGGTCTTCTCGTGCGTATTTTCGGAACTGTTTTGTTAGTCCTCGGCCTATTCGCCCTGCTGGCCTCCCTTCTGGCTCTCCTGGGAGGGCCGTTGAGGAGCATGGGGATCGATGTCTCCGCCACGGTGACCAATGTTCCTCTGACCGTCTCGTTCGGGATTGTCTGCCTGGCGGCCGGCATTTGGATTCGGCGTCATGGGGAAAGAGACTGAGAGAGGAAGCGCTTCGATTGGACCGGGGTGACGGGGTGAACAGACACAGTCGTCGATCGATGAATTGATGGGCCTCTACGAGCGGTTTCTTCTGCCGCGGCTCGTTGATCTCGCCTGTGGCAGCAAGCCGGTGCGCAAGCAACGGGAGAAGGTGGTCCCTCTGGCCCGCGGTCGCGTCCTGGAGATCGGCTTCGGGTCGGGAATGAATCTGGCCTACTACGATGGCGGGAGGGTCGAGCGCGTCTGGGCCCTCGAGCCTTCCGTCGAGATGTGGAAGCGAGCCGACAAGGCGGTGGCCGCGACGGCGATTCCGGTCGAGGTCATCGAGGCCTCGGCGGAAGAGATTCCGCTGGCGGAGGCATCGATGGATACCGTGCTCACCACGTTTTCGCTTTGCACCATTCCGGACGTCGAAGCCGCATTGCGAGAGATGCGTCGTGTGTTGAAGCCCGGCGGACGTCTGATCTTCTGTGAGCACGGGATGGCGCCGGACGCCGGAGTGCGGCGCTGGCAGAATTGGCTGAATCCGATGTGGAGCCGGCTCGCCGGCGGCTGTAATCTGAATCGAGACATTCCCGACCTGATTCGCCGCGCCGGCTTCGATCTCGGAGAGCTGTCGACGATGTATATCCCCGGACCGAGATTCGCCTCGTACAATTATTGGGGCGAGGCCGTGGCGACGGCTCGCGAGAGTCAACTTCGGGGTCATTGAATCAAAGGAGGTACAGCGATGAAACTGGATGTCAAGGCGTTCGCGCTCACCTGCGGACTGGTGTGGGGATTCGGCCTGTTTTGTCTCACCTGGTGGATCATCGCCTTCAACGGCGCGTCGCCGGATCCGACATTCATTGGAAAGATCTACCGCGGTTATACGCTGACTCCGAGCGGCAGCTTCATCGGGCTGGTCTGGGCGCTCGCCGACGGGTTCGTCGGTGGCCTGGTCTTCGCGTGGCTCTACAACCGCCTGGTCGGTCGTACGGCTTGAGGACCCCCGCGCGGGGCGAAGACCAGATGGAGGTGACCCATGTTTGATGGGAAAGTGGCCATCGTGACCGGGGCGGGCTCGGGAATCGGGCGGGCGGTAGCCCAGCTCTATGCACGCCAGGGTGCGCGGGTCGTGGTTTCGGATCTCGATGAAGCGGGCGGGGAGGCGACGGTCGAGGCAATCCGCACTGGTGGTGGCGAGGCGAGATTCTTCAGCGCGGACGTCAGCGAGCCGGCGGCCTGCGAAGCGCTGGTGGCGGCGACCCGGGAGGAGTTCGGGCGCCTGGACGTCGCCTGCAACAACGCCGGCATCGGCGGCGAATCCGAGCCGGTTGCAGACTACAGCCTGGAGAGCTGGAACGAGGTCATCGGGGTCAATCTCTCCGGCGTCTTCTACTGCATGAAATACGAGATCCCGGCCATGTTGGAGGCGGGAGGCGGCGCCATCGTCAATATGGGCTCGATCCTGAGTCGCGTCGGCTTCGCACGATCGCCGGCCTACACCAGCGCCAAGCACGGACTACTGGGTCTGACCGAGACGGCCGCCCTCGACTACGCGGCGCAAGGCATTCGAATCAACGCGGTGGGACCCGGGTTCATCCGCACGCCGTTGATCGCCGGACTGCTGCGTCAGCCGGAGGTCGAGACTGAGTTGATCTCGTTGCACCCGATCGGAAGGTTGGGGCGGCCGGAAGAGGTCGCCGAGTTGGTGATCTGGCTGAGTTCGTCGAAGGCGTCGTTCGTGACCGGGTCGTACTACGCGGTCGACGGAGGCTACCTGGCGCGGTAGGGCGAGCCGGTATCTAGAAGGACTGAAGCGGCCGGTCTCCGTGCCGGCCGAGCTCCAACGAGCATCCCCGGCGCCCGCCGGTCTCAATGCCGGCCAACACGCCATCAAAGGACAATTCTCGGAGGACGGCCTTCGGCCACCGACTCGGCCTGCCACCACGGCCGCCACGGAGTGCGGCCGCTTCAGTCCTTGCCTCTCCCGGCCGATGCGTGCATACCGTTTTGGCCCTGTGCCAGGCGATAGAGCAGGACGGCGACGCGTTGGGTCTGCAGCGGCAGTTTTGTCAAGTCGCCGGTCTCTTTCACCGTGTGGCCCCCAGTACCGCTCAGACCCAGCCCGTCGAGCGCCATGTCGACGCGCTCGGCGACGAAAGAGATGTCGGCCGCGCCGGCGTTGCGTGGATCCACCGCGCCGACCGGTCCGAGCTCGAGATCGCGGCTCGCCTGATCGAACATGGCCAGGAGGCGCTCGTTGCCGGGTGTCGATGCCATTGGGGGATAACCCTCTTCGAACTCGATCGTCGCCGTCGTCTGCGGCAGGTGGTCGGCGACGACCTGCCGCATCGTCTGTTGCGCTTCGGCGAGTTGCTCGGGTGTGAGGCTGCGCAGGTCGCCGTGGACGACGGCGCGTTGCGCCACCACGTTCGACTTGCCGAACGCCCGGCCGTGCGTGTGGTCGGATTCGAGCTCGACGTCGCTGCCGCCGACGATCACCCCGGGATTGAAGGTGAGGTCCTTCTCTCCGCTGAGCCGATCACGGAAGGCATTCAGGATGCGGGCGGCCTCGTAGATCGCGCCGGCGCCGACCTCGGGCTGAAAGATCTGGGACGAATG
>Ga0307436_1000989_pt1 | contig 12987 bp, 10 predicted proteins | sample SalMarWE160440MG_FD_202513 | JGI IMG/M metagenome (GOLD analysis project Ga0307436, IMG submission 202513) | Salt marsh sediment microbial communities from the Plum Island Ecosystem LTER, Massachusetts, United States - WE1604-40 | ecosystem: Environmental > Aquatic > Marine > Intertidal zone >...
CGGCTTCCCTCGATGAAGTTGCCCTCATGCTTGCGGCCCTGGTTCCCGGCCGCGGAGAATAAGGAAATATATGGAGGTAAGAAAAGGGAATGTCCCTTATCAGATTTCGGGTATGGTAGAACTCCTCGTCGCCCTCCCCCGGAAAGCCTACAATCACGTCGGTGCCCAGGGAGAGATTGTCTATCTTTTCAGAAAAAAGCAGGACCCTCCTCCTGTAGTGATCAGCCGAATAGCGCCGGCTCATCAGCCGCAGTATTTCGGTACTTCCGCTCTGCAGGGGAACATGAAGGTGATTACAGATCCGCTGACTCTGCATTATCTCCAGAATCTCATCGCTTATCTCACCAATTTCCAGAGAGCTCAACCTGAATCTGACGAAATGGGTCGCAACCAGCAGTTTTTTCAGAAGAATGTTCAGAGTTGACTTTACCCTCAGGTCCTGACCGTAAGTGCCCAGGTGGATTCCGGTCAGAACGATCTCCCTGTATCCCTTCGACTCGATGGCCTGGGCTCGCTGAATCACCTCCTCGGGGACGACACTCAGCGAAGACCCCCTGGCCTGCGGGACGGAGCAGTATGAACACCTGAAATTACAGCCGTCCTGCACCTTCAGATGGGGTCGTGAACGGGAAGAAAGACTAAAGGAAAGGTCCGTCGACTTTCCGGTCAGCATCTTCGCTATTTCATATTTCTTCCTGTTCTCAACTACCTCCGCAACTCCGGGTATTGCCCTTACGTCATGGGGTCTCAACTGTGAATAGCAGCCGGTGACGATCACCTTCGAGCCTGCCCTTGCCGCCCTTCTGACCAGCTGTCGCGAATTATAGTCGCTCTTGGACGTAACGGTGCAGGTATTTACGATGCAGATATCGGGATTATCCTTTAGGTCAACGATGATAACACCGTTTTCTTTAAGTGTTCCTTCAATGACTGCGCTTTCAGCCTGGTTAACCCTGCAGCCCAGCGTCAGGAGTGCTACTCTCATAGTCACACGCGATCCAACTTGGAGTCGATGCTTACGCCTGAAAGTGAATGAAGCCGTGCCCTGTCGATCTTCACCTGTCTGAAGGAGCCCGCCCCCTCCCCGGAAGTCTTTACTGTGACAATCTTGTTCGTTCTGGTGCGCCCGACAAGCATCTCCCCGTCGGTTTCAGAAGGACCCTCTATGAGAATCTCCTGAACGGTACCTTCCAGCATCTTGTTTTTCCGGTAAGTTATGCCCTCCTGGACCTTCAATATGAGGTTAAGGCGGATCGACTTAACTGCCTCATCCAGTTGGTTTTTCATCTCATGAGCCTTCGTTCCCTTCTTGGGTGAGAACTTGAATGCGAAAATTCCGTCAAATCCGATTTCCTTCAGCGCCTTCACCGTGTCAGCGTGGTCCTTTTCCGTTTCTCCCGGGAAACCGGCAATTATATCGGTCGTGATCGCAATGCCGGGAACCTTGCTCCTCATGGCATCCACCTTCCCCTTGTAATCGGAAAAAGTATATCCTCTGTTCATCAATCTCAGTATCCTGTCGGACCCCGACTGGAGCGGCAGGTGTACATGTTCACACAAACTCCGCAGCTCCGAAATGGCACCGATAAGATCGGTGGAAAAATCTCTTGGATGCGAGGTGACAAACCTGACACGTTCGATATCCGTCTGATCTATCTTCTGCAAGAGATCGACGAATCCCATGTCGCTCCTGTAGGAGTTAACGTTCTGCCCCAGGAGTGTAATCTCCTTGTAGCCCCTTGCGACAAGATCTTTCACTTCGGCCAATATGCTGCTGCTCGGCCTCGACACCTCTCTCCCCCTGGTATATGGGACGATGCAATAGCTGCAGAAGTTGTCGCATCCGTACATGATGGATACCCAGGCTTTAAGCCGACTCTGTCTGTCGGCCGAAAATTCTCGCAGTGCTATGCCGCTGTTGTTCTCTTCTATATCAATCCGTCGCTCCGAAGAAACTGCCTCAGGCAAGCGGTAAATATTCTGGGGACCCATTATAAAATCGACGAAGGGGGCCTTCCTCAGAAGTTTCTCGCCCGCCTCCTGGGCAACACACCCCGTCACGGCGATCCGCAGATCGCCCCTCTTCCGCTTCAGCATTTTTGTCCTTCCCAACTGACTGAAAAACTTCTGCTCCGCTTTTTCCCTGATGGCGCAGGTGTTGAAAACTATGAGGTCAGCCTCTTCCGGACTGTCGGCATTGGAGTATCCCTTTTCGGCAAGCAGGCCCAGAATTTTTTCCGAATCATGGACATTCATCTGACATCCGTATGTATATATAAAGACGGCCCTCCGCATTTCTGAAATTTAACATTATTGGCAAAAATTCTTCAAATCTCAACCGACAGGGGGACGCGAAGCAGGCGGCCTTCCGCGGGGAAAGGCAGGAGCGTAATTACCGCATGGGTCGTATCTGTAACATCTTGAAATGCAGTGATTTCTTGCAATATTCCGGCCATTGCTTTAATATGAATATCATGTTTGGAATATTGAAAAAAATCATGGGGACAAAGAACGAACGCGAGATACACAGGCTCTTGCCCGTTGTTGAACGTATCAATGCCCTGGAGCCGTCCGTAAAGGGGCTTTCGGATGCCCGGCTTCGTGACAAGACGGAGGAATTCAGGAAGCGGCTGGGTGACGGGCGGACACTGGATGATATTCTCCCGGAGGCCTTCGCCGTGGTGCGGGAGGCATCGAAACGGGTGCTGAAGATGCGACATTTCGATGTGCAGCTCCTGGGAGGGGTAGTTCTGCATGAGGGCACGATAGCGGAGATGAAGACCGGCGAAGGAAAAACGCTGGTGGCAACACTGCCCGTTTACCTGAATGCCCTTGAGGGACGGGGTGTCCACGTTGTGACGGTCAACGATTACCTGGCAACGAGAGACGCCCAGTGGATGGGGGCCGTTTACACGTTCCTCGGCCTGAACGTGGGGACGATAGTTCACGGCCTCACCGATGAGGAACGACAGGTCGCCTACAATGCGGATATCACTTACGGTACGAATAACGAGTTCGGTTTCGATTATCTTAGGGACAACATGAAATACGAATTTTCCCAGTTCGTCCAGAGGGAACTCAACTACGCTATCGTAGACGAGGTGGACAGTATCCTGATAGACGAAGCCCGCACGCCCCTGATAATATCCGGCCCTTCCGAGGAATCCACGGACAAGTATTACAAGATAGACAAGATAATCCCGAAGCTGGAACTGGAAACGGATTATACAATTGATGAAAAGGCGCGGACCGTCATATTGACCGAAGACGGCAATATCAAGGCGGAACGGCTTTTGGGCGCCGGCAATCTCTATGACCCTTCGAACATCGAACTCGTTCACCACATACAGCAGGGACTGAAGGCCCACGCCCTCTTCAAGAGAGACGTTGACTATGTGGTAAAAGACGGTGAAGTGATCATTGTCGACGAATTTACGGGCAGGCTGATGCCCGGGAGGCGCTGGTCCGACGGGCTGCACCAGGCCGTGGAAGCTAAAGAGGGCGTCAAGATAGCCAGTGAAAATCAGACGCTGGCGACGATCACCTTCCAGAACTATTTCAGAATGTACGGGAAACTGGCCGGAATGACCGGGACGGCCTTGACGGAGGCGGAGGAGTTTGCAAAAATATACAATCTGGACGTGCTCGTCATGCCGACCAACATGCCCATGATCAGGAAGGACCATCCCGACTCGATCTATAAGACCGAGAGGGGAAAATTCACCGCGGTCGTGAATGAAATAGAGGAACTGCACAAGAAGGGGCAGCCCGTACTGGTAGGCACTATCTCCATAGAAAAGTCCGAACACCTGAGCGCCCTGCTCAAGAAGAAAGGAATCAGGCACTCGGTGCTGAACGCCAAATACCACGAAAAAGAGGCGGAAATTATCTCTCAGGCCGGAAGGAGCCATGCGGTGACCATAGCTACCAATATGGCCGGAAGGGGTACCGATATTATTCTCGGCGGCAACCCTACCGGGATAGCGAAAGAGATATTGGGCGACAAACCGGAGTTTACCGACGAGGAATGGAAGAAGGCCCACGAAGAAGCTGAAGGGAGGTGCCTGGCCGACCGGGAGAAGGTGGTGGCAGCAGGAGGACTCCGTATTATGGGCACGGAGAGGCATGAGTCGCGCCGTATCGACAACCAGCTGAGAGGGCGTTCCGGCAGGCAGGGCGACCCCGGTGCCTCCCGTTTCTACCTTTCCCTGGAAGATGACCTGATGAGGATCTTCGGCTCCGATAAGATATCGGGCCTTATGGGAAAACTGGGCATGGAGGAAGATGTGCCCATAGAAAACAAGATGGTGTCGAAGGCGATCGAAAACGCGCAGAAGAGGGTTGAATCGCAAAATTTTGACATAAGAAAACATCTGCTTGAATATGACGACGTTATGAACAAGCAGAGGACGGAAATATACGAATTCAGAAAGGAACTCCTTCAGGGCGAGAACCTGAAGGAGCGGATTCTGTCCATGATGGACGAGATCCTGGACGAACTCCTTTCAATCTACTGCCCGGAAAAAGTGGACGAATGGGATCTGAAGACATTAAGGGATTCGGTTTACAGTATTTTCTCGGTCGCGGTGGGAGATCTTCCTGAAACCGTGGAGGCCGTGAAAGAGGAGCTTTCGGCGGGCGTCAGGAAGGCTTATGAGGAGAAAGAAGGCGAACTGGGCAGTGAGATGCTGCGCTACCTGGAGAAGATGTTCATACTCCAGGTCGTGGACTCGCAGTGGAAAGATCATCTGCTCGCCATGGATCATTTAAAGGAAGGTATAGGATTGAGGGGGTACGGCCAGAGGGATCCCCTCGTGGAGTACAAGAAAGAGGCATTTGAAATGTTTGCGGAGATGTCCGCCAGGATTTCGACCGAGGTGGTCACCAGGCTCTTCAAGATCCAGATACAGAGGGATCAGGAGGACGTGTTGAGGAGGCAGAGCAGAAAGACGCGTTTGATTTACAACCGCGGGGAGGGAGGCGCGGTACAGACGGTTACGCGGGGGAAGAAGACGGGACGCAACGAACCCTGTCCTTGCGGCAGCGGCAAGAAATACAAGAAATGCTGCGGGGTTAATGACTAAGATATTTTTTATAGGTCTCGATTCCCTGGAGAAGAGCAGTAAACAGTTCCTCGCGGCAAAAGACACATCTGCGTTAAAATTCAAGTCCCTCAATCATGCCATGTACAGGACCGGGGAGAGGCCCGACCTTATAATAGTGGACAAGGACCAGAGGGCGGAATCCTCTTTCAGGGAATTCATAACGCGCTTCAGAGACATTCCGAAGATCGTGTTTTCGGAAACAAATTCCTTCAGGGGGTTCGCACCGTGGCTGAAATATCCACAGGTCTTTCCCGCGGTCGGTCCCTCTGTCCGGGAACTGGAATTTCTTATGAAAAGGGCATTGAAGGAGAAGGAAATCATAGACGAGAACTCGCAACTGAGAAGGAGAGTCGACGAACTTGCGAGGGAGATGGAATTTTTCGATGAGGTCAGCAAGACCCTGACGTTGTCGCTCGAACTGGACGACGTTCTCACGGCAATGATGAAGAAGGCGAAGAAACTGATAAAGGCCGAGACCTGGTCCATATTCCTTGTGGATGAGGAAACCGGAGAGATCGTTTTTGAGAAAACGACGGGCAGGAAGGAAGACAGGAAAAAGATCAGGAAGATAAGGCTGAAACTCGGCGAGGGTATAGCGGGTTGGGTCGCACAGGAAGGTATTCCGGTCGTAGTTCCCGATGTTTCCATGGACGAGAGGTTTCGCCCGAGAGTCAGCAAGGAGGCCGATTACAAAGCAAAATCTCTCATGTGCGTTCCTATCAGGAGCAAAGGCTCCACCCTGGGAGTCCTGGAAATCATAAACAAGACAACGGGCGAGCCCTTCACCAAAGAAGACCTGAACCTGCTCATGAGGCTGGTGGACCATGCCGCCATCGCCATCGAGAGGGCCTCTCTTTACCAGAGAATGGCCGAACTCTCCGTCACGGACGACCTTACCAAACTATTTAACACGCGTTACCTGGACAGGACCCTGACTATAGAATTGGCCCGATGCAGGAGGCACAGCTCATCGCTGTCCCTGATATTCATGGATATTGACCACTTCAAACTCATAAACGACAATTACGGTCACCTTGTGGGAAGCAAACTGCTGGTTGAAATGGGGCAGCTCCTCATAGCAAGCCTGAGGACTATCGATATAGTGGCCCGCTACGGAGGAGACGAATTCGTGGTCGTCCTTCCCCAGACGGCGCCTTCCTCGGCGGTGCAGATCGCCGAGAGGATAAGGAAGTCCATCGAACGGAACATATTTCTGAAAAAGGAGGGGTATTCCCTCCGCCTGACCGCGAGCTTCGGAGTGGCGTCATACCCTGAAAGTGCACAGTCAAAGGAAGACCTGTTGCGTCTGGCCGATGAGGCTATGTACAGGGTAAAATACCAGACGCGCAACGGCGTCTATGCTATAGGATAAAGAAATGGCACTTTTCAATTACGCGACCAAAGAAATAACCCTGAAAATAGTCTATTACGGGCCCGGGCTGAGTGGAAAAACGACGAACCTTCAGTATCTCCACTCTGTCCTCAATGCGTCCTCAAAGGGCAAACTGCTTTCACTGTCCACGGAGGCGGACAGAACACTTTTCTTTGATTTTCTCCCTGTGGAGCTGGGAAAGATAAGAGATTTCTCGGTGCGTTTTCAACTCTATACGGTTCCCGGACAGGTGAGATACAATGCGACAAGGCGTATCGTTCTCAAGGGCGCTGATGCCGTGGTATTTGTCGCCGATTCCCAGCGTGAAATGAGAGACCAGAACATAGAGAGCCGGAACAATATGAGGGAGAATCTGCTCGCCAACAATATTGACCCGGAGGAAATTCCGGTCGTATTTCAATACAACAAAAGAGACCTGAAAGATATCGCTTCCATTGAAGAACTGAACGGAGACCTCAACGTCGGCAATCACCACGTCCTTGAAGGCAAGGCCATCGACGGCACGGGTGTAGAAGACGCTTTCAGACTGATTTCAAAGCTTCTGCTCCAGCATATCTCGAAAAAACACAAGATTGCAATCGAACCTGCGGAGGAAAGGAAGGGGGCACCCCCTCCCCCTCCGCCCGTTTCTCACAAACCGGTTTACGGGAGGGCAGAACGAGAAGCGTCAGCCGTTCCTCCGGCGTCTGGGCCGTCAGTGGAAAAGATTAGACCCCGGACCCGTCAGGAGGAAACAATCCCTCTGCAGGATTCCAGGACGGAATTCGGAGATCGCCAAAAGAGAGCTGAGGCCGCCCTGGGAGGAAGCGGGGCTGCATCTGTTTCCCAGGCAAGTGTAGACCGCATAGCCGGGGAGGTCGAAAAGATCCGCGAAATCCTGAACTCGCTGAGGGAATCATTCTCGGCCATGAGTACTGAAATGAAGGCCCTGTCCGAGATCAGAAAGACTCAGGACGAAACCAACAAACTCCTTCGGGACCTCAGAGATTTTTTTGCCGGTCTTAAAACGAAAAGACGCTGGTTCAGGTTCTGACGGACCGCCTGCGGGGCGAAACCGGGCTTCACAGCAAATACTCTGCAAGGTTGATCTTGTATTTGTTCGGATCCATTGTCTTTATTATCGAGCGGAGATATCTGTCCTCAACGTTCTTCTCGGCAAGATCGATGACGCGGCTTTCCGTCCTGTTTCCCTTGTTGTCGGTTATTATCATCACCCGGGGTCTGTCGGGAAACAGCTGGTTGCTCTCATACACAAGCCCCAGTTCCCTTGTATTCAGCATGACCATAGTCCCGATCGGGAATACGCCTACCATATTGATGAAGAACTTGAAAAGCAGCGGGTCGAGCTGACTGCCCGCCCGTTCCATCATTATACTCAAAGCCTTGTCGGGCGACATGGGAATTCTCGAGTAGACCCTTGACGACGTCATGGCGTCATACTGGTCTGCAAGACTGACTATGCGCGTGAAAAAATCAAGTTCGACATTCTTTCTTACCCTGGGGTAACCGGTGTGATCAAAGTTCAAGTGATGCTCAAAAGCCACTATCGCCGATCTTATGGTCAATGCGTCAAGTTTCTTCAGTTTCAGCAGTGTCCTCACGCCCCGGACCGGATGTTTCTTGATGATATCCCATTCTTCAGGAGTAAAGTTTGTAGGCTTGTTCAGGATATCATAGGGGATGTCCATCTTCCCTATGTCATGGAAGAGAGCTACCATTCCGAGTTCGGTAAGCAGTTTTCTGTTCATGCCGAGCCGCTGGGCCAGTGCAATCGAAAGAATGCTGACATTTACGGAGTGATAATAGGTGTATTCGTCGTAATCCTTTATAGCCGTCATTCCCAGCAGAAGCTGCTCCTGTTCCAGTATCTGGTCAACCATCGTCTCCACTACCCTCTTGGCCTTCTTTATGTTGACCTTCTCGCCGCTCTTGATCTTGTTTATAACTCCCCTGGTGAAGGAAACGGCATTGAAATATGTCTTCTTGATCATCTTCCTCGGTTCCAGGGAATCGTCCTCCACAATCTTCTTTAATCTCTCCACAGATACATTATTGATTTCGGAAGTCATGTCTTCAATTGTTTCGAAGGCTTTCTCGGAGAAGGTTGATGCCACAAATGCCTTCGCAAACTTCTTTATATCCTCGGGCGTAATCTTGCCCTTGAAAACAAGGCTTCCCAATTCCCTTTTTCTGAATTCCCTTACCAGAAAGTCAAAATTGAGCAGGTACTCAAGGGAGTACCGTATCCTGAAGTCATTGATATAGAAGAATTCGCCCCTCAACTCAAGCACTATCATCCTCTCGGAACCGACAAGATGATTAATCATGGGAACGAGTTTGTCGATTACCGTCGTAACGGCTATATTGTTCGGATTGTGAATATGAGAGGTGCGCAAAACCACTGAAAGCTGATTGATCAGATCTTTCGCGGTCCTGAACAGTTCGACTTCTTCCCTACTGTCCATACTCTATCCTCTTGATCGCCGTATAAACGAATTCCTTCAGCATCTTGTTGCCGTCATTCCGGAATTTCTGAAGAAGGGGAAGGGCATCGGGATTGCCCATAAGACCGAGACAATATGCCGCGCAGGCGCGATTTTCGTAATTCTTCGCCCTTCTGAAAAAAGTCTTCTTCTTCAGGGCGCCCGTCAGAAAACCGTAAATCTCATCGTCCTTCCATCGCGACAGCACCTCGAAATACTCTTTCTTCTCATCAAAATCCCTGTCATTGAAATTCTTGTCCAGGATCTTGTTCAGGAGAATTCTCTTTGCCGCCTCGGACCGCACGTTGCCGAGTGCCCTCAGGGCAACGGACCTGACAGGGCCGTCCGGATCGTCAAGACATTCGCGAAGCGTCTGGAGAACGCCGGCCCCGCCGAGCTCTCCGAGTGCCCTGATCACCTCCTTCTTGACACGGATATCACCGTGTCTCACGGTCCTCAGGAGATAGTCCACCGCCCTCTTATCCCCGATTTTTCTGAGTATGTAGATTATGTTCCTGACCACGTACCACCTTGAATCATTGAGACCTTTGGCCAGTGTCACTATGTCACGGGATCCCAGATGTATAAGGGCTTCTATCACCGTCTTTCTGGCGTTCATGCTCTTCAACTCGCCCAGTACCTTCATGAAAGGAACGATCGCATTCTTGTCGAGCAGCCCGACAAATTCTTCAATTACTTTTTCCTCTATCTCCGGACCGCTGTCGAGAACTTCCCCCAGAAGAGTAACTACCGCTTCGCTGCCCGCATGGGGAACCACCTTTTGCAGATATTTTTTTGCCTCGTCAGTCAGCTTTCTGTCCTGCAACATCTCCGTCACCCGAAGAAGCAAGGCCGACGCATCGGAAATGTCTCCCCGTCCTATCGCAAAAGCAAGGGAGTCGCCAAAAAAGCCGACCAGGTCTTCAAGGTCCTCCCTCGTTTCGCAGAGGTAAACCATTTCAAAAAGTATGTCCGTCAGCTTGCCCGCCTTGTTCAAGGAATCCTTCTCAAGTTCTTTCAGCAGAAGCTGCAGGTCCTTGTCCGTAAGGGGGACTATCGATATATCCCCTACGTCAGCCCCCTCCTTGAATGCGTCCTGATACGCCCTGGACAGATCATCCTGCCCCGTCTCCTGCTCTTCAAGTGCCGCAAGGTTCTGCGAGTCATAATCTTCATCGTCGGCAAGCATGATCTCGTCGACCACGTACTCAATATTCTGGAAGTCTTTCTCCCAAAAGAGAGTGACGACGTCGTCCTCAAGAACATCTCTGCTGAAGTCCAGGGAAATGATTTTCAGAAAATCCTCCATCTCTTCGTAGGAAAGGCCCTTCTTGAATGTGATCTCCCGCAGGCCGTCTTTAAAGAAAAAGAGTGCGAGGTTGTCGTCCTTTTCGGGACTGTAGTATACCTGCTCGGAATCGTAAAGGACCTCGTTCTGTCTTATCTGCAGGCGCAATTCTTCTTTATAGTAGAAGAAGTCCTTGAACTTGCCGAAGTTGTCTTCCAGCGTGTTAATATAAACAGGGTTGTTCTCCGGATACATCCGTAAGATTTTTTTGGCCTTGAGGAATGACTGGACGATGTCTTTGACTTTTTTTAGTTCTTCATCATTCAACATGGAAGACCGTCAGGTTAGGATTATCTTTCTTTCCCTTGCATAATTTTTTATTATCATCATGGCGGAATAGAGTTTCTGCAGCCGTAGATTTCTGTTTCGAATTGCGGCAATGTCATGGGTAGGAAATTTTTCCGCCCTTATCTCGACCTGCACCCTGGACATCTCTCCGTAAAAGGCCCGCAGCGTCTCCCTGTCGAAGGATTTCAGAAAAATCGGGTTTACCGTAACATAGCCCCCCGCCACGTCCCTAACAACAGCCTTAAGGCTTTTCCCCCGGATATTAGGCATTTTCTTTCTTCCTGTACATGATCCGCGATATTAGTATACCAACTTCATAGAGGATTATTATAGGTAGCGCCATCAGGGTCTGGTTGAAAGCATCGGGCGTCGGCGTGAGAACAGCCGCTATAATGAATGCAAAAAGCACCGCATACTTCCTCTTTTTGGCCAGCGTCTGCGGTGTGACGATTCCGAACCGGGTCAGAAGGATGATCGCCAGAGGAAGTTCAAAGATGACCCCGAAGGCAAGAATGAATTTAAGACAAAAATCCACATAGTTCCCGACGGAGATCATGGGCGTCAGATGTTGGGTCTGGTAGCCGAGCAGGAAAGTCATCGCGAAAGGAAGGACTATGACAAAACAAAATGATCCGCCAATCAGAAAGAGGGCGGTGGAAGACGTTATGAAAGGCAGGACATATTTCTTTTCTTTCTGCAGGAGTCCCGGCGAAATAAAGCGCCATATCTCATAAAAAATCGCAGGCAGCGCACATATCAGTCCCGCCACAAAGGATATCTTCAGGTACATCCAGAACGCCTCGGCTGGAGCCAGAAACACCAGCGAGGTCGGCTTAGCCTTCTTTCCCAAATGAAGAAAGGGACTCTGAACGTCCACCTTGATCTCATTCCTCAGGGGAAGCATCAGGAGCCTGAAAATGTCTTCGGAATAATTAAAGGCCACGATAAAGGCAATGACGACAAATGCCAGCGATACCAGGATACTCCTGCGAAGTTCGCTGAGGTGATCCGTTAAGGGCATCTCGGCCTCTTTCATTTCTTCTCGGCGCCCCCCTCCTGCGGTCCTCTCTCATCCTCCGGCTTTAAAGTCGGCTTCTCTTCTACGGCTTCCTCTCCCGTGATCTTTTTGCCCTCCTCCCCCGCTTCTTTCCGGATTTCCTCGAATTCCGATTCCATCTGCATCTTGGCGTCATAAATGCCCTTACGCAGTTCCCCGATCCACTTTCCCAGCGTCCTGCCTACTTCGGGCAGTCTCTTGGGGCCGAATACCAGGAGGGCAACCACAAATATTATTACCAACTCCTGAAAACCTATGTCGAACATCGGACGCTCCTCTGCCGAACTACCGTAGTGAAATTATTCGCGACACAAACTTATTCTTCCTCGTATATTTTCCTGATTACCTTCTTTTCCGGCGGAGGAGTAAAGCTTACGGAAAAAAGGATCCTGAATTCCGGACTCCGGGCCTTGAGGTCGAGGCCGGCTCCTATCGTTGTGTATATATTGTCGGTTGTTCTGAGTCTGTATCCGAAACGGGCTTCCACATGTTTATACTCGTTGTCAAAATAATCTTTTTGCACAAGAACCTCGCTCAGTATGGCAAAATTGTGAGCGGCGGCAAGCTCAACCCCTCCACGGAACGTCAGTTCATCGAAAAGCTTCCCTGACCCGGGCCGTTCATAAAATACGTTGAAGTGCCCCTTAAAAGGGCCCACCCTCTTGCTGACGATAAGTCCACCCCCGAAACTCCCGTTTGTACTGAACTCGCTTCGACCGTTGTTTATTGACGCACTTATGACATATGCGAGCGAGGGCCCGTATTTCCCCTCGTTGTAAAACCTGTGTTTAAACCCGAAGGCGATATCTTCCATGCCGTCGACGTGATCCGAAAAATGATACACATAAGGCACGGTGATATCGAATTCAAGCGAATCCGAGATGCCGTAGGCTCCCACTAAGGCGAACCTGTAAAAATTGGGATCCTTGGACTTTTCAAAGCTGGTCTCGAAAGCCGCCTTGTTCTTCGAAAGACTCTCGGCGCTGAAAGTGGAAAAAACACCGTAGGGTGCGACGGGCTGAAGACCCAGGATATCGAAAGCATATGACCGGTTCGGCAAGAGGAGAAGCAGGAAAATGAGCAACAAGACTCTTTTCATTACTAGAGAAAATAACAGAAAATTGTATAACTGTCAATCGATGCCAGCGTCCCCGGGCACGAAGCGGCGCCTCTTCTTTCCAGCCGGCTCCAGGGCGCTCCGCGGCCTGCTCACGGCAATATAAGGGATCCTGTCAGTTGTCGGTGTTTCGTTGACAAAATAATCGATAACTAAATATAATAAAAGAGTTTATCCGAGGAGGTAAGAGCTATGG
>Ga0307436_1000990_pt1 | contig 12987 bp, 14 predicted proteins | sample SalMarWE160440MG_FD_202513 | JGI IMG/M metagenome (GOLD analysis project Ga0307436, IMG submission 202513) | Salt marsh sediment microbial communities from the Plum Island Ecosystem LTER, Massachusetts, United States - WE1604-40 | ecosystem: Environmental > Aquatic > Marine > Intertidal zone >...
GTCTGCCTCAATCTCACCCGCGCCGGCCTTGGCCAATCGGCCTTCATCGGCATCGGCGGCGATCCCATGCTCGGCACCACGACGCGTGACGCGTTGCAGGCGCTCAACGAGGACCCCGGCACCGACGCCGTGGTCATCGTCGGCGAGATCGGCGGCGGCATGGAGGAAGCCGCCGCCGACTACGCCCGCACGGTCGCCAAGCCGATGGTCGCCTTCATCGCCGGCGCCGCCTCCCCGCCGGGCAAGAAGATGGGCCACGCCGGCGCCATCGTCACCGGCAGTGCCGGCAGCTATGCGGGGAAACGCAAGGCGCTGGAGGCCGCGGGTGTTGTCGTTGTCGATACGCCCGCGCAGATCGCGCCCGCGGTTGCCTCGGGCTTGGGCGCGCCCGTGAAGCAGGCTACCCAAAGCTGACACTAATTCCGTTGGTTCCCGCGCAAGCGGGAACCCAGTTCTTGGGCCGTGGCAAATGTCGCTCTGGGTCCCCGCTTTCGCGGGGACGAGCGGATGAGATCGGGCAGCCTCCGATCTAAAATCCGAACTCCGCGTTGTGCGCGCCCAGCGCGGGCGCAGCGGCATTCGCTGCGGCGCCCGGGCGCAGCGGCTTATCGATCGGCACCGGGATCGCCGGCAACACCTGGCCTTTCTCGTTGACCAGCCGCGCCGCGAACAACCCGCGCGCCTTGAAATGCGGATCGTCGAGGGCGGCGCGGATGTCCTGCACGATCGAGCAGCAGCAATCGGCCTTGTCGAAGATCGGCAGCCACTCGGCGGCGGTCTTGCCGGCGATGATCTCGGCCACGCGGCCGATGGTCGCCGCTCTGTCGCGTTCGTCGTCGATGAACTTAGGCTCAAGCCCGATCGCGACGGTGAAGGCTTCCCAAAATTTCTGCTCGAGCGCGGCAACGGCCGCGATCTTGCCGTCGCGCGTCTCGTAAAGGTGATAGCGCGGCGAGCCACCGGTGATGCGCTCGCCGCCGTCCTTCGGCCAGGCGCCCGCGCCAACCCCAGCGCCGATCGCCCAATACAGGAAAGGGAACACGCTTTCCGCCATGCTGACATCGATGAAGCAGCCTTCGCCCGTGGCGTCGCGCCGGCGCAGCGCCAACAGGATGTTCATGACCCCCGGATAGCTGCCGCCGGCGATATCGGCAATCAGCGCCGGCGGCACGGTGCGATGGCCCGGCGGGCCCGAGGACAGCGCCAGCAGGCCGGCGTCGCCGATATAGTTGAGGTCGTGACCGGCGCGGGTCGAGCGCGGGCCGCTCTGGCCGTAGCCGGTGATGGCGCAGTAGATCAGCCGGGGATTGACGGCGCGCAGCGTCTCGTAACCGAGCCCCAGGCGGTCCATGACGCCGGGGCGGAACTGCTCGACTATGACGTCGGCGGTCTTGGCAAGCGCAAGGACGCGGTCCCGCACCGGCGGGTCCTTCAGGTCCGCCGCCACGCTCTTCTTGCCGCGGTTGAGCATGGCGAACATGACGCTCTCCTTGCCCCAGGACGGCTTAAAGCAGCGCATGTCCTCGCCGTCGGGGCGCTCGATCTTGATGACTTCGGCGCCGGCCTCGGCGAGCAGCAGCGTCGCCATCGGCCCCGGCAGCAAAGTGGTGAAATCGAGCACGCGGATGCCGGCGAGCGGACCGCGCATCGCCGCGGCTTGGCCCGGCTGGCTTTCGGCGGAACGCTGGTCTGCCCCATCGGACATGTTCTTCGTCTCCCCCCGCGCGGGCTGCGCGCAACGGCAATCTTTATACATTGCGCGGCCGGCCCCGGCGAGGCGGCCGACGATGCTCAGGAGCCGCCGCGGCCGGCGAAAGCCGCCGCGACCTCGGCCAGCATGCGCGCCTCTTCACCGGCGTAGCGGGGAGAAAAATGAAACGGCTCGAGCCGGCGCACGTTCGCCGCGCGCGCGATCTCGCCGGCGGCGGTCGTCGTCAAATGCGCGCGCTCCGCCGCCAGGACCGCATCTGCTTGTGCGAACGCGGCCTCGATGAACAAGAGATCGGCGTTGCGCGCGAGCGCGATGATGGCCGCGCGATTGCCCGGCGTGTCGGCCACGTCAGTCACATAGGCGATCTTCTGGCCGGGCGTGACCGTGACCAGCCCGCGCAACGTATTCAGCGGCATCGTGCGCGCATCAGGCGACGCCGGCCGTGCGCTGACCTTGATCAGGTAATCGCCGGGCCTATCCTCGACCACCGCGCGCTTGAGCTCACGCAACCACGGTCCGAGCGGCAGACCCATTTCCGCAAGCCGGTTCTTCCAAACGTTGACGTGCTCGGCTTCCGCGATCGCGAAGCCTAGGCTGGGGGTGCGGTGCTCCAGGATTGCGGTGGAGACGCTGAAGGTCGGCTCGCTGTAGAGCACGCCGCCCGCGCCGTGGCCGACGCCGAGGTCTTCGGCGGAAAACGCTGTCTTGAGGCGGAACCGCGCCGTGCGCGTTGCGAGCGAGTGATCGATTTCCGTCACCACGAAGACGAGATCGCAGACGAAGCGATCGACCAGATTCCAGCGATAGGCATGCAGCTTGTGCTGGACCTGGTCGATGAATCCCGTCGGGCCGTAGAGGCTGACCGTTTTCTCGCGCCCGACCAGCAGCCGCAGCAGGCGATCGAAGCCGATGAAATGGTCGATATGGGTGTGCGAGACGAAGACGTGCTCAAGCCGTTGTACCTTGCGCGGCGACAAAATCGAGATGTCGCCCAGGTCGAACAGGATCGCCCGCCTTTCGAACAGGGTCTCAACGTAAAGGGCCGGGTCTCCGGACCGGCCGTTGACGAGGCTTGGATGCAGAAGCGGCCGCATGGAAGCCTGCAGCCTCCCTTTGGTAAAACCGCCAAATCATAGCCGGCCAACGGGCGGCAGGCGCCTTGGTTGCCGGCGGCGGGCCGTCTCCCCCTGCAATCCGGGCGCTTGGCGGCCCTTGACCCTGGTCAATTCATGCCGCCTCGCCGGCAGGCAAATTACCAGCGGGCCCGGCGCGCCGGCGCCCCGTGCCGTTGAAATCCGGTGTTCCCGGCATCAAATGAGGCCGGTAGGTGGTCATGGCGGATTTTCCCAACAACTGGATGTGGTCGGAAGCCTGCGACATGCTGGCGCGGGCCGAGCGCATGCACCGCGAATTCTTCCGGCCCACGCGCTCGATGTCCCGGCTCCCCGCCTGGGAGCCGCCGGTCGATGTGCTGGAAACCGACCATGAAGTTCTCGTGTTCGTGGCCCTGCCGGGGGTCGACCCGGCCAAGGTCGAGGCCGCGATCGACGGTAGCGACCTGGTGGTGGCGGGCAGCCGGGTACTGCCGGGGGCGCTGCGCACGGCGGTTATCCATCGGCTTGAACTACCGCAGGGCCGCTTCGAGCGGCGCCTGCGCCTGCCGGCAGGCCGCTACGCGTCGGTACGCCAGGCGATGGTGAATGGCTGCCTGCTGATCACCCTGGAAAAGGCGGGGATGTCCCGTGGCTGAAAGTGAAATGATGCGAACATTGGAGCAAAGCGCCGAATCTGCGGGCAACGAGCCCGAGAAGGCGCGCGACCAACAGAACCTGCCGCCGCTGCCGGATGATGCGATGATCATCGTGCCGGTGCGCAACACCGTGCTGTTCCCTGGCATGGTGATGCCCGTCACCATCGGCCGGCCGAAGTCGGTCGCCGCCGCCCAGCAGGCCGTACGCGAACAGCGCCAAGTCGGCATCCTTAAGCAGCGTGATCCCAACGTGTCCGAACCGACGGCCCTTGACATGCACCGCATGGGCACGGTCGCCAATGTTGTGCGCCTCGTCACTGATCCCAATGGCAGCACGCATCATCTGGTCTGCCAAGGCGACCAGCGTTTCCAGGTTGTCGAGTTCCTCAGCGGCTGGCCATTTATGGTGGCGCGCGTGCTGCGCATTGCAGAGCCGGAGACCCGCACGCCGGAGATCGAAGCGCGTCTGCTGCATTTGCGCGGCCAGGCGCTGGAGGCGCTCGAACTGATGCCGCAAGCGCCGCGCGAACTGGTCGCCGCTATCCAGGCGATCGAGCAGCCGGGCGCGCTTGCCGATCTGGCCATGGCCTATATGGACGTCAAGCCGGAAGAAAAGCAGGAAGTGCTGGAGACGATCGACGTCGCCGCCCGCATGGAGAAGGTCTCGCGGCTGCTCGCCCACCGCATCGAGGTTTTAAGGCTGTCGGCCGAGATCGGCCAGCAGACCAAGGCCGCGCTCGACGAGCGCCAGCGCGAAATGCTCTTACGCGAGCAGATGGCCGCCATCCAGAAGCAGCTCGGCGAAGGCGAAGAAGGCAAGGCCGCCGAGACGGCCGAGCTCGACAAAGCCATCACCAAGGCCGAGATGCCGAAGGAGGTCGAGGACGCCGCTCGCAAGGAGCTGCGCCGGCTGCAACGCATGCCGGAGGCAGCGGCCGAATACGGCATGGTGCGCACCTATCTCGACTGGCTGATCGAGCTACCCTGGAAGTTGCCGGAAGAGACCCCGATCGACATCGAGGAGGCGCGGCGCATTCTCGACGCCGACCATTACGGGCTGCCCAAGATCAAGCGGCGCATCATCGAATATCTGGCGGTGCGCAAGCTGGCGCCGCAAGGCAAGGCGCCTATTCTGTGCTTCGTCGGCCCGCCCGGCGTCGGCAAGACCTCGCTCGGCCAATCGATCGCGCGCGCCATGGGCCGCAAATTCGTGCGCGTTTCCCTCGGCGGCGTGCATGACGAGGCGGAAATCCGCGGCCACCGCCGCACCTATATCGGCGCGCTGCCGGGCAACATCATCCAGAGCATCCGCAAGGCCGGCACGCGCAATTGCGTGATGATGCTGGACGAGATCGACAAGCTCGGGGCCGGCATCCATGGTGATCCATCGGCGGCGCTGCTGGAGGTGCTGGATTCGGAGCAGAACAACACGTTCCGGGACAATTACCTCGGCGTGCCATACGACTTGAGTCGCGTGGTGTTCATCACTACGGCGAACATGCTCGACACCATCCCCGGCCCGTTGCGCGACCGCATGGAGGTGATCAGCCTCGCCGGTTACACCGAAGGCGAGAAGCTGCAGATCGCCATACGCTATCTGGTCAAGCGCCAGATGGAGGCGAACGGCATCAAGCAAGGCCAAGTGGAGATCACCGAAGCCGCTATCGCTGAGATCATCCACCACTACACGCGTGAAGCGGGCGTGCGCAATCTCGAGCGCGAGATCGGCAAGGCGCTGCGTCATGCCGCGGTGCGTATCGCGGAAGGCGCGACTGCTGCGATCCGCATCGACCGCGACGATATCGCCGGCATTCTCGGCGCGCCGCAGTTCGAGAGCGAGCTCGCCATGCGCACCAGCGTGCCGGGCGTAGCGACCGGGCTTGCCTGGACGCCGGTCGGCGGCGACATATTGTTCATCGAGGCGACGCGGCTGCCCGGCAACGGCAAGCTCATCCTCACCGGCCAGCTCGGCGACGTGATGAAGGAGAGCGCGCAGGCAGCGCTCAGCATCGTCAAGAACCGTGCGGCCCAGTTCGGCATCGAGCCTGAGCGCTTCGAGAAGAGCGACATCCACGTCCACGTGCCGGCGGGCGCCATCCCGAAGGACGGCCCGAGCGCGGGCGTTGCCATGTTCATGGCGCTCACCTCGCTGATGACCGAGCGCACCGTGCGCAGCGATACCGCCATGACCGGCGAAATCAGCCTGCGCGGGTTGGTGCTGCCGGTGGGCGGCATTAAGGAGAAGGTAGTGGCGGCGGCGCGGGCCGGCTTGAAGCGCGTGATGCTGCCGGCGCGCAACCGCAAGGATTTCGACGACATCCCCGAGGAAGCGCGCAAAGCTCTTGAGTTCGTCTGGCTGGAGCGCGTGGACGAGGCGGTCGCGGCCGCGCTGGAGCCGCCGGGCGTCCACGCCGCGGCCTCCGCAGACGCCGACGCCGCGGCGTAAAAGCACACTCCGCTCATTCCCGCGCCAGCGGGAATCCAGAGCGAAGTTGGCACGGTGGAAGATGTCGGCCCTGGGTCCCCGCTTTCGCGGGGACGCGCGGGGTTCATAAAGTTTCGGGCGATCGCCGCGGTGACGCGGTAGGCTCTTCCCTCTCCAATAAGGCGGCGATGCAAGGGACGCCGACGAGCCGAAAGAGCGGGAGTAACGCCCCGCATCGCCCGAGCCTATTTTGCCGACTAGCGCTTGGTTTTGCGCGCGGCAATCACTTGCTCGGCGGCCGCGACGCCGGTGAAATAGCCGCCATGGGCAGTCGAGAAGTCCCCCTTCGAGCAGGCTTCGCCGGCGAAAAACAGGCGACCGTCCACCGGCGCGGCCAGCGTCGCCCGGCATTCCGCCATGCCCGGCAGCGCATATGAATATGAACCGCGCGCGAACGGATCGGCACCCCAGCGGTGGATGTGGATCGGTTTCAGGCGCCTGGCAAAATCGCTGCCGAGCAGGCCGGTCAGCTCTGCAACGGCGAAGTCGAAGAAGGCGCCCTCGCCTTGCGCTTCGAGCTCGCGCGCGTTCGTTCCGCCGAAAAAGGCTTCGATCTGCGGGCGGCCGAACGGCCGTAGGTGATAGGCGGCGGTGGCAATGCGATCCTTGCCGCCGAACAAGCGGCTGTCGCTCTCGAATTCCTCAGGTTTTTCCAGCGCGATGAATAGCTTGTCGGCGAGCCCGAGCGGCAGCCCACGCGCGGCTTGGGTCTTATCCGGCAGCGCCGGCGCGAACAGCGATTCTTCGGCAAGCACCGCAGTCGGCAGCGTCACGATCGCCTGATCGGCGGCGATCGCGCCTTTCGCCGTTTCGATCTTCAGCCGCTTTCCGTGATGGTCGATACGACGCACCGGACAATCGAACGCGACCGGCAAGCCATCGCCGTGCTTGGCAATGGCCGCGCCAAAGCCTTCGGCCACCCGCCAGTTGACGCCGGTGTCCTCGTAATTGTCGAAGTCGCGCGCGGAAATCTGTGCCGGCTCGGCCCCACTGATGAAGCTGGTGACCGCGCTGATCAATTCGTTCCAGCGGCCATCCGGTTCGAGCGCGGCCGCAGCCGTTACGTCTTTGTCCAAATGCGCGACTTCGCCGATGCGCGCATGGAACGCCTGCATGGATTCGCTGAAACCGCGCTGCTCGGAGAGTGGAAAACCGGTCGCCAGCGAAGCCTTCGCCCAGGGCGGCGGCGTCTTGTCGATGGCGTAGCCCTGAGCCTGCGCGATCTTCGTCCATGGATTGCGGTCGGCCGAGTGCAACCAGCCGCAGCCAAGGTCGAGCGCGGCGCCGTCCGCGCCGGCGACGGTCCAGGCGCGGCCGCCGAGCCGGTCGCGCGCCTCGATGAGCAGGCAATCGATACCGACGTCATGTAGACGCCGAGCCGCCGCGACACCGGCCGCGCCGCCGCCGATCACCGCCACGTCATGATCGTTATCCGCCATGGGCGACGTTGTGCGTTGGCCCCGCCGCTAATGCAACAACGCAGCGCGCAACGCGTTTGCTTCGACCGCACTCAGAACTCGAGCTTGTCCTGCACCGCCGCGAGCCCGGCCTTGGCGCAGGCCTCGTCCTTGTCGCCGCCGGACGCGCCTGCCACCCCGACGCCGCCGAGCAGCGAGCCGCCGGCCTGGATCACCAGGCCGCCGACCATTGGTGTCACCCTGCGCAAGCCGGTCAAGCCTGCGCTGAGCGTGCCGTCCTTGATACCTTTGACAAACTCCCTGGTGTCGCGACTGAACGTCACGGCAGTCCAGGCTTTGCCTCTGGCGATGCCGAGCGCGCCCGCGGGCGCGAAGCGATCGCGCAGCATAACCAGCGGCTGGCTGAAACGATCGAGCACCACGATGGCGACTTGGTAGCCGTCCTTGCGGCACTGGTTGAGCGCCGCCCGCGCCAGATCGAAGGCGGTATCGGGCGCCAGCGACTTGTAGGTAATGATGCCCTCCGCCGCGCGCGCCGGCGGCGCCGCAAGAAACGCCGCCGCGAGCGCGGCCAACACGATGCGCTTCATACCAGCCTCCTGTTGTTCGACCTTATGGCCGGATATAGGCCCAGCCCTCTTCCTGCAGTTCAGTCAAGCGCACGACGCCTCCCGGCACTATCCTGGCTTCGGGGACAATCGGAATCGCGTGCCCTTCCTTCTTCTCCATCTTCATCATGGTGTTGTGGCAAGCGGAATAGGTCAGGCTCGACGGAAAGCTGCCCTCTTTAATCCGCTTCATACGATCCTTCACCGGCGACTTGTCCTGCCGCAGCATCATGAGACCCGGTCCGTAAGCAACGACCTCGATCTCCGCCTATTCGCCCTTGCTGTGATAATACGCCATCATTTGTTGGACATTGTTGAGAACGAGATTCATCAACGCGGGGTCGTTCTGGTCAATATGGTACGCAATGTGGTGTATTTTGCCGTTCTTTTCCGCGGCATGGCCGGGAACGGCCAACATCATGCCGAGAGCGAGCGCGGCGACGGTTGCCACCGTGTATGTGAAGTGCCTCATGTCATGTCCCCCGAGGTTTTATGGACGCACCAGCGTGTAGCCCTTCTCGGTCAACGTGAGGATGCGGGCCACGCCGACTTGCACCCTCACGGCTTTCGGATTGATGTTTACCTGCTTGCCTTCACGTTGGAGCGTATCGACCGTGTTCATGCAGATGTCGAACTGAACGCCTTGCGAGATCAGGCTGTCGACCCGGGCGCGGTTGGGACTTTCGGCGCGCAAGAGATCGATGCCGGGCCCGAACGCCACTACCTCGATGGCGATCTTGTCGGGCCCGTAGGCCTTCAACAAATTGTAGGCGACGCTGATCACCAGCGCCTGTTTCGCTTCCTCCCCGTCGGAGAGTTGCAGGACCAGGTGGTGCTCGGCGAACGGCTTGTCGAGCGAAGGCGCCTCACCCGGCGAAGACGTCTGCGCCGTGGCCGGCGGCAAGCAAACGAGCGCGGCCGCCAGAACGAGAACGGTAAACCGCGCCAAACGAGCAAGCGCAATGGACATAGGTCCCTCTATCCAGCCACGCCCGGATTATTCGCCACGCCCTTGAGCACGACCTGATTGAATTTCTTCGGCTTGGCGATCTTTGTGCTGCGCAGATAGTTCGCGAACACATCCCACACCGGCTTGCCAGCTTGCGGATTGACCGAGGCCCAGCCGGCGACCTTGTAGGTCGTGCCGGCTTCCAGCTTGCGGCCATTGTCGAGGGTCAGGTCGGAAATGCGGTTGCCCACTTTTTCGGCCGGCGCGCAGGCGTAATCCATGCCGCCGATGCGCACCATGTCGCCGCCCTGCTGGCGGTAGGGATCGGGATTGAACAGGTTGTCGCAGACGTCTTCCATAATCGCCTTGATCTGGGCGCCGGTCATTTTCTGCACGTAGACTTCCGGGTAGGTGATTGCGGTTTCGGACAGCACGTCGCCCATGGTGATGGGCTGGCCCGGCAGCACCGTATTACCCCAGCGGAAGCCGGGCGAAAATGCCAGCTCGGCATCCAGCTCATGCCGCAGCGCGTCGCAGATCAGCTGGTCCATGGTGCCGTTGAAATTGCCGCGCCGATACAAGAGCTCGCCCGCCACCGCCAGCTTTTCGCCGTACTGCGCCGCGTGCGGCTTGCTGACGCGGTCGATCAACGCTTGCATCCCGGGGTCCGCTTTCAACAACCCGGCATAGACCGGCAGCAGGTGATAGCGCACGTCCTTGACCGCGCCCTTGGCCAGATCGAGATCGAGTACGCCGAGGAACTTGCCGGCCGATCCGCCATTGGTCACCAGTGTCTTGCCGCCGGAATTGCTCACCGTGACCGGCCGCGGCACCACGTCGTGGGTGTGGCCGCCGAGGATGACGTCGATGCCGGTGACGTTGCCGGCGAGCTTGAGATCGACATCCATGCCGTTGTGCGAGAGCAGCACGACGGCGTCGACCTTGTCCTTCTGGCGCAGGTCATCGACCACCTTCTGCAGTTCGCTGTCGCGGATGCCGAAGGTCCAATCGGGCGTGAATCGTTTAGGATGCGCGACCGGCACGTAAGGAAAGGCCTGGCCGACGATGCCGATGCGGTGGCCGCCGATTTCCTTGACCGTCGCGGGCTTGAACACGCGCCCGCTGGCGGTGTCGAAGGCCGCCTTGTCATTGAACGCCGCCTCCTCGGTCAGGAACACGTTCTGCGCCAGGAACTCGCCCTTGAAGCGTTTGAGATTGGCGCGCACCCGCTCCTCGCCGTAGGTAAACTCCCAATGGCCGGTCATCGCCTCGATGCCGAGCAAATTGGCGGCGTCCACCATGTCTTCGCCGTGCATAATGTTGGCGAGGCCGCTGCCCTGCCAGAGGTCGCCGCCATCGAGCAGCAACGAGCGCCCGGCGCCGGCATCGGCGCGCAGGCGATCGATCAGGGTCTTGAGGTGGGCGAAGCCGCCGAGCCGGCCGTAACGGTGCGCGGCTTCCGCGAAATCGAGAAAGGTGAAGGCATGCGCCAGCCGGCTTTTCGGCGCGATGCCGAAGTGCTCGAGAAAAGCCCGCCCGACCAGATGCGGCGGCTTGCCGGCCATCTTGCCGACGCCAAGATAGATGCTCGGCTCGCGGAAATAGACCGGGGTTAGCTGCGCATGAGTGTCGGTTATGTGCAGCACCCGCGCATTGCCGAAACGGCCGATGTCGTAGAGCTCATCGGCTTTGGCGGCACGGCCGATGCGCGGGATCACGCCAGACAGCGCCGCGGCTGTGAGCGCCTTCAACAGGTCGCGGCGACGCATCGCAATAGTCTCCTTGAGCAGGCTCAGGTCAGCGGACGACGGCGTCCTTCCAGAGCTTTTTCTGCTCCTCGGCTTGCGCAATGGAGGCCTTCGCCAGGGCCTCGGCATGCTCGGCGTGCTTGACGGCGTCGTCGAACTTGCCGGCATCGGCCGCCTTTTTCGCGGCCTTCATCTCTTTGCCCGTGGTGGTCCACTCGTTCTTGAGCGCGTGGGCCTGTTTGATGGCAGCTTCCGCCTTGGCATAGGCCGCCTTGAAGTCGTCGGCGGAGGCGGCAAAGCCCGCCGTCACGAAGCCGCCCACGCTGAGCACGACGGCCAATTGGATCAACAGACGAGTGCGCATGTTATTCCTCCACATTGGTCCGTTACGGGCGCGCGCCCGGCCCCGAGATCGGCAGGCCGTTGGCCATGTACGAGAGATAATATTCGACGTCCCGGTACAGCTCGTCCTCGGCCTTGAGTGGGACGCCGCGCACTTGGCTGTTGCAGCTGCGGAAGCGACGGCTGGTGGTGCCCATGCCACCCCATTTCGAACGGTAGATCGGCAGCGCGTTCACAAGGCCGAGCGCCGGCGCCACCACCTCGGTGCGGAAATGGTTGCCCGGGTTTTGCACATGGCAGCTCGCGCATGAGAAATTGAATTGGCCAAGGCGGCTGTAAAAATATTGCTTGCCCTTCTCGTAAGCGGCGAGCGCGCGCGGATTGTCTGGGATCTTGATGTTCATCGCCTTGCCGCGCGAGGTGAAGGCCATATAGGCCGTCAAAGCCGCCATGTCGGCCTTATTGTAATTGAGCGGTTTTTCGCCGTTGGCCTCTCGGCACTGGTTGAGAGCGACGTCAAGCGTGATCACCTGGCCCGACTTGGCGTCGAACTTCGGATAGTTCTGGCGGACGCCGATTCCCTTGTTCTCGAAGCAGTCGCCGTAGGTTTTGCCGTTCTTGAAGGGCGTATTGAACATCTGCTTGCCCTTCTCGACGGCAAATTCGTAGGGCGGAAACTCCTCTTTCGCCAGCCACTGCTTGCGCAGGTTCTCGTCCATCGAATAGGGGCCATTGACGAAGTCATTCAGCTTTACGTTCGGAAAACGCTCTGTGAAGTATTTCCGGAAAGCATTGAAGTCCGCTTTCGGATTGACGTCACTGGCAGCCAGCAGAGGCTGCGCCGTGCTAACGACAATCGCGACCGCGATGAAACATTTGCGCAGCATTCACCAATCCTCCCTGTCGCCCGTATCCAACCGGGCTTTATTGAATCTTGGCCATCAGTGAATCCGATGCGCCTTTGTTGTCGACCCAGCTCACCTTCAGCTCATCGCCTTTCTTGCCGCCTTTGAACTTGAACTTGACGTACGGGTCCTTCGAGACGGCCGGGCCCCAGAAGGCGGTGAATACCGTCTTGCCGCCGTGTTTGAACTGCAGCACCTCGATGTGGTGGGCCGGGATGAGCTTGCCCTTTTTGTCCTTCAAGAAGCCGGAATCCATCGGATGCCGGATCAACGACTGGACCTGGGTCGTGCCGCCGCTCGCGACCGCCTTAATGCGAATTGTCGATGACATTGATTTCGCCTCTCTGTTCGATGCCGCCGGATCAGCCGCCACAGCCGCCGACGGTGACCTTGACCTCTTTGGCCGCGCTGTAGAGCTTGCCGTTCGACTCCACGACCGCGACGACCTTGCTGGTCTTCGCCATTTTCAGCCGGTTCGACACCAGCGCTTCGGTGCCCTCCGGGATCTTGTAGGCGGCAGCCAGCACGTTGGGATTGTTCAGCACGAGGATCGCGATGGCTGTGACCTTCGGCAGCGTGCTGGTGACGGCGATCGGTACCACCGCGCCGTTCTCGGCGATTTCCGGCGCGTCGAGGCTGATCTTGTCGGAGGCCTCGGCGGTCTTGCCATAGAGCGCCTTGAGCACGTCGGCCTCGCTCTTCTGCTTGAAGGCGTCGGCCGGCCACTCTTTGGCGTCGGCCGCGGCATAGGCCGGGAACGGGAAGCTGCCGAAGCCAAGCCCGGCCAGGCCGCCGGCAACGGCGCCCTTCAGGATCATTCGTCGCGCGGTATCGGGCGCGTCCGGAAATTCGTTCATTTCTTCTTCTCCTTGTTGGCCCCGCACGCGCGGCTAGCGGGTGTAAAGGAAATCGACGATGGCCTCGATTTCCTTGTCGTTCAGAATGAGATTCCGCTTGAAGGGCGGCATCACAGTGAGCGGATTGTGCTTCGTTTCATCGGAAACGATCGCGATCAGCGCCTTGCGATCCGGGAAACGCTTCTTCATGTCCGTCAGCGCAGGGCCGACATTG
>Ga0307436_1000991_pt1 | contig 12986 bp, 4 predicted proteins | sample SalMarWE160440MG_FD_202513 | JGI IMG/M metagenome (GOLD analysis project Ga0307436, IMG submission 202513) | Salt marsh sediment microbial communities from the Plum Island Ecosystem LTER, Massachusetts, United States - WE1604-40 | ecosystem: Environmental > Aquatic > Marine > Intertidal zone >...
GACGGCGCCGGCACCTGCATCTACGTCAACGCCCGGATGGCCGAGCTGACGGGCCGCCCGGCGGCCGACTTCATCGGCGAGGGGTGGGTGCGCATGGTTCACCCGGACGACCGGCGGGCGGTGCGCGTCCGGTGGGGCGAGGCCGTGGCGCGGGGCGTGGCCTACCGCGACGAGTTCCGCTTCATCGGCGCCGACGGCGACGAGGTGTGGGTGTACGCCCAGGCCGTCCCCGAGCGGACCGACGGCCACCGGGTCACGGGCTACATCGGCAGCTGCCTCGACGTCACCGCCCGGCGCCGGGCCCAGGAGGCCCTGGCCGCCCTGGCCGCCAGCTCCGCCGTGGACCTGGAGGGCTTCCTCAAGGACAGCGCGCGCCAGCTCGCCCGGGCCTACGGCGTGCGCTACGCCTCCATCGGCCTGCTCACCGGCGAGACCCCGGAACGGGTGCGCACCCAGGCCTTCTGGATCGCCGACCACTGCGTACCCAACGTCACCTACACCCTGGCCGACAGCCCCTGCGCCGACGTCCTGGCGGGCCGGCTCACCCTGGTGCCCGACGGGGTTCCCGAGCGCTACCCGGACGACCGCGACCTCGTCGATCTGGGGGTCCGCAGCTACTTCGGCAGCCCCCTGGTCGGGGCCGACGGAAAGCCGTTCGGCATCGTCAACGTCATGGACGTGCGCCCCCTCGCCCTGCGCCCGAGCACGGAGGCGATCCTGGGCTCGTTCGCGCGCCGCATCGCCGCCGAGATCGAGCGCCACCGCACCGAGGCCCGCCTGAAGGCCGAGGAGTGGCGCCTGGCCGTGGCCCAGCGCATGGCGGGCCTGGGGTACTGGGAGTACGACATCGGCCGGAACCTCGGGAGCATGTCCGACGAGGGATGGCACATCCTCGGGCGGACCCCGGACCCCGCCGGGATCTCGCAGGAGACGTACCTGTCCGTGGTCCACCCGGACGACCGGGACGCCGTGCTCGCCCGCATGCACGCCATCGTCCGGGGCGAGATCCGGGAGCCGCACGTGCTCCTCTACCGCATCGTCCGGCCCGAAGGCGAGGTGCGCTTCGTCCACGACCAGGCCCAGGTCATTCCCGACGAGGCCACCGGCGCCCCCGCGCGGGTCCTGGGCACCATGCAGGACGTGACCGACCCGCGCCGCGCCCAGGAGGCCATGGGGGCCCTGGCGGCCAGCCCGGCGGTGGACCTGGAGGCGTTCCTGCGGGAGAGCGTGCGCCAGCTCGCCCGCGCCTACGGCGCCCGCTACGCCTTCGTCGGCCTCTTGGCCGACAACGACCCGCGGCGGGTCCGCACCCTGGCCTTCTGGACCGGCGACGGCTTCGCCCCCAACGTCACCTACGACCTGGACGGCACCCCCTGCGAGGTGGTCGCGTCGGGCCAGCTCATGGTATTCCCCGACCGCGTGCCGGAGCGCTTCCCGCGCGACCTGATCCTGGCCGAGATGGGGGTGGAGAGCTACTTCGGCAGCCCCCTCATCGGCGCCGACGGCAGGCCCATCGGCCTGATCTCGATCCTGGACGTGCGGCCCCTCACCCTGCTGCCGTGGACCGAGGCGATCCTGGGCTCATTCGCCCGGCGCATCGCCGCCGAGCTGGAGCGGCACCGGGCCGACGCCGTGCGGGCCGCCTCCGAGCGGGAGCTGGCCGCCATCCTGGAGCACCTGCAGGACGCCTACTTCCAGATCGACATGGGCGGCCGCCTGAGCCGGGTCTCGCCGTCCGGCGAGGCCCTGGTGGGCCACCCGCCGGAGGCGCTGGTCGGACGCCACGCCTCGGAGTTCCTGGCCGACCCCGCCGACTTCGAGCGCTTCCTCGACGCCGTCGCCGCCGCGGGCGGGGCCGTCCAGGGCCACGAGGTCGCCCTCCGGCACCGGGACGGGCAGGAGGTGTGGGTATCCGTCAACGCCCACCGCGTGGCGGGCCCGAACGGCGCGCTGCGGGGCGTGGAGGGCACCGCGCGCGACATCACGGGCGCCCGCCGCCTGGCCCGCGCCCTGGCCGAGAGCGAGGCCCGCCTGGCCCAGACCCAGGCCATCGCCCACCTCGGGAGCTGGGAGTGGGACGTGGAGGGCGGCGTCCAGACCTGGTCCGACGAAACCTTCCGTATCTATGGAATGTCTCTTGGCGGCCTGTCCGGCGGCATGTCTCCGGGCCTGCCCGCCGACGGCCGCACCGTGCCCGCGTCGCGCTTCATCGACGCGATCCACCCGGAGGACCGCGCCCGGGTGGAGGACGCCGTGCGCGAGACCGTGGAGGGCGGCCGGCCCCTGCGGGTGGACCACCGCATCGTGCGCCCCGACGGCACGATCCGCGTGGTGCGCCAGATCGGCGTGGCCGCGCATCGGCCGGACGCGCCCCCGACGATGCTGGGGGCGGTGCAGGACGTCACCGAGCTGGCCCGGGCCGAGGCCGACCGGGAGCGCTTCCAGGCCCAGCTCCTCCAGGCCCAGAAGATGGAGGCCGTGGGCCTGCTCGCGGGGGGCGTCGCGCACGACTTCAACAACCTGCTCACCGCCATCTCCGGCTACGCGGAGCTGGCCCTCGCGCGCGTGGACGGAAGCGACGACCCGGTGGTGGCCGACCTGACGGAGATCCGCCTGGCCGCCTCCCGGGCCGCGTCCCTCACGCGCCAGCTCCTGCTGTTCTCGCGCCGCCAGCCCATGGACTTCGTGCCCATCGACGTGGCCGACCGGGTATGCAGCCTGCTAAAGATGCTCGGCCGCATCCTCGGCGAGGACGTGGCGATCCGCACCGACTTCGCCCAGGGGACCTGGCCCGTGCGCGCCGACGGCGTGAGCCTGGACCAGATGGTCATGAACCTGGCCATCAACGCCCGCGACGCCATGCCGTCCGGGGGCGAGATCGCCATCGCCGCCGCCAACGAGGAGGTCACCGGGTCCGGCGCCGCCCGCCACCCGGAAGCCGCCCCCGGGCGCTACGTGCGCCTGTCGGTCTCCGACACCGGCGTGGGCATGGACCCGGCTGCCCTGGCGCGGGTGTTCGAGCCGTTCTTCACCACCAAGGAGCTGGGCAAGGGCACGGGCCTCGGGATGAGCGTCGCCCACGGCATCGCCAAGCAGCACGGCGGCTGGATCGAGGCCCGCAGCCGGCCCGGCGCCGGGACCACGTTCCACGTCTTTCTGCCCGCGGCGGACGGCGTCCTGGCCGAGGAGGGGAGCGCGCCCGTGCGAACCGTGCCGGAGTCCTCGGCGCCGGAGACCGGTTTCGCCCCGCCCCCGATCGCCGCGGCCCCGCGCGGCGACGGCCTGTCCGTCCTGGTGGTGGAGGACGAGGAGCAGCTGCGCGCCTTCGCCCGCATGGCCCTGGAGGCCCAGGGATACCGGGTGCGCACCGCGGCCTCGGCCCGGGAGGCGCGGGAGGTCTTCGCCGCCGTGGGGGATTTCGACCTGGTCTTCTCCGACGTGGTCCTGCCCGACGGCAGCGGCCTCGACCTGGTGGAGGAGATGCGCGCGGACCACCCCGACCTCAAGGTGGTCCTCGCGTCCGGCTACCCGGACCTGCGCGCGGGCTGGGGCGACATCCGCGACACGGGCATCCCCTTCGTCCGCAAGCCCTACTCCCTCGCGGCCGTGCTCGACGCGGTCGCCCGCTCCGCCGCCGGCCGCCCGTAACGCGGCTTCCGACTCGGGCGGGCCGGTTGCGAACGCGGCCGGTTGTTGCGAACCTGACGGCATGGCCGACGCCGTGCCGGACCCCGCCGTTTCCGAACTCCCGGGCACCCCCCACGCGCTGCCGGGCGCCGAGGTCGCCCAGAAACTCGGCTCCGGCGTGGACGGCCTGTCCCCGGAGCAGGTGGAGGCCCGCCGCGCGCGCTTCGGCCCCAACGCCCTGCCGCGGGTCCGGCCGCCGGGCGTCGCGCGGGTCTTTCTGCGCCAGTTCCGCTCGCCCCTGATCTACATCCTGCTCGTCGCCGCCGCCTTCTCCGTGGCGATCGGCGAGTACTCCGACGCCGGCTTCATCTTCGCCGTCCTGTTCGTCAACGCGGTGGTGGGGGCGGTGCAGGAGCTCCACGCCCAGCGCAGCGCCGAGGCCCTCCAGGGGCTCGTGACCACCCAGGCCGACGTGGTGCGGGGGGGCGAAACCTACGAGCTTGACGCCGCGGAGCTGGTGCCCGGCGACCGGGTGCTGCTGGAGTCGGGCGACCGGGTGCCCGCCGACCTGCGCCTGCTCGCCTGCCGCGACCTGCTGTTGGACGAGTCGCTCCTGACCGGCGAGTCCCTCTCCGTGGCCAAGGCTCCCGACGCGCTCCACGGCGCCGACACCCCCGTGGGGGACCGGACCAACATGGCCTTTGCGGGCACCATGGCGGCCCGGGGCCGGGGCGAGGGGGTGGTGGTCGGCACGGGCCTCGCCACCGAGGTGGGGCGCATCGCCGAGGCGGTCCTCCGGGGCCCGCGGGTCAAGCCGCCGCTCCTGGTGCGCATGGAGCGCTTCACCGCCCGGATCGGGATCGCCGTGGCGGTGGCGGCAGCCGTCGTGGCCGTGATCGAGGGGCTGCGCGGGGCGGCCGCCGGCGACATCCTGCTGCTCGCCGTGGCCCTGGCCGTCTCCGCCATCCCCGAGGGCCTGCCGGTGGCCCTGACCGTGGCTCTGGCCGTGGGGATGCGGCGCATGGCGCGGCGGGGGGTCATCGTGCGCGAGCTGGTGGCCGTGGAGTCCCTGGGCTCCTGCACCCATATCGCCTCGGACAAGACCGGCACCCTCACGGTCAACGAGCTGACCGTCACCCGCGCCGCCCTGCCCGGCCGGGCGGCCTGGACCGTCACGGGCTCGGGCCTCGACCCGGAGGGGGCCCTGGGTCCGCCGGAGGGCGAAGGAGAGCAGCCGGGCGACCGGGACGCGCTGATGCGGCTGGCGCGGGCGGGGCTCCTGTGCAACGAGTCCTTCCACGGACACAAGGACGGCACCTGGACCGCCCACGGCGACACCGTGGACATCGCCCTCCTGGTCCTGGCCCACAAGGCCGGGCTGGTCCGGGCCGAGGTGACCGCCGCGTGGCCCCTGGCGGAACGCATCCCCTACGAGTCCGAGCGCCGCATGGCCGCCACCCTGCACGACGGCCCGGACGGCCGTCTGGTCTGCGTGAAGGGGGCGGCCGAGCGGGTGTTGCCCATGTGCGCCCGGGCCCTGGGGCCGGACGGGGAAGCCCCCCTGGACACGGATGCCGTCACGGCCCAGGTGGCGGCCCTGGCGGGGGAGGGCTTCCGGGTGCTGGCCCTGGCCGACGGGACCCTGCCCCGGGACGGCGGCGAGCCGTTCGAGGAGGCGGTGCTGAACGGCCTGACCCTCCTCGGCCTCGTGGGCCTGACGGACCCCTTGCGGGAGGGGGTGGTACAGGCCGTCGCCGACTGCCGTGCGGCCGGGGTGGAGGTCTCCATGATCACCGGAGACCACCCGATCACCGCCCTCGCCGTGGCGCGCGAACTGGGCATGGCCGCGAACTTCGACGAGGTGGTCACGGGCCCCGATCTTTCCCGGGCCGAGGCGGAGGGGACGCTCGATGCGACGGTGGCGCGGGGACGGGTGTTCGCCCGAGTGGAGCCGGCGCAGAAACTCTCCATTGTCCGGGCCCTCTCGGACCGGGGCCACTTCGTGGCCGTGACCGGCGACGGGGTCAACGACGCCCCGGCCCTGAAGGCCGCCCACGTGGGCGTGGCCATGGGGCGCTCGGGCACCGACGTGGCCCGGGAGGCGTCCGACCTGATCCTCACCGACGACCACTTCGCCTCCATCGTCGCCGGCATCGAGGAGGGCCGCGTCGCTTACGGCAACGTGCGCAAGGTGGTCCAGCTCCTGGTGGCCACCGGGGCGGCGGAGCTGGTCCTGTTCGGCCTGGCCCTGGGGTTCGGCCTGCCGTTGCCCCTGACGGCCGTGCAGCTGCTCTGGCTGAACCTGGTGACGAACGGCATCCAGGACGTGGCCCTGGCCTTCGAGCCCGCCGAGGGCACCGAGCTGCGCCGCCGGCCCCGGCCGCCCCAGGAGCCGGTCTTCAACCGCCTGATGCTGGAGCGGGTGGGCCTGGCCGCCGCCGTGACGGGGGGCGTGGCCTTCGGCCTGTTCCACCAGCTCATGGCCGCTGGCGTGGGCCTGGAGGAGGCCCGCAACACCGTGCTGCTCCTGATGGTCCTGTTCGAGAACGTGATGGTGTTCAACTGCCGCGCCGAGCTGCGCAGCGCCTTCCACCACAGCCCACTGAAGAACCCCTTCCTCCTGTTCGGGACGCTTGCCGCCCAGGGCATCCACATCGCGGCGCTGTACACGCCGGGCCTGTCGGGGATTCTGGAGGTGGCCCCGGTCACGTTCGGCCTGTGGGCCGAGCTGCTGCTGCTCGCCCTGACCCTGCTCGTCGCCGTCGAGGCCCAGAAGGCCCTGACCCGGCGGGCCCGGCGGCGTACACGGCGGGATTCCGCCCCGCGGGTATGACGGCGGACATGCCCGGCGGCTTGCCATTCCGTTACATAGTGTTTAGGTTTAAGGCACGGCTACTGGGTTGGTGGGCGGTTCGCCGGTGCCGCCGGTAGATGGGAGAGTTGTGCGATGCGTGGGAGGCGGATCGCAGGCCTTGGTTTGGCTTGTGTATTGACGGCCTGCACCGGGGGCGGCGGCGGAGGCGGCACGCCGGCTGAAATCGACGTCTCGGGCCGGGTGCTGGACAGCCGTGGTGCGCCGGTGGCGGGCGCGACGGTCACCGTCGCCAGCAATCCCGTGGTCGACGTCACCGACGACCAGGGCCGCTTCGCCGCCCGGATCGAGCTGGGCGACCACACCCTCACGGTCACCGTGGGGGCGGACGACGTCGCGACGCTCGACTTCTCCGTGGCCGAGGGCGACTCCGGCGACCTGGGGGACATCGCCCTCACCACGCCCTTCTTCGCCTGGTACCTGGACGCCGACGGCGACGGCCACGGCACCCCCGCCGGCGTGACCACGACCTCCACGGCAACCCCTGCTCCGGTTGGCTACGCGGAGCTGTTCGACGATTGTGACGACGCCGCGCCCTCAGTCCATCCGGGGGCCGCGGAGGTGTGCAACGGCCTCGACGACTCGTGCAGCGGCCTCGCCGACGACGGACTGCCATTCGCCGACTACTACCTCGACGCCGACGGCGACGGTTTCGGCGATCCGGCGACGGCGTTGTCCGCCTGCGCGCTCCCCGCCGCTCGGGTCGCCGACGGTACGGACTGTGACGACACCGCGTTCGCGATACATCCCGGTGCTGCCGAGGTGTGCAACGGCCTCGACGATTCGTGCAGCGGCGTCGCCGATGACGGGCTGGTATTCGCCGACTACTACCTCGACGGCGATGGCGACGGCTTCGGCGACCCGGCCACGGCCCTCTCCGCCTGCGCGCCGCCCGCCGGCCGGGTCACCGACGGCACGGACTGCGACGACACCGCGTCCGCGGTCCACCCGGGCGCCGCCGAGGTGTGCAACGGCCTGGACGACTCCTGCAGCGGCGTCGCCGACGACGGGCTGGTATTCGCGGACTACTACCTCGACGGCGACGGTGACGGCTTCGGCGACCCGGCAAGCGTCCTCTCCGCCTGCGCGCCGCCGGCCGGCCGCATCACGGACGGCACCGACTGCGATGACACCGCCGCCGCGATCTTCCCGGGCGCCGCCGAGGTCTGCAACGGTCTGGACGACTCGTGCGACGGCGTGCCCGACGATGGGCTGCCGCTCATGGCCTTCTACACCGACGCCGACGGCGACGGCTTCGGCGATCCCGCCACCGCCGTGGATGCATGTGCCGCCCCCGCGGGGACCGTGGCGGACGGCACGGACTGCGACGACGCGGCGTCCACCGTCCATCCCGGCGCGGAGGAGGTCTGCAACGGTATCGACGACTCGTGCAGCGGCGTCGCCGACGACGGGCTGGTGTTCCTCACCTACTACACCGACGCCGACGGCGATGGCTTCGGCGACCCCGCCACCGCGGTGGACGCCTGCGACCCGGTGGTGGGGGCGGACCTCGCGGACGGCGACTGCGACGACACCGACCCGGCCCTGAACCCGGACACCCGCTGGTACGCCGACGCCGACGCCGACGGCTATCCGGGCTCCGCCGACTGGATCGCGGCCTGCCTGTCCCCCGCGCCGGACCGGGTGGCCGGCTTCGACGTGGCCGCCTTCGACTGCGACGACGCCAACGCCGCCGTGAACCCGGCCGCCACCGAGGTGACCGGCAACGGCCTGGACGACGACTGCGACGCCGCCACCACCGACTTCCTGCCCTTCGTCCAGGCCGACGTGGCGGGCGACTACGCCCTCCAGGCTCTCACCATCGGCGATACCACCCTGGGCGACTGGGTCGGCTGGGAGCGGGGCGACGTCAGCGTCGGGCCGGAGGGTCACTACAGCCGCTTCCAGGTCCTTGATTCGGACGGCGACCTGGAAACGGTCCCGCCCCCCCTCGCCGTGATCCTCTTCCCCAACGGCCTGCTGGCCCGCACGGACCGGTCGGAGTTCACCGGGGCCATGGCCACCGACGGAGGCGGCGCCGCCACCGTCGCCCCGGACGCGGGCACCTCCTTGAGCCTGACGATGGTGGAGCGCCAAGCGGCGGGCTTCACCCAGGCCGACCTGGAGGGCACCTGGCACTTCCACGGCCTGGCCGGGGGGGAGGAGCCCCAGGACGGCTACGCCTTCCACGGCACCCACACGGTGGACGCGGACGGCATCATCGCCACCGAGCGCTTCATCGGCGTGGGCGGCGAGATCCTGAACGACGCGGCCCTGGTGGGCGACGATGGGCGGGTGGTGCGAGGCCTTGCGTCCGGTGCCGAGTACCACTTCTCGGCCAACGGCGACCTGCTGGTGGGCACCTACTCCGAAGATCTGCTCTCGACCCCGCGGCGCGAGATGGAGATCGCGGTGCGCGCCGGCAGCGGCCACGCCCTGGCCGACCTGGCCGGCGACTGGACCTTCGTGGCCCTGGTCAGCGGCGGCCGCCCGGGAGTGAACGCCCTGGGCCACGGCGACCTGCGGGTGGACGGCGCCGGCCACGCGGTCGTCGTGTACCAGGACTGGAGCGCGCCGGACTTGGACCTGCCGGGGGGCGACCTGTCCACGACCGACGACGGGGAGGTCACCCACGCCGGTCTGCCCGGCTTCCTGGGCCACGTCTCGCGCGACCGGGACGCCCTCGTCGCCACCCTCGGGCAGGACACGGAGCCCAAGCGACTGCTCGTCGCCCACCGCCGCCGCGTGCCGCCCACCGTGATGCTGCCGGACACGGCCACCGCCGCCACGGCCCTGATCGGCACGGGCGGCGGGACCCTCGCCGCCACCGGGGCCGACGGCACCCTCTACACTCTGGTGCTGCCCCCCGACGCCCTGGGCACCCAAACGGAGGTGAGCCTGATCCCCGTGGCGGGCGCCGTGGGCGACCTGCCCGTGGGAACCCCCCTGGGGCAGGTGCTGTTCCGCCCGGACGGGCTGGAGCTGCGGACCACCGCCGTCCTGACCATCGAGCCCCCCGGCCCCCTTCCGGCCGAGCTGCTCGGCTTCAGCCACCGCGGCACCGGCGCCGACGCCTTCGCCTTCCAGCCCGCCCCCGCCATCGGGAACGCCGTGGCACTGGGCGTGCTCCACTTCAGCGGCATCGGGGCCGTGGGCGGCACGGCGCTCGGTCAGGCCGACCCCGACGCGGCATTCCTGAGCCAGGTCCGGTTCTACCTCGAGGTGGCCGTCGTCAACCACATCCCGTTTGACGACCCGGACCTGCTAAGAGCCTTGAAATCACTGCTCGACAACTGGCTGACGAGCTCCATTGATCCGCGCCTGGGTTCCGCCGCCAACCTGGCGGAGCTGCAGGACGCCTACGCGTCCCTGCTCCGGACCGAGGTCGTCGCGCAACACTGGGGCGGCTCGTTGTGCGACTTGTTCCCCACACGCATCCAGCAGACCGCTACGGTGGCGAACAACAACGCCACCCGGCTGCTGGGCGAGCTGAACGCCGCCTGCATTCCCGAGCCCGATTCCTGTTCGAAGTACTTCCTCATCCAGCAGGCGTTCCAATGGCTCGCGTTGGCGGAGGAATCATCCTCCTGCCTGAAACTGAACGAGCCCGACCTGTCCACGGTTTGCAGCAACGCCTTGGCGACGATTCCCGTCGGGTTCGAGATCGACCCGGCGGAAAGCGGCGTCCCGCTCGGTGAAACCGGGTCCCTGACGACCATTGCCTCCTACTACGGCGGCGGGACGGATCCGTTCGTCTCGTTCTGGAACGTGACGCCCGGCACGGCCGGCACCATCGACCTCGCTCCCGACGGCGCGACGCCCTCCGTCCAGGTGACGGGCCAGGCGCTGGGCATGGGCATCGTCCAGGCCGCCGCCGTGGGCATGGGGTCCTGCGAGAACAACCTGGCCACCGTGTACGTGAGCCCGGACATCACCGACCCGTGGGACGAGGTGACCGTGGGCCGCACCCTGGAGTCGGGCATTCCGGCCTGCGAGGAGCTGCCGGAAACGGTCCGGATCCTGGTGACCATGGGCTCGGGCTCGGCCCCCACCCATCCCAGCGCGGCCCGATTCTCCTGGCAGGGCAACATCGGGGGGGCGCCGATGGAAACCATGAGCGGCGGCCTGCTCGGACGGATGGTCGAGGTGAGCGGCGCCGCCTCCTGGCCCGATCAGGCCGGTACCGAAGCCGTGAAGCGCACCTGCCACCTGCGGTTGAGCGCGGACCACAGCGTCATGCAGGGCACCTGCGACTTCGACTGGACGGGCGAATTCCTCCCCGACGTGGGATTCACCGGCTGCCACGGCACCGACACGGTCCGGATCGAACGCTTCATCCCCTGATTCGGTCCCGCCCCGAGCCGCCGCCTCCGTGTGGGCCCACCGCCGGCTGAATTCGGCCGCCAAGGCATCCGGCCCATCGATGGTCCGGCTCCCGCCAAATTGGACGGCCTGACCGGCGGCTGGGGGACCGGACCCCGAGGGGGGCGCCGGAAGTCAGGGCGGACTCAGCCCGGCCAGGGCTGATCGTTCCGCACGTACTGGCCGTCGCGGAACTCGGAGAAGAAGTGCGCGACGTAGGGGTGGTCCACCTCCTGGCCGGAGTCGTCGGTATCGAGGTTGCTCTGGGCGGCGTAGGTGACCTGCATGGAGTTGTGGACCAGGACGTGGTACCAGGGCTGGTTCCGCTCCGGCTGGCTGCGGTTGTTCTGGTACCAGGCTTCGTCGGCCTGGCAGGTGGGGTTGGCGTCCACCACCACGCCGCGGTAGCCGTAGCGCCGGTGGCGCACCACCTGGCCCGGCTCGAAGCGCATCCCCGAGGTCACTGTGTCGGCCGCCAGGGCCTCCACGTGGGCCGCCAGCATCACCTTCAGGCGCTCGATCGTATGGGGATCGGGGGGCTCGTCCAGCTGGGCCAGCGCGGCGTCCAGGTCGGGCCCGAAGGCCGCCAGGGCGTCGAGCACCTGGGCCTGGGTCGCCGGGTCCTCGTCGTCGATCAGCTGGATCAGGAAGGGCAGTTGGCTGACTTCCACCATGGAACAACGCTCCCGTCTGCGCGGCCCCGCCCCCGGTCCCTCGGACCGGCCGGGCGGCCCTTCCCCGGGCGCGCCGCCATGAATCGTCCACTGCCTTTACCTATCGGCCGGAACGGCCTCCGCCATAACGGCGGAAGGGCCCCAAAACGGGCCCTCGCGGGGCGCGGGTGCAGGGTCCCATGGTGCCGCCCCCGGGGCCCCTGCGCAAGGGCCCGGAACGGGGCCGTATCTTGCTACGGACTTGGGATTACGGAGTCGTGGCCGCGGCGGCCTTTGCGGCCCCCGGGGCCTGGGGAGGCTGGGGCTCCAGGACCTGGGTCTTGGTGACCACCAGGTCCACCCGGGCGTCGCCCTCCTCCATGAGGTAGCCGAAGTCCTCGAAGATCTGCATGTCGTCCACCAGGGCGACGCGCGGCGTCTTGCCGAAGCTCCCGTCGGCGCGGGTCAGGGCGGGGGGCAGCTCGCTGAACACCTCCCCCTGGCCCAGCCAGCGGCCCATGCGGTCCACCGACAGGGCCCCCATGACCACCAGGGCCGCGTCCTGGGCGGCCGCGAGGGGCAGGACGTCGGAGAAGCGGCTGATCTCCTTGAGGTTCGCGGCCACCTCGGCCTTGTCGGCGGGCACCCCCTCCAGGCGGTGGACGAGGACGGCCTCCGCCGCCTTCCAGGCCGGCAGGTCCGTGAGCCGGGCGACCGCCACGTCCACCGCCTTGAAGCTCGGGACGCGGGCGAAGCAGGGGCGCGGGATCATGGTCAGGTGGTAGTCGGACAGGTACTTCCAGAGCCACTTGCGCAGCTCGTCCTTGGTCTTGAATTTATAGGGAATGACGACCATGGCGCGGGACCTCCGACCGTGTCCGACCGTGTTGGAAAGGGGGGTGGCACCCCGACGGACCACCCATCCCTAGTAAACCCGATCCGGCGCCGGGACGCCACCCGGGCCGCTCAGCCCCCCGCCGCGGCCCCCGACGCCGCCCGCGCCGCGCGCTTCAGGCCCACCAGGGCGATCACCGCCTCCACGCAGGTCCACAGCGCCAGGACCAGGATCATGGTCCCCACGGCCGTCAGGGCCCACTGGCCCTTTTTCACGAAGTCGATCAGGTTCAGGGTCATGGCCCACACGGTCACGGTCAGGACCAGGAGCATGGGCAGCAGGGTATAGAGGTACGGCCGGCGCCGGCGCAGCAGGTACACGGTCGCCGCCAGGAGCGTCATGCCCGCCAGGATCTGGTTCGTCGTCCCGAACAGGGCCCACAGGAAGAGCCCCGCCGGGTGCCCGTTCACCTTGAAGAACGCGAAGAACCCGATCGCCGCCACGGCCCCCACGGTGGCCACGTAGCGGTTCTCCAGGAACTTCAGGTTCAGCGCCTCGCCCGCCTCGTGGAAGGTGTAGCGCAGCAGCCTGGCCCCCGAGTCGATGCTGGTCAGGGCGAAGGCCACCACCACCACGC
>Ga0307436_1000992_pt1 | contig 12984 bp, 11 predicted proteins | sample SalMarWE160440MG_FD_202513 | JGI IMG/M metagenome (GOLD analysis project Ga0307436, IMG submission 202513) | Salt marsh sediment microbial communities from the Plum Island Ecosystem LTER, Massachusetts, United States - WE1604-40 | ecosystem: Environmental > Aquatic > Marine > Intertidal zone >...
CCTAGAAGAAGCGGATTTCGCCGCGCAGGACCGCGAGTGCGACCGCCGCAATCATGACTGCGCCGCGAACGATGTCCTGAAGGAAGAAGGGGGCGCCCAAAAGATTGAGGCCGTTGTCGAGCATGCCGATGATCACGACCCCGACGACCGTTCCTTCCACGGATGCGCGTCCGGGGCGGAAGGTGGTCATGCCAATGAAGACGGCCGTCAGCGAATCCAAGAGATAGGGCTCACCAGCACCCGGCTGACCGGTGCCGAGCCGAGCAGTCAGCATCACACCGGCAACACCCGCGCCGGTGCCGGAGATGATCATGGCAATCTGCCGGACACGATTGACATTGATGCCCGACAGGCGCGCGGCGACGATATTCGTGCCGGTCGCGACCGTCGCCCTTCCGTACCGGGTGTGATTGATCAGCACGTACATCAGGACGACGACGGCTGCAGCAATCACCACGGGGATCGGCAGAAAACCCAAAAGCCTTCCGCTCGACAGGTAGTAGAAGGCGTCGGGCATCTGGGCGTAGATCGAGTCGCCCTTGCTGTAGGAATAGTTGAAGCCGAGGGCGATTGGTCCCATGCCGAGCGTGGCGATGAGCGAGGGGATGCGCAGCCACGTAATCAGCAAGCCGTTAGCGAGTCCGATGACGATGCACGAAAGGACGGCCAGTGGAATGGCCACGTAGACCGGTGCGTGGCTCCATACCAGCAGGCCCGCGACCAGTATCGCCGACAGGCCCGCCGCCTCGCCGACAGACAGGTCGAATTCGCCGCTGACCACGGCAACGGTCAACCCGCTGGCAACGACCGTCAGCGACGAAATCTGCACCAGGACGTTGGTGATGTTGTCGACCGATAGGAAGCGCGAGCTGAGGGCGGAAAAGACGACGAAGATCAGAACAGCTGCAAACACGGTTCCATAGCGGCTAAAGAAAACCGCCCAATCTATCGACCGCGATCGCCGGTCATTGATTTCCTGTGCAGTCACGTTGGTTCGCCCTTCTCGTTGGTCTTGAGCAGCAGGGCTTCTTCCGTCATGCCTGCCGCCGGGAAATGATCGCGCAAGGTGCCCTGCGCGATGCAATAGATCCTGTCGCAAATCGCGATCAGCTCCTGAAAATCGACGCTGGCCACGATCACCGTTGCGCCGTCGGCGGCCAGCTTGCGAATGAGTGCGGAGAATTCCGCCTTGGCGCCGACGTCCACCCCCTCCGTCGGGTTGTCGAGCAGGAAGAGCTGGCCGGCGAGGCCGCCGTTCGCCTCACTAGGTCGCGAGAGCCAGCGGGCGAAGGAGACCTTCTGCTGATTGCCGCCGGACAATTCGCTGATTGTCTGACGCCGGCCCTGGCACTTGATGGCGAGGGACGAGATCAACGTTTCGGCACGCTCATTGGCCTCCCGGCCGCGGAAAAAACCGCGCCACGACAGCCCTCTGAGGGATGCCGTCGAAAGGTTTTCCTCGACCGAGAGCGCAGCAAACATGGCGTTCTTCGCCCGGTCGTCGGGAATGAAGTGGACACCCCGCGCAACCGCCTCGCTGACGGAGGCCGGCAGATGTCGTTGCCCGAAGATCTCGACCGAGCCCGTCACATCGGGCCGACGGGCGCCGGCAAGGCATTGCAGAAGCGCGGTCTGTCCGGAGCCGATGAGGCCCGCAATTCCGACGATCTCGCCGCGGGACGCGTAAAAGTCTTCGATGCGCAGCGGGCCGACCGACAGACCGCGCAGCGAAACGACCACGTCGCCGCTAACATGCGCCTCCTGTCGAGGTGCCGCCTCGACCGTACGGCCAAGCATGAGCTGGACAAGCTCTTCCCGCGTCAGGCTCTCAACGTCGCCCGCGAACACCAATCTTCCGTCCTTCAGCACGGCGACGCGGTCGCAGTGGTCGAAGACCTCCTGAAGGTGGTGGGAGATGAAGATGATGCCCATGTCCCTTCTGCGCAGGTGGTCGAGGAAGGCAAACAGCCGTTCGCTCTGGCTGACGGAGAGCGTCGCCGTCGGCTCGTCGAGAATCAGGATCCGCGGATTGGTCGCGAGAGCCTTGAGGATGTCGAGAACCTTCTGCTCGTCGGGGGCGAGATCACCGCATTCCGCGTCGATATCGATGTCGACGTCGAACTCGCGCCAGAGCGCCTCTGCCCGGCGCCTGAGTTCGCGGTGATTAATCAGGCCGAAGCGAGTCGGCTCCCGCCCGAGCTCGATGTTCTGCGCGCCGGTCAGGCGCGAGATCGTCATGTTGTACTGGTGGGCGACGGACACGCCGTCGGCCACCGCTTCGCGCACCGTGCGATAGGTCCGTTGACGACCACCGATCCAGATCGCACCCGCATCGGCCCCATAGGCGCCGCAGATCACCTTGATCAGCGTCGACTTGCCGGCGCCGTTGGCACCGACCAAGGCCAGAATCTCGCCCGTGTTGAGCGACAAGCCGACGTTCTGCAGGACCGGCACGCCGAAGAATGCCTTCGAGATATTCTCTACCCGCAACAACGCTTCAGTCATCTTGCGCCGTTACCGAAATCGTTAGTTATGAACACTCGGACGGACGGAGGATGGCCCGTGCGAACAGCACACGGTCATTGCCCTTCGCTTCGGCCGGATGCCGCGGGCCGCTTCTCTGCGACCCGCGGCGGTATCCGCCGGTCCGATGCCCCGACTGTCAGCCCTTCATGCCAGCCATGACGCGCTGTTCATAGAGGTAGTAGAGGTCGGTTGCCTGCCACGCCTGTTCGCCCTCGGGCGGCAGGTTGACCCCGCTGACGACCAAGGGCGCCGGGAATTCCACAACCGGCACCGGAACGAGCTTCTTGGCATCGCCGCCCTTGGCGACGATCTCGTTGACGAGCCAGCCGCAATAGGCACCCCACAGCTCGAAAGCCTGGCCGCAGGTCGCCTTCTGTGGCCAATTGTCCCCACCGTCGCGCATGCGCTGGAGAGCCGTCGGATGGCCATCCGCACCGACAACGAAGATCTTGTCCTGCAGCCCCTTCGAGACAATCGCCTCGGAGGCAGCCATGGCCGGTTCATCCCAAGGACACCAGACGCAATCGAGCTCATCGCCGTGGCGGGTAAGCCAGTCGTTCACGATGTTCTGGGTGGTCTCGTAGAAGCCTTCATATTGGATGACGCGCGAATCGACCTGCTCGATCCATTTGTTCTCGCTCAACACCGTCTCAAGAACCTTGCCGCGCTTGCGCGTGCCGTGGTGGAAATTGGCAATGATCGCCGCGATCTTGGCCTTCTCCTTGCCTTCACCGAGCAGGCGATCGACCATGTACTGCGACATCGCGCCGCCCATGGTGTAGTTGTTGGTCGTCAGATCGGCCATGGCCGGCGCCTGCCAGCCCGAGTCGATGCTCATGAAGGGGACGTTGGACTTCTTGACGGCCTCGAGGGCGGCACGCGCGGCAGTCAGCGTGCCGAAGAGCACGACGATTGCATCGACCTTGGCTGTGACGGCATCCTCGATTTCCGAGACGAGCGCTCCGGGATCGCCCTTGGCATCGGTCAGGTTGACGTTCCACGTCTTGTCCAACCCGACACCCTTCAGCCAGGCCTGCAAGCCGGCCCAGGAACGCTGGTCCGACTGCGCCGACATCTGCTGGCCGAGAACGGCCACGTTCAGAGCCTTGCCGGCGGCATTGGCCGGCGTCGAGCCAAGCACGAACTCGGCCATCTTCGGCATCGTCGCCGCCACGGCGGCGGCTCCGCCCATTTTGCCTGTCCAGCCAAGTACGTCGCGGCGCGACCAGGCGTCTTCGGTCTTCGCGGATTCATTATCGTAGCGCATTGGATCCTCCCTTCGCTTCAACTCCCTCACTCCCTTAAACAATCCTTGACATTTGTTCACTGCATGTACACAAAGTCAACATCAAAAAAAGCAAATTGCTCAGATGAACAAATATTAACGCATAGCTACGGAACTAGAGAGCACGCATCAAGACCCGATCGGATGAATGGACGCGAGCAATCCGAGCAAGACATGATTGTGCGGGCGGCATGGCTGTCGTTTGTAGCCGAACGCACGCAGAACGAGATCGCCGGCATCCTGGGTGTTTCCCGCGTCAAGGTGGCGCGTCTGATCTCCGACGCGAAGGCGAGCGGCGTGGTGACCATCGACATAGACCACCGCCTTTCGGCGATGTGCAGCCTCGAAGAGTCGCTACGCAGTCGCTTCAATCTGCGTTTCTGCTACGTGACGCCAGCGCTCGCGGCGGACGTTCTTCCCGGCACGCTCGATCCCAAAGAACGCGGCAGCCTTGCCAGGCGCAGCGTTGGCGTGATTGCGGCCCGCACGCTGCGTAACATGCTTGCGCAGAACCAAACTGCGGTGACCGTGATCGGCCTTGCATGGGGACGTACCATCAGCGCCATGGCGGATGCCTTCCTGCCGCTGAACGCCCCGGCGGCCCTGTTCGTCTCACTACTCGGCTCCCTCACCCGCTCGGCATCCGCCAATCCGTTCGATGTCGTGCAGAAGCTCGCCTTGAAGACTGGCGGGCAGGCCAAATATCTGCCGGTGCCCTTCATCGCCGACAATGAGCAGGACCGCGAGGTCTTCATCCAGCAGCGCGTCGTACAGGACGTCATCCGCACGGCGATGAAGGCGCGGGCGTGCTTCATCAGTGTCGGCGAAGTCGACGATGGCGCGTTTCTTGCGCAACACGGCTATCTTTCACAGGACGACATGGCGCGACTCCATGAACTCGGCGCGGTCGGCGACACACTCGGCCTCTTCTTCGATAGCGACGGGCGGTATATCGAGTCGCCCATATGCCGGCGCACACTGGCGATCGATCTGTCGTCGCTGTCGGAGAGTGAAATCGTCCTTCTTTCCGCCGGATCGAGCAAGGTGAAAGCCACGCAAGCTATTCTCAAGGCGGGCTTCATCTCCGGTCTCATCATCGACGGAGACAGCGCAATGCAGCTAGAAGAGATGTGCGTTCGCGATTCGTCGCGTAAGGATGTCGTCGCGTAAGGATGTCCGTGGCCACCGCCTTGTGCGCAGGGCCTCTGGAGTTGGAGGCGTGGCCGACGGAGCGGCACTCATTTGACACGCCCGCTTCGTGCGAACCCGGTTGCAACGACTGGCTGCGTCGAGACTTGGTGGAGCGAGGGCGTCGAACGGACGCCCACGGTTCCGATACCCTCTGCTCGTCATCGCCATTGCGGCGGCTACGCCCTACTCGTAAGGTTTGGTAATCGACCGGCCGCGGCGGACCGCACCGCATTGGTCAGCTGACTCCTAGACCGGCACGTTGGTCCACGCTTCATCTTTGGCCGACCGATAGATCGCCTCGACCGTTGTTTGCACGCTCAACCCTTCACGGAAGCCGGCATGACCGGTCTGCTCGCCAGCAATGGCACGGAGGAAGTCGCACACCTCGATGGTCTTGAGGTCGTTGAAGCCAATCTGGTGTCCAGGGGCAACGCAGAAACGACCATAGGGCTCGTGCTCCGGACCAGCGAAGATCGTGCGGAAGCCTCTCTGCGCCGATTCGTCCGTATTGAGATAGAGGTGGAGCTCGTTGAACCGTTCTTGCGAGAAGGCGATAGCGCCCTGTGAGCCGGATATCTCGAAGTCGTGACGCATCTTGCGGCCAGTCGCCACCCAATTTGCCTCGATCACGCCGCTACAGCCGTTCTCGAAGGTGAGCAATGCACGACCGATATCTTCGACCTCCACTGGCACCCGACGAGAGGAGCCAACGGCGTCCGGGCGCGTCTTGATGACGGTACGGACGTCGCCGAGCACCTTGGTGATCGGGCCGATCAGGTATCGGGCCGTGGCCACGATGTGGCTGCCGAGGTCGGCCAGTGCCCCGCCCCCGCCCTTGGGGTCGAGCCGCCAGGTCCAGGGAGCGTTGGCATCCATCATGTAATCCTCGGTATGGACCCCGCCAAACGAGCGGATTTCTCCAATCTCACCACGCGCGATGATGTCGCGCGCCAGCTTGAACATGGGGTTCTTGAGGTAATTGAAGCCGACCGCAGTGACTACGCCCCGCGCTTCGGCCGCGCGGGTCATTTCCATTGCTGCGGCCGCGCTCGGAGCCAGTGGCTTTTCGCAGTAGACATGCTTGCCTGCCGCGATCGCTGCCAGCGCCATCTCCTTGTGCAGGACGTTAGGCGTAGCGATCGCGACGATGTCGACTTGAGAATCGTTGACGAGTTGATGCCAGTCCGCCGTTGCCGCATCGAAACCGAATGCCCTGGCGGCATTGCTCGCCTGTTCGGCATCGACATCGGCGATCATCCGGCAGTCAACCTCGACCGGCAGGTCGAAGATTCGATTGACGTTGGTGAAAGCCACAGCATGGGTCCGGCCCATAAATCCGGTGCCGATCAGGCCCAATCCGAGGCGCATGCTGGTACTCCCTTCGCATCGAGCAAAACACAGGGCCGCGCGCGAAATTCCCGCTGCCAGCCAGCATCAATGGGCGAAAAGTAGCTGCAGATCGCGAGACCCCTCAAGGAATTTCTCGTAATCGAGGTCTGCGCCATGGATCGTCTGTGGCACGCTCCGCAGCGTTCGCCATGGATCCGGCTTGCAATACGTGTTTTCCGACGCGAGTTTGCTAAGATTTGCAGGAGGTCTTGACCACATATGAGTCTTGTGACCACCCGGTCTGCCGAGGCGTGTCGGTATGACCTTCTCGCCCTCGGCGAGGTGATGCTTCGGCTCGATCCGGGCGAAGATCGCGTTCGCATGGCCCGCCGATTCCGCGCCTGGGAAGGAGGCGGCGAATACAACGTTGCCCGCGGGCTGGCTCGCTGTTTCAGAATGCGAACGGGCGTGGCCACGGCTCTGGCTGAAAACGAAGTCGGATTGCTGATCGCCGACCTGATCCGGCAGGGCGGTGTCGACATGTCCCTCGTCAAGTGGGTGCCATACGACGGCATTGGCTATGCGGTGCGCAACGGGCTGAATTTCACCGAACGCGGCTACGGAGTGCGCGGCGCGATCGGATGCTCGGACCGCGGTCACACCGCAGCAAGTCAGATAAAGCCCGGCAACTTCGACTGGGACCAAATCTTCGGCGAAAGCGGCGTGCGCTGGTTTCATACCGGTGGAATCTTCGCGGGACTGTCAGCCAGCACCGCAGCGGTTGTGATCGAAGCGGCAATATCGGCCCGGCAACACGGCACGATCGTTTCTTACGACTTGAACTACCGCCCCTCGCTTTGGCAGCGATCGGGTGGACTGGAGCAGTGCCGCGCCGTCAACCGTGAGATGGCAGCTTACGTCGACGTGTTGTTCGGCGGCGCATGGCAATTGGCGACGTGCCTCGGCTACGAGTTGGCGGACGGGAAGAGCGATGCGGACAACTTCCGCCAGGCGGCGTCGCGGGCAGCGACCGACTTTGGCAATCTGAGGGTCGTTGCCGGCTCGCTTCGCAAAGTGCATTCGGCCAGCGTGAATGATTGGGGCGGTGTGTGCTGGATCGATGGCCGAACTTATCTGTCCAGCCAGCGCTCCGCCCTGCAGATCCTCGACACGGTGGGCGGCGGCGACGGCTTCGCCTCTGGAATGGTCTATGGGATGATGACCTCCGACGATCCCCAATGGGCGGTCGAGCTGGGGGCCGCACATGGGGCGCTGGTCATGACCACGCCCGGTGACAATTCGTCAGCGAGCGTTGAGGAAGTCGAGGCCTTAGCCCGCGGAGCCGACGCCCACATCGATCGCTAGCGTGACGGCCCGGAGGACTGGGTATTGCTCGACATCCTGCGAAATCGACCCATCGTGCCCGTCATCGTGATTGACGACCCCGACAGCGCCGTCCCCCTCGCCGAGGCTCTCCTGGCAGGAGGCATTGACGTCGTCGAAATCACTTTGCGCACCGCGGCTGGCATCGAGGCGATGCAACGGATCGCGAACCGGTTCCCCGACATGGTCGTCGGCGCAGGCACGGTTGTGACCGATGCACAGGCTCAGCGCGTGATCGATGCCGGGGTTTCCTTCGCGGTCGCACCGGGACTGAATCAGATGACTGTGGAACGCTTTCGACGCGCTGGCATTCCATTTGCCCCCGGTGTGATGACGCCGTCGGAAATCGAGCAGGCCATGGCGATGGGCTGCATGGTGATGAAATTCTTTCCGGCCGAGGCTGCCGGCGGGACGGCGTTTCTCGGGGCGCTGTCCGGGCCCTATGGCCACCTGGGCATAAAGCTCGTGCCGACCGGCGGGGTCACCACGGCCAACATGAACGACTATCTGGCGCTTGACATGGTCGCCTCGGTTGGCGGCTCGTGGATGGCCACGGCCAAACACATCGCTTCGCGAGACTGGGCTACGATCACCAAGCTCGCTCGCGACGCCATGGACCATGCGATCGTCTGACCGCTTACACTTCCGAGTCCCGTCAGCGTTGTGCGCCAGCCGCCTTACCTGCGGCGGAAGGTTGCTTGTCTCTTTTGCTTGAACGCCGCCCGGCCCTCCCGCGCGTCCTCGGTCGCAAAGCAGATCGTCTGCAAATCTCTCTCGTATTCGATGGCCTTTTCCAGCGGCATCGCATACGCCGCCTTCAGGTTGAGTTTCGCGGTCTCGGCGGCGATGGGAGCGCGCCTCGCTATGGTTTCGGCAATTTGTTTGGCGCGTGCCTGCAGCTGCGTGGATTCCACGATTTCACTGATCAGCCCCCAAGCAAGCGCCTTGTCGGCCGAGATCGGGTCACCCGTCATGACCATCATGGCGGCGTTTGACGGGCCGATGGAATGCGCCAGGAAAGTGGTCATGCCCCCGCCCCCGATCCACCCGAGTTTGATCTCCGGAGCCGCAAATTGCGCCGCAACCGACGCGATCCGAATGTCGCAGCTCATTGCAGTTTCCAGCCCGCCGCCGAAGGCATAGCCGTTGACGGCCGCGATGGACGGTTTCAGCAGCCGGCGGATTGCGTCGCAATAGTCGGGCCGATTGCGGAAGTCCCAGGGCGTATCGTAGCGATCAAGCTCCCCGATATCCGATCCGGCACAGAAGGCCCGCTCGCCCGCCCCGGTCACGATCACGCACCGGATCGCGTCATTGCCGTTGCAGTGATCGACACGTTCGACGATGGCATCGGCCATTTCCGGCGTCACGGCATTGAGCTTTTCTGGCCGGTTCAGCCTGATCGTCGCGACGTGCCCGTCCACCGAGAAGTCGATGTTGTCCGTCATACCCATCCCGCCTGCTGCCTGACGCCACTCAGGATCTTCGCTAGCTTTGCTCGCCCGCGAAGATCGCGCCTTCCTTGATAAGGGTATCGATCTTTTCGTCGCTGAAACCAGCCTCGCGCAGGATCTCGCGGCTGTGCTCCCCGGCAGTGGGAGCACCGCGATATACCGTTGACGGTGTCTTGCCGAATCGGATCGGAAAGCCGGGCGTCTTCACGCGCCCCTCAGTGGGATGGTCGTACTCGACGAAGGTCTGGTTGTGCTTGATCTGCGGGTCGTCGACCAGATCGGCATACCCGTACACGGGTCCGGCCCAAATGCCGTTGTGGCGGAAGATCGTAAGCCACTCGCGGGTTGTCTTGGTGACTAGCCGCTCGCGCGTCCTGGCAAAGATCTCGTCACGCCGCGTCCAGCCGTCGACCTCGTCTTCCATACCAAGAAAAGACGGCTCGTCGATCAACGCGCCAAAGCGCTTCAACGGCGGGAAGGAAATGATGATGTATCCGTCCTTGGTCGCAAACGCGCCGTATGGCGCGCGGATATAGACGTGGGCATGCGGCTCGGCGGAGCGGGTTTGCGGCTTGTGGGCGACCGTGAATACCGACAGCTCCTGCATCTGGAACGCCGTAATCGCGTCGAGCATGTTGACCTGAACGAGCTGGCCCTCGCCGGTGCGTTCTCGATGGAGGAGCGCACCAAGGGCACCTTCGAAAGCCGCGTATGCGGTCACTGCATCGACGACATACTGGCCGGCTGGCGTTGGCGGTTCGTCCCCACGTCCGGCCGATAGCATCGCGCCCGACAACCCTTGCAGAATCAGGTCCTGACCAGGCCAGTCGACGTAGGGGCCCTCCTCGCCGTAGCCGGAAATGGACACGTAAACGAGCCGTGGGTTGGCCTTGGTCAACGTCTCATAATCGACGCCGAGGCGCCTGGCGACGCCCGGACGGTAGTTCTGCAGGAACACATCGGCAGTCTTGACCAGCTCGATCAAGACCGCGTTGCCCTCGACCGACTTGAGATCAATCGCGAGGGACCGCTTGTTGCGGTTCAGTGATAGAAACGAAACGTTGACGCGATGGCCACTCGCACCACCGGCGGAAACGTGACGTTGCCATTCGCCGGTGACCGGCTCCACTTTGACGACGTCGGCGCCAAGATCACCAAGGCGCTGTCCGGCAAAAGGCCCCGCCATGGCGATGGAGCAGTCGAGCACCCGGTACCCGCTAAGTATGCTCATTTGTGTCTTTGCGACCCGTGTCGATCAGTGCATCACCCAGCCGCCATCGACGTTGATGGTTTGACCCGTGATGAAACTGGAATAGTCGGAAGCCAGGAACATGAGGATGTTGGCGATATCCTGGGGCTCCCCGCGCCGCTTCAGCGCCTGATGCTCGAGGATGAAGCGAGCGTACCCGTCCTGGTCCGGATGAATCTTCTCGGCATCCGTCGGAAACGCGCCGGGCGCCACCGCGTTGACGGTGATGCCGTCCTTGCCGAATTCGCGCGCCCAAGCGCGGGCGAGCGCCATCAACGCCCCCTTGGATGCGACATAGGGTGAAAGCAGCGGCCAACCACCAAAAGCCGTGATGCTCGCAATGTTTATGATCCGACCCCATTGCGCGGCGCGCATGTGAGGCAGCGCGGCTTTCACACATACGATGCCGGCATCGACGTTGACCCGCTGCACCGCCTGATGCTCTTCGACCGTGAATTCCTCGAAAGGCTTGGACGGATAGATGGCAGCATTGTTGATCACTATGTCGAACCCGCCGACCTCGCCTGACAGCGCGTCGAGATGGGCGGCGAGGTCGGTCAGGTTCGACAGATCGAGGGGGGCTATTACGAGGCGGCCGCCGCCGGAAGCAGCGTGCGCCTTGTTAAGCGAATCGATTTTGGCCTGATCGTTGTCGACCGCCACCACCGTCGCGCCCGCCGCCAGGAACGACAACGTCGTCGTCCGGCCGAGGCCGCCCGCAGCGCCCGTGTAGAGCACTGTCTTACGCGAGAAAGCCGCAAACGGCGTCACTCACCCACGTCCCTTGATCGCTGCCCATCTGCCGGTCGGCTCGGGATAGTCCTCATCCGGCTGCGTGGCGATGGCACGGATGCGTTTTTCGGTTGCGGCGATGTCCGCCGTACCGTCGAGCACCGCAAAGCGGGTCCGATAGGATCTTTCCTCGCCGTGCTCCAGCCAGATCAATTCGTGGCGTTCCTTTGCAAAGGCCTTGCCCAACACGTGGTTGGTGGAGGGTTCGATCCCGAACACGTACTGGCCTTCCTGGAGGTTCTGCCACTCGAACTGCGCCGGGAACTCGTTGCGGTTTGCCTCGACCAGAAGGCCCAGACCGTGCCCGCCGTCGAAGGCATCGTTGACCAGAGCGACCGGAACCTTGCCCGAGCCGTCAGCGACCATCTCGTGTTGCCAGACCTGCTCCACGAAGTCGACCTGTGGTGCGGCCAGGCGGCGGTAGCCTACGTTCTGTCTCCGGTAGGCGTCGCCGGCGTGCGCGGCCCACACCGTTTCGCGGATCGGCGCCAGATACCGGCTTCCGTCGGCCAGCACCGGATAACCGACGTTGATGTGATACAAGAACATGTGCGGCGTTCGATAGAAGCCGTGGTTGACGACAATGTCATTGACCACAAACTCGTTCGATCCAACCTTTGCCTCGATGCGACGGCGCAGGTGAAGATCCTCGCCGAACACTGCCGACTGTTGAACGATCCCCTCGCACCAGAGCGTGCATTCGTCGCCGTCCCACCGCTCTCCGTAGCCGGTCAGCCGTGCGGGTATGAACGCCACGCGGCCGTGGATCGAACTGTCCACGGTCTTGCGATGCGGGTAATGGTAATGATCGGCCGGATCGGAGTGCATGAAAAGGATATGATCGAGGCCGCAGGTGACGAGGAGGCCTGAGAACGAGCGCAGGAAGCCCAGACCGCCTTCGCCCTCATATTCGTGAAGGCCGGGGTGACGAAACCCCGACGGCGAATGCCAGCCGATCGCTGCCCCGCGATATTCGCAGTCGGCAACGTCGAGCGCCCGATCCACCAGGACCGTAAAACGGAAACCCGTGCCGGTGCGAAACTCGAGCATCCTGATGCCCCGCTCGACGCCATCGTCCAGGGTCATGAGCCGTACGCCGGCGAACTGGGACAGCATGCCGGCGCGTCGGCTGATTTCTCGCCTCGGCAATGACAGTCCATAGAGTTCAGCCATCGATTCGATCCTTTGCGCCGTCGTTGCCGCTCCGCGGCTCTATCGTATCCACCAGCCGCACCGATGCTGCCGCCCCGGCGATGATGCTCTCGACCGTCAACAGGTCGGTGTCGGCGACATTCAACCTCGCGACCTCTTCGCCCCGCCGCGTGATGGCGACACCGTCGGCGACCTGAAAACCTGATCGATGTTGTGCCCGATCAGCAAGATCGAACTATCCGCCGTTCGCGCGTCGTTGACGAAACGAAGAACGCCTTGCGTCTCCTCGACGCCAAGGTTGCTTGTGCGCCCGTCGAGAATGCCGACGCTTCCAGATGATTTGGCGACTTTCTCGAGACGAAGGAGTTCTTGAGCCACGATCCTAGACCCGCACAGCTTTCTTCCGCAGCGCCACGTGCAAAATCAAGTTGGCAAGAATGATGCTGCCCACGAAGATGTTATAGGGGGCCCGGGCACGCCGACCAAATCTACCGTGGCGGATCGTGCGCAACCGGAAGATGCCAACCAGCGCGCCCGGGATTGTCCCGCGGGGAGCGCAGGCGCATGATCTATACCGGCCTCACCTGGGATCACCCGCGAGGATACAACGCACTCGCCGCCGC
>Ga0307436_1000993_pt1 | contig 12980 bp, 9 predicted proteins | sample SalMarWE160440MG_FD_202513 | JGI IMG/M metagenome (GOLD analysis project Ga0307436, IMG submission 202513) | Salt marsh sediment microbial communities from the Plum Island Ecosystem LTER, Massachusetts, United States - WE1604-40 | ecosystem: Environmental > Aquatic > Marine > Intertidal zone >...
AACTAGAAAGCATGCAAGTCGATTTTTGGATCGATTATGGAGCCACTGCCCTGGCTCTTTCGACAATCTTGAAAGATCCCCGTATGATCGTCCGCGCAGTCAATTGCTTCAAGCATGCAACCATGACCGACAAGAGCTGCTTCGACAGTACTTGTAGCTTGGCGGAAGCGCTCGATGCTCTGTATGAATACAGCCACGATGACGACCACTTTTCTCAAGCAACCGAAGCCTATTCATCTGCCGCCGTGCTCAATCCACAAGATCCCGGAGTCTGGCTCGGTTGGGCTCAGTTTCTCCTCAAGAGTGCCCGCCGAAATGGTGACGTGAAGCGCGTTCGCCTCAGTTTGGAAAAGTGCCATCATGCCTATGCCTGTGACGGAGAAGACCCCCTGATTATGGCCACATGGGCCGAAGGCCTTGCCCTTTTAGGACAACTCACTGAAAGACTCGATCTCATCTACGAGGCAGAAAATAAACTGGCAGAAGCTCTCGAATATGAGGAAGAAGATCCCGCCCTCTGGAAGTCCTATGGCATGTGCATGAATTCCTTTGCATGCTATTTCAATGACCCCGAGCACTACTACCTCGCCATTGAAAAATTCCAAAAGGGCCTCTCCCTCGATCGGACCTACGAATCGCTCTGGCACGAAATGGCCAATTCATATACCGCTGTTGGCGCCCTAGAAGGCAATACCGACAACCTCGTTCAAGCCCTCAAATTTTACGAAAAAGCGCTCAACTTCTGCGAGACAAGCACGCGGCATATCGATTACGCAAAAGCCCTTTGTAAGTTGGGTGAATTCACCCACAAGCAGGGATGGTTTGAACAATCCCTCTTTCACTTTGAAGCGGCCTTTTCGATGCAAAAAAATGCCATCTACCTGCATCCTCAGTGGCTCTTCCACTACGCAAGGGCGCTCGACATGATGGGCGATTACCACGACGACGAAAAATATTACACCAAAGCTATTGAAATTTTTTCTCATGTCATTATGGTCGATCCCGATTTTCCCGGCGTCCACCATCAGTTGGCCCAGGCATACAGCCATTTGGGAGAGCTCACTCACGAGACAGAATATTTTTATCGCTCAATTCACCATTTGCGACTTGCTCTCAAAAGAGATGAGGACAATGATGCGGTATATCTGGACTGGGGAATTGCTCTCATCAACCTCGCCCATCACATTCCCGTCTTCACTGATAGCGATCAACTCCTATCCGATGCCAAAGACAAGTTGACCCTCTCTGCAAAACTCGGCAACCCTTGCGCCTATTACCAACTGAGCTGTCTCTACTCATTGACCCACAGCTACGATGAGTCTCTCTTTTTCCTGCAAAAAGCCGAAGCCTATGGAGCCCTCCCTCCCATCGATGAGCTACTCTGCGACGAATGGCTCGACAATTTGCGCACAACATCGGAATTCCGAAGGTTCTTAGCGGAACACCCTCATCTCTCTGAAGAGCGCTAAACTCATCCTAGAAATTTCTGGGGCAATCAAAGGTTAGAGTCTTTCTCTAAATCGCAAAGGTTCTTGATGATCTTTAATCGATGAGCTGCTAATGTTAGGGGCTTATGGATAGGCGTTCAATTATCTTCATGGTGGGCATGGTTGCCCTTTTCTTCCTCATGAATCAGTGGTTCGAGCAGAGAGGCAAAGGAAAGAAAGAGCTCGAAAAACCCCAAACGTCAATCGAATTCGTCGGCAATAAGCCCCCAAAAGTGTTGAATGATGCCGAAATAAAGAAATTGGGAATCGTGCGCCTCTATCGAGACCTCGATCTCAAAGACTTTGCGACATTTGCCATTCATCAAGAGGGAAGCTTCCTCACCCTGGCTCAAAAAGATCTGGACTTCCCCAAGCATCTTTACGTCCAAAATCCGAGTAAATACGAAAATATGACCGAACGGATTGAGCTGCGTGTTTCTCCCAAAAACGTAGGCGACCCAGTTTTGTATTCTCTCTATCCCCTTTCGAAACTGAGCATTCCTTGGATGCCCGACGAGGGAGAGTACAATATCCAATTGATCTCCTTTGAGGGAAAAGATGTCAAAAGCATCGAGGGAACAGCATTCGGTGTCGGTCGCGTCATTTTTGATACAGCTCCCAAAGACAATGCAATTGCTCTTCTGGATATCAGGGGAGTGATTTCACCATATGCTTACTACAACGCAGAAAATGCAAACCTATTGTATTTGAAAGATGTCCCAGATTTTGAGAAATTTGCCCTTACTACCCTCCCAACAAAAAAGATTCTGAAAGCCAAGGAAAAAAATGAGAAATATTACATCCTTGAAAATGACTATTTCCAACTCGTATTCTCGAACTTAAACGGAGCCCTTGCCGAAATCAACCTCCCTTTTCATTCTGAAACACATCCCAAAAGTGTCGTACGCGAAATCGAGTTTGGCCGAATCTTGCAAAAGGATTATCCAAACAATGATAAGTTTCCGCAGTATCCTGCTATCAAGGCCGGGGAGAATGGAAAAACAGAACCCGTAAATCCTGAAGTAGGGGGATACTATCCGTTAATTCGACGCGATCTCATTGGGACTGCAAAAGATACGACCGTTGAAATCAATCCTCATTACTACTCCACTACGATTTTCGAAAAAGATGTCTTTCCTTTCATTGAAGAATATAAGTTGACTCGCCTTGAAAAGAACCTTATCGAATTCCAATACAATGATGGAAGGCGGAAGATCACCAAAACATTTTCAATCCCCAAAGATCAAGATGAAGCTCCCTATTGTCTCAACCTCACAGTCAATATCGAAGGAGATGCCCGTAAACTCTTGATTGGAAGTGGGATTCCCGAAGTGGAGCTGATCTCCGGCTCTTTCAATCCTGCGCTCAAGTACCGGTTGCGAAAGTCAGCCAAGCCCAAGATCGAACAGATCAAAACACCAAAGGCATACGTCGACATGCCCCATATCGATGCTGACTGGTATTGCAATGGGAATGGTTTCTTTGGAATCATTTTCGATCCCATAAACCGAATGACTCCCGGCCTTGCAGTACACCCTCTTTCTGGTGAGCTCATTCCAACGCGAATTTCCATTATTGATGCCGCCTATCAGAGATACCCGCCCGAGAAATACCCTGGTTATGGGATGCATATTCCGATCCTGGCGCGCCCGGGAATCACCGACTATCGCTTATTCTTGGGACCCTTTGATAAAAGCATTCTCAAACTCGTTGACCGCACCTATTCCGATCCCTCTACAGGATATAACCCCTATTATAGTGGCGCGCAGAGCTATCATGGCTGGTTTGCCTTCATCTCGCAGCCTTTCGCCAAGTTTCTCTTTGTCATCATGGATTTCTTTCATTCCGTAACAGGATCGTGGGGAATTTCGATCATTCTCTTGACTGTTGTACTCAGACTCATGCTCTATCCGCTCAACAATTGGTCGATGCGCTCAAACGCCAAAATGCAGAAGCTCTCACCGAAAATCAAAGAGCTACAAGAGAAGTACAAAAAAGATCAGAAGCGCGCCCAAATGGAGATGATGAATCTCTATCGGAAAGAAAAGGTCAATCCCCTCGGAGGATGTTTCCCCATCTTGATTCAGCTTCCATTCCTCTTCGGGATGTTCGATCTGCTCAAGTCCTCTTTTGAACTGCGAGGCGCTACGTTCATTCCGGGTTGGATTAATAATTTAACAGCCCCAGATGTTCTCTTCAGCTGGAATTATCCCCTCCCCTTCTTTGGAACATCGTTCCATCTCCTACCCATCATGCTCGGAGTCATTATGTACTTCCAGCAAAAAGTCATGAGTGGAAGTAAGGCGGCCACAGAACAACAAAAACAACAGAGGTCTATAGGCAATATCATGACGGTTGTTTTCACCGTGATGTTCTACCATTTCCCCTCCGGCCTCAATCTCTACTGGATCTCTTCCATGCTTCTAGGTATTCTGCAGCAATGGATCGTCAACAAAAAGATCACTGCCAGCAAGGGATAGCAAATCATGGAAGCGTGGAATACCTTTCTGCGCGCACTTGAAAAGCGCTTTGGTGAAGGCCCCATCAAAAAATGGGTGAGACCTCTCAAAATTCTCAAATTCGATGCGTGCAATCTCTATTTAGAAGCAGAAAACTCATTCCAAATCGCCTGGTTTGAAGAGCACATTCGCCCCCTTGTTCATTCTGAGTTCATCAATAATAATGGACATCAGATCAAGGTTCATTTTCAACAAGTCCCAAAAAAGAAAAGGAGACTTTCTTCAACAAAGCAGACTTCCCACTTCGAAATCAAGCCCGATCTCATCGATCCCTCGATGACGTTTTCCAACTTCATTTATGATAAGAAAAACCGAATGACGGTGGACTTCTTTCGTGAGCTTTCTCCCGGTGCTTTCAATCCCGTTTTTCTATGTGGAGGAAAAGGAATCGGAAAGACGCATCTTTTACACGCCATTGGTAATAAATTCGTCGCACAGGGTCTTTCAGTTTTTTACGTGCATGCAGAAACCTTCACTCAGCATGTTGTAGAAGCAATTCGCTCTTCGCAAATGCGCTCTTTTCGCGAGATCTACCGCAATCAAGATGTCTTGATTGTCGATGATATCCACCATTTTGCTAGACGAGTGGCTACTCAGGAGGAATTCTTTCACACGTTCAATACTCTTCACACTTCTGGAAAGCAGCTCATTTTGAGCAGTCATTTTCTCCCAAGTCGGATTGAAGAGATCGAACCTCGCCTTATCAGCCGCTTTGAATGGGGAATTCTCATGGATTTAGCTCCCTTACCCCCTGATAAAATGACCCTTGTCCTCATGAACAAAGCCAGGCTTCATCATTTCTCATTGTCTAGTGAGCTTTGTAAGTTTTTGACAGAGGCTTTTGCCACCTCACCGAAATCGATGATGCGCTCCTTAGAAGCGCTGATGATGCGCCACCGCTCTGAAAGCCTCCTCGACGTGGAAGGAGCAAAAGTTCTACTTCAGGATCTTTTGGGAGAAGAAGTCGAGCTTCAGCTGACTCCGGAAAAGGTCGTGGGTTCGACGGCAGCCTATTTTGGAATCCGCCCAGACGACATTATGGGAAAATCGCAATCTAAAGAGTGTACCACACCACGGAAACTAGCGATGTATCTCTGTCGCAAACACCTGGAACTCTCTTATCTCGCCATTGGCCGCTTTTTTGATCGCAATCACTCCACAGTCATGACAGCCATACGGCAAATCGAAAAAAAAAGCGGCTCCGAGGAAATCGAAACCGCTCTCACTGAAATCGAGTCATCCATCAAATCTTGATGAATCGATCTCCTCCTGGCTGAGCGGGACCTGCTCCTGGAGGTTGACCACCAGGGGCTTGTCCGGGGATTCCTGGAGGGCCTTCGCGTGGGACTTCGATTCCATCACAAATTTTTTGCGCTTTATCCCGCCACTTTTCCGTTGCGTCGACAAAGACGGGAGCCATGCGGCAAAGAGCCTTGGCGTCTGTTCCGGGTCCCATTTCAATGACAGTGTGCATGAGGATGAGTTCTTCGGGAACGGCAACGCCTACGCCTCCACCAGCCATTTGGCCGCCTAGCATCGAACCCTCTAGAAGTGCTTCATAGAGCTTGAGTCGAATTTGGGAATCTTTTGGCAGACCGTCGAGAACGGGAGAATAGAGGTAAAGCCGATCAGAATTTGGCTCATAGGTGAGGTGAAGGGAAAACGTATTGTCAATTCCCAGGATACAGGTGTGATTTTCATCAAACGCCAACCCTTCGAGATTGAGCTCCTTACCAAATTCTTTCAAGTTCTGCTTGGCATTTTCTAGCGACATTAAATGTCCTCCTTATGGGAAATTTTTCTGATTCTTAGATGAGTTTCCCAAGGAAAGGCAAAAAGTGCAACAAAAAATTCAGCTAAAAGGAAATTTAATATATACGGAGAGTGTGTCAAGAGCTGATCATATTTCATGGAGCCCGGGAAAACCCTTTCCCCTAGGAGCTTTACGCCTGGACTCGGGTGTCAATTTTGCCCTTTATGCACCTGATCAAAAAGAAGTCACTCTCGCCCTCTTTTCCCCTGGGAAAGAACAACCTAATACTTTGATCCATCTCAATCCCAACCTCCATTTCACCAATGGAGTTTGGCATGTACACGTTAAATCTGTTCCAAAAGATGGTGGGTATGCCTATCAGATCGGGAAAAATTGGGTCATCGACCCCTATGCCAAAGAACTCTGTGGAAATCACATTTGGAAAAAGAGAAATGATTTCCGCTTAGCCAAACTTCCCAGAGAAATTGCCTTTGACTGGGAGGGAGTCAAAAAACCAGGATATTCAATCGAAGAGCTCTTCATCTATGAAATGCATGTGCGAGGCTTTACTCAAGACCGTTCGAGCCGCGTTCAAAACCACGGCACTTTCTTGGGAGTGATCGAAAAAATTCCACATCTTCTCGATTTGGGAATCAACGCTGTTGAATTGATGCCCATTTTTTCATTCGACGAAACCCTTCACTCTCACAGCGACCTTTGCAATTACTGGGGATACTCATCTGAACACTTCTTTGCTCTCATGCCTCCTTATGGAACAGCTGATGAATTCAAACAGATGGTCAAAGCTCTCCATAAAGCGGGAATCGAGGTGATTCTCGATGTCGTCTACAACCACGTAGGGACAGGTTGGTATGACACTTTGGCTAAATCGACCTACTTCATCCTTGATGAAAAGGGAAACCATACCAATTACACGGGATGTGGAAATACCGTCAATTCCAATCATCCTCAGGTCATGAAATTGATCCTAGCATCACTCCGTTACTTTGCAAATGAAATGCAAGTCGATGGATTTCGCTTTGATCTGGCCACCATTTTGTGCCGCGGCGGCAGCGGAGCTCCGATGGAGCATCCCCCCATCATCGAAGCGATGTGTAAAGATCCTCTGCTCAAAAAGGTGAAGCTCATTGCAGAACCTTGGGACTGCGCAAATCTCTATCTCGTGGGATCCTTCCCCAGAAGCGATCGCTTCGCCCAGTGGAATGGAGAATTTCGCGACTCTGTTCGTAGATTCATCAAAGGAACAGATGGAGCAGCTGGAAGCTTTGCTCGCTCCCTTTCGGGATCCCATCACTTTCAAAGCATCAACTTCATCACAGCGCATGACGGATTCACTCTTTGTGATCTCGTTACCTATAATGAAAAGCACAATGAAAAAAATGGGGAAAAAAATCGCGATGGAAATAGTTGGAATGAGAGTTGGAATTGCGGAACAGAGGGAAAAACAGAAAACCCTGAAATCCGCGCATTGCGAATCAAACAAATGAAAAATTTCATCCTCGCTCTTTGCTTTTCAGCAGGCACCCCGATGATGCTCATGGGCGATGAATATGGCCACACAAGAAAGGGCAACAACAACGCTTATTGCCAGGACAATAAATTAAATTATTTTTTATGGAACGAGCTTCGACATTCCTCGGAAATCTTTTCTTTTTTCAAAAAGTGCATTGCGCTTCGAAAATCCTGCAAGATCCTTTTGAAACAAAAAGCCCTCGATGAACATTCCATCACTTGGTACGAGACCCATTGGGATTCTCATTCTCGAAGAGTTTCATATATCCTCCACGATAAAAACAGAGACTTTTTTCTTTCCTTCAACGCTCATTACGAGGGAACTCACCTCAATCTACCGAAGAGAAAAAATTGGAGACTGATTATCGACACTGCACTTCCGAATGCTTCAGAAGTGCAGCTCGACCACCATTACTTCCAAGCCCCCTATAGTAGTGTATTGATTCTCTCTTAAATATCTGGTATTCTTGAGTCGATGCGCACGTTATTGGGTTTTCTATTGCTCTTCACAAGTTGCACACACAGCAGCTTAGCCCCTCTTGCTCTTTTTTCAACACCGAGCGTTAAACCTCTCGTCGTGATCGAACCGATGACCTCCCGATACAAAACCCCTTTTTCCGAAGAGACTGCAGCGATTTTTACGCAATCTGTCCTGGAAAGGCTCGAGTTAAAAGATCGCATTATCATGGAGAGTAAACACCCTCAGTTTTCGGTAAAAATGCAGCTGGTCCAGCACGAGCGCTCTGCTCATAACCCCTCAGAGCTAACGATGCATATCCATCTAGAAATTCTCGACCTCAGAGAAGACAAGCCCAAAGTGATTTTGCAAGAAGCCTTGAGCTCGAGTGCCCTCGTGGAAAAAAACGAACCTCTGAATATTGACTGGAAGGACGCTTCCTTTCGCATGAGTCCATTAGGCCTGGCTCATCAGAAATTATCGCGCGAAATCGCCATGCGTATCGAAGATTATATTTTACTCGCTAAAAAGGGGAGCAGTGGATGACCTATTTGACAGTGCTCTGGGCTTTCTTGGCGAATCTTATTGCTTACAAAAAAGGCTACTACAAACTGCCCAAAACCTCATTGAAAACGACCCCTTATATTCAAAATCAAGAATTAGTCGTTTGCTTTGCGATTTATCTGGCTCTCTCTCTCGTTCTCGCTCCCCTGTTTGCAAAATTCCTTCTCACGAGTTACCACAAAATCAACCCAGAAATCACCTCGTTGCCGATCCCTTTTCTCACATTTCTCCAATTTCTCAATATGGCTGTCGTTTTTGTGCTACTTCAACTCTATATCCACCATCGCAATTCCACTGTCTATGGACGCATCTGGAAAGATCGGCAGTACGGTTCAACAAGACCCATTGAATTTGATTTGGGCATAGGGGTCTTGACATGGGTCCTTGCCTTTCCCGTCGTCACCGTTTTAGCCGATCTCATAGATAAACTCGTCAAGGAGATCTTCGGAGAGACCTCCTTTGAACAAACAGCTGTGCAATTCGTCAAAATAGCGTCTAGCTCTCCTTTGGCACTCTTCTTTGCTCTTATCGCCGTATTAGTTCTGGCTCCTTTCATCGAAGAGTTTTTATTTCGAGGTCTTTTGCAAACCCATTTAAAAAAGCGGATGGGTCCCAAATCTGCTATTCTGATTTCGGCTCTGGTCTTTGCCCTTTTTCACTTCTCTTTATCACAGGGAGTCGGTAACATTTCTCTTGTTTTTTCTCTCTTTCTCTTGGGAGGTTACCTCGGCTTTCTATATGAAAGACAGGGTTCACTTTGGGCCTCGATCGGCCTTCATATGACCTTTAATGTTGTCAGTGCAATGCGCATTTTATTTTTACCGGAGAGTATCTAATGAAAACACTTTTTAAAATCCTATTCTCAATCTGTATTTCCACTGTTAGTTTTGCTCAGTCTGTGGGGCATGACGTCTCCAAATTTGCATTTCATCTACATGGAGCACTCGATGATGATCAGGAAAACCTCGCCTTCTCTCCATACGGGATTTTCTCGAACCTTTCCCTACTCTACTTCGGAGCTCAAGAAACAACCGCCGATCAAATCCAATCAACAATCCATCTTTCGAATACTGGAGAAGGCTTCCTCATGCGCTTTCGCAACCATTTAGAGGGACTTACAACCGAGCACAAAAAGGGATACCAACTCGACATAGCCAATGCTCTCTTTCCCCATAAGGGAACACATTTCCTCAAGAGCTTTGAAGATATCACCACCTCGACGTTCAAGGCCAAGCTCCAATCTTTGGATTACGCTGCCCCCGACAGCGCGATATCAACCATCAATCAGTGGGTATCCGATAACACACACGGATACATTCCCTCGATTCTCCAAAAAAGAGATATCGACAAGTCAACTCGTCTAGTCGTTGCAAACGCCGTCTATTTCCAAGGGGATTGGGTTCACCCCTTCCAAAAAAATCGCTCGACAGATTCTGCATTTTACCCCGAGATGGGAAAAGCCATTCAAACCCCCACACTCAAACAAATCCAATATTTTCCCTACACAGAAAATGATGAAGTCCAGTGCATAGCACTGCCATTTATCCGAAATGATACCCAGCAGCCCTTTTTAGAGTGTGTGATCGTCCTTCCGAAAAAAGGGACATTAAAGTCCTACGAAACGACCCAAACCTTTGAGCGCTTCAACCAGCTCATTGAGGAGCTCAAACCCGTTCAGGTTGATTTGCAGATTCCCAAATTTTGCTTTTCCAAGAAACTCGTGCTCAATAAACCACTCAAAGCAATCGGCATGAAAATCCCCTTCACCTACCAGGCAGATTTTTCCAAGATTGATGGCATGAAAGACCTCTTTCTCAGCACTGTTTTGCACGAGACCTATTTCTCTTTTCATGAGCGCGGAGTGACAGCAGCCTCAGCGACGGCGAGCTCCATGGGAGTCACATCTTCTCTTCCCATTGAAGAGAATGCCATCCCTTTTCACGCAAATCGCCCTTTTGCCTTTTATATCGTTGATTACCACACCAAAGCAATCCTCTTTATGGGACGCGTGATGAAACCCGAAGTGAGCAGTTGTCATGATCGTTGATTGTTATGGCTCTTCAGATATCGGTTTGTCCCGCCTCAATAATGAGGATGTGTTCGCCTACCTTCTCGATGAACACTTTTTTGTCCTCGCCGATGGCATGGGAGGACACAATGCAGGGGAAGTTGCTGCTCAAATCACAGTAGATGAGCTTTGCCGCTATGTGCAAAAAGCGGCTCGCACTCCTCATACTCCTAAGGAGTGGAAAACCATCCTGGGCGACGCCATTTTCGATACCAATCTCCATGTTTTCCAAATGTCCGAGAAAAATGCCCAGCATAAGGGAATGGGAACCACGCTTTGTGTCGCACTGGTAGTAGGCGACCAGCTCGTCATCGGCCATGTGGGAGACAGCAGGATTTATCGTTTTCGCAAAGGACGCCTTACCCGCCTGACTCAGGACCATTCCCTGAAAGGAGAGCTCATCGCCAGTGGCAGACTCGATGAGGAATCAGCTAAGAATTATTCCAAAAAAAATGTGATTACTCGTGCCATCGGCACTCAGATGACCGTCGATCCCGAACTTTCAATCCTCGATATCGACTCGGAAGATACCTATCTCCTCTGCTCAGATGGCTTGACCGATCCCTTGAGCGATGATGCAATTGCTGATCTTCTCGAAAGTGCCTCGGATCTCAAAGAGGCTAATGAAAAATTGATTGTAGCTGCCAAAGAGGCCGGTGGCGGCGATAATATTACCATTCTCTGTTTCAAAATCACCTATTGAACGTCCCCCTATTTCATGATAAAATGCTTTCATCATGAAACCTATTTATTTAGACAATAATGGAACAACTCCCCTCGATCCTCGTGTCATCGATGCGATGGTTGAAGAGCTCAAAATCGGCCCTTCAAACCCCTCGAGTATTCACGCTCTCGGCCGGGCGGCAAAAAACCGCCTCTTCCACGCCCGAGAAATCGTAGCAAACCATTTTCGCGCAAGATCAGAAGAAATCGTCTTCACATCGAGTGGAACCGAAGCGCTCAATCTCGCCATTTTGGGCATGCCTATCCATGGAAAAATCCTCTCAACTCGGATCGAGCACGCCGCCGTCTACAACACTCTATCCAGAACAAATCACCCTATCGAGTATTTGCCCGTAAATGCCTCTGGCCACATCGACCCTTCCACCCTCGAGAAAGCGATGAGCCCCGATGTGAGACTCCTCGTCCTCTCTGCTGTCAATAGTGAAACGGGCGTGAAAAATCCTCTCGAAACCATTGCCAAAATCGCTCAAGCTCATCGCACTCCCCTCATTGTCGACGGAGTCGCTCTTCTAGGAAAAGAACTCTTCACCATCCCAGAAGGAGTCACAGCCATGGCCTTTTCCGGGCACAAAATCCATGGCCCTAAAGGAATTGGCTGTCTCTTCATCCGCAAAGATACCCCTCTTTCAGCTCAACTCACAGGAGGAGGCCAAGAAAAAGGTCTCCGTTCAGGAACAGAAAACCTCGCAGGGATCATGGGTTTTGCCAAAGCCATTGAACTTCTCGATGAGGAACTTCCCAAAGCGACTGACCGCATGGCTCGCCTTCGCGATCACTTTGAATCGAGCCTCGAAGCTGCGATTTTAGTGGGAACAGGTCCCAGGATTTGCAACACCTCCTGTCTCACCTTCCCCGGCATCGATGGAGAAAGCCTCCTCATCCAGCTCGACATGACCGGCATCTGTGCCAGCATGGGATCCGCATGCTCATCGGGAGCTCTCGAGCCCTCTCGAGTTCTGCTCGAAATGGGTCTCACACAATTGCAAGCCCGCTCAACCTTGCGCTTTTCCCTCTCCCGCTTCACGACAGAAGAAGAGATTCGCTTGGCTGTAAACCTCTTATCCTCTCATACCCATTGCAAGAAATAACTTCATATTTGGAAGAGAGGTTTTCCACAACCTTCTTCACATCTTCAAATCAGCCTTACAAAAGGACCGTGAGTTAAGATTCAATAGCAATCAAGAAGAAAAGATCTTATGCAGCAAATTGGGTATCGGTCATTTTAGTGAAAGCACTAGCGTGGTCAACATTAGTTGGAGGAGATTCCTCATTTGAAATTGCTAGAGACTTTCGTATTTTCTTAACCGTTTGACTCGCCTTCTCAGCAGCTTCACGTGCTTCCCGTATTTTCGAAGAAAGTTCTTCATGCAAATTTCCATTTGCGATTATGCTTTAATTCTTTGAAAGAAAGAAGTTTGAGTATGAATCGATTTTTTTCATAAGCCATTGAGAATAGATCTTCTAAGTGGCTATTTATTCAGCTTAAACTTGATTTTATTCGCCTTGGTTATTTTAGAGCAAAATCAAGCCCAATCTCCAGTTGTTTTATTTCTAAGTTGAAATTAATAAATTTTTTTGTTATAAATTGATTGATTAAATTGCGGAGGAAAGATTGTAAAAAATGAATGATACAAAAATTTACGATTCACTATTTGCAGGTGAAATCTTTTTGCCACCATTTAAATCCCCCTTCGGATACCTCGATCCTGAGAGCTTGAGAGTTGTGACGAGTCTTCCCTGTTCTAGGGGAGGATGTCCCGAAGCTAGTTGAAACTAGAAATTGAAAAGTGTGGCTCCGGCTGTCAAAATGACAGCCTAAGTTTAAAGCAAAAAACAAAGGAGCCACGACATGAAT
>Ga0307436_1000995_pt1 | contig 12949 bp, 14 predicted proteins | sample SalMarWE160440MG_FD_202513 | JGI IMG/M metagenome (GOLD analysis project Ga0307436, IMG submission 202513) | Salt marsh sediment microbial communities from the Plum Island Ecosystem LTER, Massachusetts, United States - WE1604-40 | ecosystem: Environmental > Aquatic > Marine > Intertidal zone >...
GCACGCCGGCGCGCGCCCGCTCACCAAGCGGCCGCCGGAATGGGGCACGCGCTCGCCGACCTATGAGGCCCGCATGCAGGCGGCCGGCTTTAGCGGCGACGACCCGGTGCCCAAGAACATCGACGTTTTCCGCAATCGGCTGGCGCGCCGCATCTACATGTTCATCAACAACTGGCGCGGCTGCCCGGAGCCGTCGTGCCGGCGCCAGCGCGGCTGCATGGCGCCGAAGATCGTCTGCACCAATACGCTGCCGGTCGAGACGACGCCGGAACAGGAAGCCCGCACCATGGCGCTGGTTTATCGCACGGTGCGCGAGCTCGCGGACAAGCACGCGGCGGAAGAGGGGGAATGACAGTGGAGAGAGGTGAAGATAGCTTGCGGCAACGCCTCACGGTTCCGTTCGTCCCCGCGCAAGCGGGGACGCAGCGCTGGATTCCCACTTGCGCGGGAATGAGCGGACGTGGTGGGGTGAAGGCATGATGGCGCGCCTGCCGACCGCCCTGCTGCTCACGCTTCTCTTCGCCGCGCCCGCCTGGGCGGCGCGCTGCGGCGGCGATTTCAACGGCTTCCTCGCCGCGATGGCGCGCGAGGCGCAAAGCGCCGGCATCTCGCGCGCCGTGATCGCGCAGGCCTTTGCCGGCGTGACGCTCGATCCAGCCGTGCTCAGATTCGACCGCCGCCAGCGCGGCACCTTCCGCAAGAGCTTCGCGTATTACGCCCGCACGCGCGTGACCGGCGGCCGCCTCAAGCGCGCCGCTCGCCTGATGCGCCGCCACGCCGCGCTGCTGTCGCGCATCGAGCGGCAATTCGGCGTGCCGCCGACGCTGCTGATGGCGATCTGGACCATGGAAAGCGACAACGGCAGCGGCGACATGGGCAAGCGCCCGGTCATCCGTACCCTTGCCACGCTGGCGCATGATTGCCGCCGCACCGAGCTGTTCCAGCGCGAGCTCATCGCCGCGCTGCAAATCGTCCAGCGCGGCGACCTGCCGTTGCGCGAGCTGGTCGGCGCTTTCGCCGGCGAGATCGGCCAGACCCAGTTTCTGCCGTCGTCCTATGTCAAATACGGCGTCGACTACGACGGCAACGGCCATGTCGACCTGCGCCACTCGGTGCCGGACGTGCTGGCCTCCACCGCCAATCTGTTGAAGGTCAACGGCTGGCGTGCCGGGGCGCCGTTTGGCGAGGGCACGGAGAATTTCCAGGTGATGCGCGAGTGGAACCGGTCCGAGCTCTACCGCCGGACCCTGGTGCTGTTTTCCGAACGGCTGGGCGGGCGGCCGTGATGAGTGCGTTATTCGATTCTGCCCCTCTGCGGGAACGTGCGGCGCGCCGCAAGCTCGCTTACCCTCTCCCCTTGGGGGAGAGGGTGGCGCACGCAGAGCGAGAGCGAAGCGTGCGCCGGGTGAGGGGGCAAGTGACTCAGCGTGAGGCTGCAACCCCTCACCCGGCGCGCAGCCGAACTCGGGTATACCCGAGTTCGGCCGCTAAAAAACTTTGCCGAAATCGGAAACATCCGACTTCGGCTGTGCGCCGACCTCTCCCAAAGGGAGAGGTGAACGGAGTATGCCGCGTCGCCCCGCTAACCCACCTTCATCATCTTCTTCGGCTTGGCGCCGACGCGCGCGATGCTCTTGATCTTGAGCGGCGCGCGGCCGGATTTGGCCGCGATCTCGCGGTCCTGCTCGATGATGAAGCCGCGCGCGGGCTCGTCCTTCTCCAGCCCGCCCAAGAGTTCGGCCGGCACGCGCCGGTTGGAGCGCTGCGAGCCGTCCTCGTAGACCACGTCGAAGAACACGAATTCGCCTTTGGGGTTGGTTCCCGGTTTTTTCGCCATGGCCGCCATCCTGCCGAATTGAAAACCCCGCGCCGGGCGGCGGGTGATTTGCTGCCGCGTATATAGGATTCTGCGGTGGTTTTGCAAATCGGCGGGCCTTAATCCGCCGCATCCTGAGAAGCCCGCCGAAGGCGGGCGTCTCGGTTCGAGACGGCGCTTCGCGCCGCCTCACCATGAGGCGCAAGAGCCCAGCGGGCGTTCGCCCTGACCCTTGCCGGTTGCGCCTTGCCGCCGCCTTCACCCTGGCGCTCGGTGCCGAGCGCCATGATGGCCGTGCCCATCGCGACGCTGCCGAAGGTCACCGTGAGCCCGAACAGCAGCAGGCCGAGTGCCGCGCCCGGCGCCTGGTCGGCGAAGATCAGCGCGCGCAAATTGCCGGGATTGAGCGCCATGAGCCCGCCCAACATCAAGAGCGCCGCGGCCGCGCCGGCGGCGCAATTGACCGCCAGCAGCCGGATCAGCGGCTGGCGCGCGAGGGCCTTGAGCCTCATTCCTCGCCCTCGATGATGCGGATGTCGCGCACGGCGCCGTCGCCCAGCGCCTTGAGCGCCGCCTGGTAGCCGGGCGAGTCGTGCGCGGCGATCGCCTGCTCCAGGCTGGGGAATTCGGAGATCACGATGCGCTCCTTCTGGCCCGCTTCGTAGGTCATCTGCGGCAGGCCCCTGCAGAGATAGCGGGCGCCGAAGGGAATCGTCGCCTTCGGCGCCAGCTCGGCATAGGCCTTGAGCTTGGCGGGGTCCTTGATCTCGCGATAAGTGGTGATCCAGTAGGCCTTGGGCATGGGGGCTCCTTGAGGTCTTCTTTTGACGCGATTGTCCAGGGCCAATCGTAGCGCGGGACGCCGCTGACTGTCATGCCCAGGCTTGCTAGGCCGTGTACTGGTAATTTGAGATTGCTGGACAGCGGGTCGTTCAATGTCTGCTTTGCCCCTGCCAGCTCAACCGGTCGATGCAACACTTGCGTAGGCTTTGCAAACACTCACCAAATCGCTTTCAAGATCTCCGGCTGCCAGCGACGCCAAAGCTCCGTTTTCTCCGCCGCAGTGAGCCCTCGCAACACCTTTCGCTCATCTGCACACACTCCATCTTTTCTGGTCAAGATAAAGTGTTGCGTCGACCGGTTGAGACCACCTCCCAACAGCAGACATTCACCGGCGCGGTAAGCAGGCCCGCTTTGGGCCAGAAGCGGCCATGACGTTAGCCCAATATAGCAGCGGAGTTGATCTGAGGGGACGCCCCCGACTTGCGATCATTGCATTTTTTGGCGCCGCACGCCCGTGAGGTCGGCAGCAACAGATCAACTATACTGCCCCCCACAATTTCTGTAAGGCTCGTAGCGTCACGGTGAAGAAATTTTCGCCGGATAAGGGATAAGGATTGTATGCGGACCGGTTCGATGGGCACCACATCAATTTACTTGTCCCGTTTACGTCGAGCCTCGTGATGGCGCGCCTAGTCGGATCGCTCGATGTCCGCGCAGCGCAGCCCGTCCGCCGCGTGCCTGTGGGCACATGGATCTATCCTGGCAGCAACGAAAAACCAGACGATGCGATCGCGGACTTCGCCAAACGCGGTGTTGTGCTGCTCGGCGAGTCGCACAACGAGCCGGAGCATCATCGCTGGCAACTCCACACGATGGCGGCGCTGTTTTGCCACCGGCCTGACATGGTCATCGGTTTCGAGATGTTCCCGCGGAGCGCCCAGCCGGTGCTTGACCGCTGGTCCAACGGCGAGCTGGACGAAACCAGCTTTCTGCACGAGGTCGACTGGCCGCAGATCTGGGGCATTGCCGAGGAGCTCTACCTGCCGCTGTTCCACTTCGCCCGCATGCATCGCTTGCCGATGCTGGCGCTTAACGTTGATCGGGCAACGAACCGTCGCGTTGCAGCACAAGGATTAGCCTCCGTGCCGAGCACCGAGCGGGAGGGCGTCGGCGATCCAGCGCCGGCCTCTTCGTCATATCGCGACCGTCTGTTCGAGTGGTTTAAGAGGCACCCGGCCGCTGGTCAGGATACGCGCGCAGCTTTGGAACGGTTCGAGCGTTTCGTCCGCGCCCAGCTGTTCTGGGACCGCGCCATGGCCGAGGCGATCGCTGGCGCGCGACGCGATGAGCAGCGTCCGCTGGTCATAGGCATCATGGGCAGTGGGCATGTTGAATACGGGGAAGGTGTGCCGCACCAGCTCGCCGCCCTGGGAGTGGACGATGTGGCCACCGCGCTGCCCTGGCGTTCGGACACCGAATACCCGATCCATGATCCTCCAATTGCGGAGTTTCTTTTCGGTGTGGCACCTACTCCGTGATGAACTGCGATCATTCCGACACAGTTATCTTTATTTGGCTATGGGTATGGCAGGCACGGATGCGTGCGCCAAAGCTGGCAGTGCGCTATCATTAAGCGCCATTTTTCCGAATCCTTTTGGGACGGGGGACTTAATTGCGCGAAAAGGAGCTCCGCATCGCACTTGTCTGCTTCGGCGGCCTTTCGCTCGCGATCTACATGCATGGGATTACCAAGGAGATCCTAAAGCTGGCCCGGGCGTCGAGCGCCCTTCACGCCATCACCAATCGGGCCAAGCGGTCGACCGCAGCATTTTTTGATATTCGCGACCGCTCCGATCCCGAATACGACACCGAAGCGATTTATTTCGACCTGCTGCGCGACATTGGCCGAACCGTTGAGCTACGGGTCATCGTTGACATCGTCGCGGGGGCGTCTGCAGGCGGAATCAATAGCGTTATGCTGGCACGGGCGTTGAGTCATGACCTGCCCATGGGTTGGCTGCGCGATCTCTGGCTCAAGAATGCCGATGTCACCGAACTGCTGGCGCCGGAAGCGAGGGCCCGCAGATGGAGCAAGTGGTTTCTTCGGCCGTTCTTCTGGGCTGCCGGCGTCGCAGGCCCGGAACTCATCAGCGACCCAGAGGTCCGCTCCAAGCTGTCGCTGTTCATGCGGTCTCGCTGGTTTCAGCCCCCGCTCGACGGCTTGAAGATGGCCGGGCTGATGTACGACGCGGTGAACGCGATGGGAGCGCAACGCGAACCGGCGTCGTCTCTGCTTCCATCGGGTCAGGGGCTCGACCTGTTCGTGACCATGACCGATTTCTATGGCTCCCAGCAGCTCATGCAGATTCACGATCCGCCCGTTATCCACGAACGGGAGCACCGTCATGTGCTTCATTTCAAATATCGGCGCCGCACGCGTGCAGCCGTTGACAGCGATTTTGAACTAGAAAATGCGCCGGCGCTGGCGTTTGCCGCGCGCGCGACGTCCTCCGTTCCTGGGGCATTTCCACCCGCGCGGATTATCGAGATGGACCAGCTTGTCAAAGCGAGATCGGCCCTTTGGCCGTCCCGCTCGGAGTTCATTGCGCGTAATTTCGAACAGTACGCCCAGATGAATGTCGACGTGGCTTCCATTCCGTTCATTGACGGCAGCGTCTTAAACAGCAGGCCATTCCGGGAGGCGATCACCGCCATCCGCGGCCGCCCGGCGTATCGCGAGGTTGATCGCAGGCTGGTCTATATTGATCCTAGTCCAGCGCCGGCAGGCGCACCCACGCATCATGGAATGCCGGGGTTCTTCGCGACGCTGAAGGGCGCGCTGTCAGACATTCCATTGAGCGAACCTCTGACGGATGAACTTAGTTGGATTGCCCGCTTCAACGAACGGGCGCGCCGGCTCAGGGCCATCGTCGAAAGTGCGCGTCCGCATATCAGCCGGCTAGTTGCCGAGGTGGCGACCACGGGCCGCGATGAGCGGGTCACTGAGGATCGAATTCGAAGCTGGCGCCAACAGGCCAATATCAAGGCTGCCCACGATGCCGGCTTTGCTTATGAGTCTTACGTACGTCTAAAACTCGCCTCGGCACGCAGCTTCGTCAGCAAACTGATCATGGATATCCGTGGCGTACGCTTGGGATCCCCGTTCGCGCGTGCAATCGCAGAAATCGTCGACGCCTGGGCGATCCAGGCCGCAGTGACATACGATTCCACGGACAGTCGATCGCTGCAGGCGGAAGTTGCGATGGATTCTGAAACCACATCGAAATGGGTTGCGTTCCTGCTGGCGTTCGACGTCGACTATCGTAAGCGTCGGCTGCACTTTCTGATTGAAGGTCAAAACCGGCTTTATCAGATGCTCGGTCTTAAAGGGTTTGAAGACCTCGATGCCGCTGCTGTCGATCGGCTCAAGCGCAAGTTCTACGAATGTATTGGGCCGCTGGAACGGCGCGAAGCGTCGACGTCCCTCAACGCGGCGACGAGAAACCTGGTCGAGGACATTTTCCGCTCGGCGCCGTCTCCTTCTGAGGTCAAGGAGATCACAAAATATGCTCGATCCTTCATTGCGCAGCATAAGGATAAGCTTGATCTGCTTATCGGGCAGCTTGGCTCGGATATCGACCTCAACGCCAGCACACGAGACGTAGATGTTCTTCTTGCCGAAACCGAGGGCTGGCCGCCAAGCGGGGCGCACGAGGTGCTCGTGAATTATCTCGGATTTCCATTCTGGGACACCCTGACGTTTCCCGTCCTGCCGTGGCGTGAGGCTGGTGAATTCAATGAAATTCGAGTCGACCGTATCAGCCCACAGGACGCCGCCGGGATCGAGCGACTTGGACCATTTCGCCTGAAGGGCGCAGCCTTCAATCAGTTTGCAGCGTTTTTGTCGCGCCCGTATCGTGAAAATGATTACCTCTTAGGCCGTCTACATGCAGTCGATCGTCTGATCGATATCGTCTGCGACGCAGCCGGCCCGGATGCTCTGAGTCGAGCTGCGGTGGCGGCGATGAAGAGGAATGCTGTCGTTCGAATTTTAGATGTAGAGGAAACGCATCTGCCAACGTGCAAGAAAATGATTGCGGAGCTGCGCGCGGCACTCAAAGCCGATTAGCGGCCTGAAATCCTGCAAGCCCGAGTATGTTAACCCGCAGTGGAGTGAGTGAAACCGCAAAACAAATTCTCTGCTCAAAAACGCCTCTTGACATTATTCCTAGAGCATATATTCCTATACCTAACCACCCCACGCGAGGGGCGTTCTGCAGGACACTGTCGAACGTGGGGTGGCGGCGGCGCCCGCTGCTGCGGCTAGTCACCGCAGGACCGGGAGGCCCCGGCCAGCCGTCCGCCGGCATTACGATCGGCTGCCCCTTAAGGGCTGGACGTGCGCGGGAACGAAGGCGGCCGGAAGCTCGCCGGATAAGGGAAGCCCAAAAGGCTTCCCCTCTTGTCCCGCCCGGAAGCACGGCGCCGGGGACGAAAAAGCCGCACGGTGGAGCGCCGGACGGCGACGCGCCCCGCAAAAGGCGCGCCCGCCGCAAGGCGGAGGCCAGTGGTTGCGCCGTTCGGCGCTCCACCCCCTCGCACTCCCGATCGGGAGGTGAGGGCAAGGCCGCAAAGTCCGGCGCGGTTTCGCGCGCGGAAACGATCCCTCATGCCCGGAGAATTCCAACATGCAAGGACCCGAAGCTGGGCGTCGCGGCGAATCCGACGCGCGCGCGCGGCAATCTCGCTTCCCTCTCCCCCTGTGGGAGAGGGTGGCTCGCGCGGGAGCGATAGCGGAGCGCGAGCCGGGTGAGGGGGCTATGCCTCGATTGAGCCCAACCCCCTCACCCGCCTCGCTCACTTCGTTCGCTCGGCACCCTCTCCCACAAGGGGAGAGGGTGGGGCCGAGTTTGCCGCATGCGCGTTCTCCTCTACCATCCGCCCACAAAACCCGGGGAGGCTTCCATGAAACTGCCCAGCCGCATGCTCGACATCTCGGTCGCGCTCGACAACGAGACCGTGCTCGATCCGCCCTTCATGCGGCCGAAGATCGACTACAAGACCGGCAAGGAAAACGCCTGGACGTTGCTCGAGGCCTTTCCCGGCCTGAAATCCGAGGACCTGCCGGACGGGGAGGCCTGGGCGGTCGAGTTCGTCACGCTCGCCACCCACAACGGCACCCACATGGACGCGCCCTATCACTTCCAGTCGAAGGACATCCATGGCAATCGCATGATCACCATCGACGAGGTGCCGCTCGACTGGTTCTTCCGCCCCGGCGTCAAGCTCGACTTCCGCAAGCTGCCGGACGGCCATGTCGTCACGGCGGCCGAGGTGGAGGCGGAGCTCAAGCGCATCGGCCACGAGCTGAAACCCTTCGACATCGTGCTGGTCAACACGCGCGCCAGCGAATGCATCGGCACCGACGAATACCTCACCGCCGGCTGCGGCATGGGCCGCGAGGCGACGCTTTATCTCACCTCGCGCGGCGTGCGCGTCTGCGGCATCGATGCCTGGGGCTGGGACGCCCCCTTCGTGCACACACGCAAGCGCTGGGACGCGACCCACGACCCCTCCATCATCTGGGAAGGCCACAAGGCCGGCCGCGAGATCCCCTATTGCCACATGGAGAAGCTCTGCAATCTCGAGCAATTGCCGCCCGACGGTTTTACCGTCGCCTGCTTCCCGGCCAAGATCAAAGCCGCCTCCGGCGGCTGGACCCGGGCGGTGGCGCTGTTCGATTGAGCAGAGATATGACAAAAACGCATCACTGAATCGTCATATTTATGAAGAATTCGTGAACAGCCTAGAAAGAGCCTTTATTTGCGGCAGATATTCCATGCATTTGCGCATGGGTCGCATGCTTCGCGGCCGGTAGCTCAATCGCCGAATCCAATTATACTGCAATGCAACAAGACTAAGAAAACACGGAGGAAATGCCAGGAGCCTGAAAGGAGAAGGTTCCATGGCTTATGCCTCGCCCACGGTTGCCCCGCGTAGCCTCGACATTCCGGAGAAGGCGCCGCGCGCCAAGCGCAGCCCGCTCCGCCGTCTGCTCGACTCCATCGAGCAGGCCAACATGCGCCAGGCCGAGCGCGAGATCGCCCGCTACCTCAGCCGCCGCGGCGGCAAATTCACCGACGAAACCGAGCGCGAGATCGAGCGCCGCTTCCTGTCCAACCAGTAGCGACAAACGATCCCTGCCAAGGAGAAAATGATGTCGACCTATGAAATGCGAGTAGTCCACGCCCCGAAGACGTCGTCGTTGTTTGGCGGCATCGCACGTCTCGTCTCCCTTCTACGCGGTGTGCTCGACGTGTTCAGCGAGGCGCAACGCCAAGCCTACGAGGCCGAGCGGCGCTATCCGTTCACCACCTGGTGAACGACGCGACGCGGCGCGCCGGTCAGCCGCTCGCCGCCGGGTCGTTGGCTGAGGGCGGCGGGTAGGTCTCCGGCATCACCACTGAAGGATCCGATAGATCGAGCGTCTCGCCGGTGACCACGGCGCCGACCGGCGCGGTGGCGGCGAGGTCGAAGTCGGTCTTCTCCGGCGCGCTCAGTGAAGCCTGCACGATGGTGCGGTAGAACACATAGGCCGCGAGCAATCCTTGCACCACCGCCGTGAACAGGAACAGCGCGCGCGGGCCTTGCAGCGCCATCGTGGCGGAGGCCAGCAGCGGGCCGACCACCGCGCCGCAGGCATTGGCGAGCAGAATGGTGGCCGCGGTCGGCACCGTCTCACTCACCGGCGTCTTGTCATAGGCGTGCGCGGCGGCCAGCGAATAGCACGGCAACGCCAATGCCCCGAACAGGAACCCGAAGATCAGCAGCGGCGGGCCCGTGTGCGCGAACAGCCACAAGATGATCCCGATCACGGCCGCGCCGATCAGCAACGCCAGCAGCACCAGGCGGCGGTCGACGCGGTCCGACAGCCGCCCCGCCGGCCATTGCGCGAGCGCGCCGCCGATCGTCGCCGCGCTCATGAACACCGCCACCTCGCCGACATTGAGCCCGTTATGCGCCGCCGATAGCGGGCCGAGGCTCAGGAAGGCGCCATTGGCGACGCCGACCATCAGACTAGCGACCAGACCCACCGGTGCCGCCCGGTAAAGCCGCATTGGCCGGAAGCTGACGATGGTGATCGGCGCCGGCTGTGCCGAGCGGGTGAGCGCCACTGGAATGATGGCGAGTGAGGCCAGCATGGCGGCGGCCATGAAGTCCTCTGCCGCCTTGATCGGATAGAGCGTCACCATCAATTGCCCAACCGTGAAGGCGAAAAAATTCACCATTACGTAGGACGACATCACCAGCCCGCGCGTGTCGTTAGTGGCGCGGTCGTTGAGCCAGCTTTCGATCACCAGGTAGAAGCCGGCGATGCAAAAGCCGTTGATCACGCGAAACGCGATCCAGGCGCCGACCGCGGGCGCCAGCGGATAGGCGAGGCCGATCACCACCGCGAGTGCCACCAGCGCGGTGAAGGCGCGGATGTGGCCGGCGCGCAGGATCAGATAAGGCGCCAGCAGGCAGCCGCTTACGAAGCCGACAAAATAGGCCGAGCTGATCACGCCGATGGCGAACGCGCTGAAATCTTCCACGTACCCGCGCAAAGGCAGCAGCGTGAACTGCAAGCCGTTGCCGGCGAGCAGGAAGGCGACGGCCAGCAGCAGCGATGCGATCGGACGCAGGTTCGACTGCATGGAGAACGGCCGCTCCGTGAGGCCCCGCGCCATGGTTTGTTATGCGCGCCTGGGCATAACGGGAAACGGCTAGCCCGCCAAGGGCCGCCTCAGCAAGTCACGCGCAGATGACGCGGCTTGTTCAGTGACGGCGACGCCACCAAGGCGCGCCGTAAACTTTTACGCGTTCGGCCGATGATGCGTGTAGTAATCGGCCCAGGCCAAGGCGGCAGCGTAAATCGCAAATGCCGCAACGATTGCTGCGATGATGATGGCGGTCTCTGTCGGCATGGCGGCGTCCCGTTTTCGAACGATGGTAGGTTAGGGCGGGCGCCGCGGAGGGTTTTGATGTGCATCAAGGCCGGGGCGTCGACAGACATGGCCATGGAACTCAGGCATCGGCAGCCCCAGTAACATCACGAATCAATTCGTGATTGAACGTCCTGTTATCAACTTTGTTGCGCCACAAACCCGCCGGAGTTTCTCGCGAGAAGCCCGGCATCCCCCGAATACGTGCCACTTGGGATTCCGCCAGCAATGGAGCCGACATGATTCGCAAACTTTACCTCGCCACGGTTCTGCTCGCGCTCGCCGCTTCATCGTCAGCGGTTTCCGCGCAACACCGCCATACGGCGTCACTCGATGCCAACGGCAATCTCGATGCGCTGATTGCCCGCCATGCCGCCGCCAACAACGTGCCTGAAAGCCTGGTTCGCCGCGTGATCAGGCGTGAGAGCGGCGGCAATCCGCGCGTCGTCCACGCTGGCAATTACGGCCTGATGCAGATCCGGCTCGGTACCGCGCGCGCCATGGGCTACCGCGGCAGCGCCGCTGGCCTGCTCGATCCCAACACCAACATGGCCTATGCGGTGAAATATCTTGCCGGCGCCTATCGCGCCGCCGGCGGCAACGCCGATCGCGCCGTGCATTATTATGCGGCTGGTTATTATTACGCCACCAAGCGTAAGGGTCGGCTCAGCACGAGTAGGCGCAAGCAGACAAACGCCTATGGCTCGACAGTCGCCGTCGCGCCGGTCAGGTAAAGCTCAAGAAAAAAACTACGCCGACGACGACGCACGGATTTAGCGCCAGGGCTTTGCCGTCCGCTGGTTGACGTTGAAACTGCCGAACAACAGCTCCAACAAATTGAACTGGAGGGGCTGTGCGGTTCTAGCCGCCACTCTTGCGCGGTGCGTATGACGCACGGATCTTTTCCGACTTTTGGGCGCCGGCTTGGTGGGCTCAGGTGCTACGTTCAGGCTTTCCTGCTGCGGCCTGCTGCGCTCCGGCGTCCGGATCACCGGCGGCCGTTCCTCTTGCGGAGTCACCGGCAATTCCGTCGACGATGCTTCGCCGATGCCGACCGGAATCGCCGCGTCCGGCGGCTGCACGATCGATCCTGTCGCGTCCTCAGGCTGGGCGTCGCTTTGGTTGGTCGGTACCCCGGCGACCTCGGACGGCTTCTGAGCATCCTCCGTTTGCGTTTTACCGCGCTCGCTCACCGCGTTGGGCAGTGGGCTATCGGGCAGGAGGCGCAACTCGCTCAGTTCTTCGGCCCGCCGCAGCGCGGCATTGATGAGCAACTGTCGCCATTCCGGATGATTGGAGCGCGTGATCAATACGCCGCGCGCCGGTATCATGGCCGGCGTCAAGGGCGGACGCGACCCCCCTGGCGGAGTGAACGCCAGGACCAGGATTATGATGGCGAGGGATACGCCGCCTACAGGAATAATTCGTAGAATCGGCAGCATAGCCTGTGCATAACTGAGTCGGGGCGAAAGCCAAAGCCAGTACACGTGCGCGCGCCACCCGCGAAACACGCAAGACGAGTCCCCCGATGCTCAGGGCGCGGGCAGACCGTGACAGCGGCTACCGGCGTTGCTAGGAAGCGGCCTCAAAACGTTGCGGGGGAAGCGTCATGATGAAGAAGCCGAGCTGCCCGATCATTGCCATCGAAGAGCATTATTGGGACCCGGAGCTGGCCAAGCATTACACCGGCCCCGAGGCCGGCCGCGGCAGTGACACGGACAAGCGGCTTTTCGATCTCGGCGCGATGCGCCTGAAGGAAATGGACGAAGCCGGCATCGACATCCAGGTGCTCTCGCACGGCGCGCCCTCGACCCAGAAGCTTGCCGCGGACATCGCCGCCGAGCTGACCGCCCAGGTCAACGACCGGCTCGCCAAGGTCTGCGCAGCCAAGCCTGAGCGTTTCGCCGCCTTCGCCGCGCTGCCCACCGCCGACCCCAAGGCAGCCGCCGACGAGCTAGAGCGCGCGGTGAGCAAGCCCGGTTTCAAGGGCGCCATGATCCACGGCATGGCCAACGGCGAATTCATCGACTTGAAGAAATACTGGCCGATCTTCGAGCGCGCCGAGAAGCTCGACGTGCCGATTTACCTGCACCCGTCGCTGCCGCACGCGAAGGTGACCGAAATCTACTACCAGGATTATGCCAAGGATTTCCCGCTGGTGGTGCGCCCGGGCTGGGGCTACACGGTGGAGACCGCGACGCAGGCGATCCGGCTGGTACTCTCCGGCGTGTTCGAGAAACACCCCAATCTGAAAATCATCCTCGGCCATTTCGGCGAAACGCTGCCGTTCCTGGTCTGGCGCATCGATGCCTCGCTCAGGCGGCCGGGGCAGAAGCCGATGAGCTTCCGCGACATCTTCTGCAAG
>Ga0307436_1000996_pt1 | contig 12947 bp, 11 predicted proteins | sample SalMarWE160440MG_FD_202513 | JGI IMG/M metagenome (GOLD analysis project Ga0307436, IMG submission 202513) | Salt marsh sediment microbial communities from the Plum Island Ecosystem LTER, Massachusetts, United States - WE1604-40 | ecosystem: Environmental > Aquatic > Marine > Intertidal zone >...
TTGGGCGTGCGTGCCGACGAACCGTATGTACAGCCGGCCCTTGGCGAGCAGGCACAAGACCACCAGCCGGTACTTGTTGCCACCGAGTTTGAAAACGACACGATTGTCTCCGATCACGTCGGCCGTTCGTGTGTAGGCCTTGATGTCGTGCATCGTGCGCCACTTGGCGCGCTCAGCATCCTTGAGCCATGCGCGGAGCAGGGTCTCGGCCTGCCGATGCCGGCGCCAGAACTCCTGAAGCGTCTTCTTCTTGACGACATGCATCGGCCAGAATACTCCCATTTTGGGAGCGAAACAAGCAACCTTGGCAGTGATTGCCCTGCGCCACTTGCCGCTGACCGCGGTGGCCGTTTCGGCTAATGTCCGGCGCGGAAAGCACCATGGATAGCCCGCAACCCTTGACCGGTACCGTCGTTGCCTGCCTGATCGCCGACGGCGACGACTTCGTGTCGCGGCCGGTGGAGGCGCTCACCCTCGATTTCGGCGGCATCGTCGGCGACCTCCACGCCGGGGTGACGCGGCCGTCGACGTCGCGCGAGCCGTGGTATGCGCGCGGCACCGAGATCAGGAACGACCGTCAGCTCACCATCCTCGGCGAGGATGAGCTTGCCGCCGTCGCCGCGGCGATGGAGCTGCCGGCGATCGACCCGGCGTGGATCGGGGCCAACCTGGTGGTGGCCGGCATCGCCAACCTCACCCAGCTTCCGCCGCGCACCCGGCTGTTCTTCGACGGCGGCGCGACCCTCGTCGTCGAGGAAGAGAACGGTCCCTGCCGCACCGCCGGCGCGTCGATCGCCCGCCATTTTCCAGAGCGCCAGGGTGTCGACCTGGCGTTTGCCGAGCTTGCCCGCCACCGGCGCGGAGTGGTCGCCTCGGTCGAGAAGCCGGGCACCATCCGGGCCGGGGAGGCGTTCGGCCTGCGGCCGCGGCGGCCCGTCCCCGGCGAGCGATGACCGCCTGGTCGCCCTCCCAGTACCTTCAGTTCGCCGACGAGCGCACGCGGGCGGCGCGCGACCTCCTCGCCGCCGTGCCGCTCGGCGAGGCCGGCCGCGTGGTCGACATCGGCTGCGGGCCGGGCAACTCGAGCGAGCTTCTCGCCAAGCGATTCCCCGACGCCGACCTGGTCGGCCTCGATGCGTCGGCCGAGATGCTGGCGGCGGCGCGCAAGAGGCTGCCGGCGGCGACGTTTGTGCGGGCCGATGTCGTCGACTGGAGGCCACCGGCTCCCGTCGACCTCATGTTCGCCAACGCGGTGTTGCAGTGGGTGCCCGACCACGTTGCCGTGCTCGCCCGGCTGATGGACGGCCTTGCCGACGGCGGCGCGCTCGCCGTGCAGATGCCCGACAATCTCGGCGAGCCATGTCAGACCCTGATGGGGACGGCGGCGGAAGAGGCGGGGTTGGCGGCACGCCTCGCCGGGGCCGAGAGCCGGCGTGAGCAGATCGCGCCGCCCGCCGTCTACTACGACCGCCTCAAGTCAAAGGCCGCCTTCGTCGACATATGGCGGACGGTCTACCACCATTCGCTGGCCGGGCCCGCCGCGATCGTCGAATGGTTCAGATCGACCGGACTTCGGCCTTATCTCGATCATCTCGATGCCGCCGAACAGGAGGCGTACCTCGCCCGGTATCAGGCGCTGGTGGCGGAGGCTTATCCACCGCGAAGCGACGGGCGGGTCTTGCTTGCCTTCCCGCGGTTGTTCATCGTGGCGATCAAGGCGTCGGTGCGCGACGAGCCTCGGGAAGCGAACCGGGCTGACGATCGTCTTTGATCCCGGTCAAATTCCTCCGAGCAGCCGTCGGTTAGGGCTTGGGTGCGTCGGTCCGTGCGGCGATCGGCGACGGTACGGCGGGAACAACACAAGGCTTCGTCATGAACCTCGACCCGGTATTCCTCTCCCGGCTTCAGTTCGCCTTCACCGTCGCATTTCACATCATCTTCCCGAGCTTCACCATCGGCGTCTCGGCGTTCATCGCTACGCTGCTGGTCATGTGGCGGCGCACCGGGCTCGAGCGCTACCGCACGCTCGCCCGTTTCTGGACGCGCATCTTCGCGGTATCGTTCGCCATGGGCGTGGTCTCCGGCCTCGTCCTGTCGTACCAGTTCGGCACCAACTGGAGCCATTTCTCCGAGGTGGTCGGCAACGTGGTCAGCCCGCTGATCGGCTACGAGGTGCTCACCGCCTTTTTCCTCGAGGCGACCTTCCTCGGCGTCATGTTGTTCGGCTGGCAGCGGGTGCCGCCGTGGCTGCACGTGCTGTCCGCCATTCTGGTGGCGATCGGGACGGTGTTCTCCGCCTTCTGGATCATCTCGGCCAACTCGTGGATGCAATATCCGGCCGGCTACACGGTGAGCGACGGCTTCGCCTATCCGGCCGACTGGCTCGCCGTCATCTTCAACCCGACCTTCCCGTGGCGGCTGATCCACATGGTGACCGCCGCCTATCTCACCACCGCGTTCGTGGTGCTGGCGACCGGTGCGCGCTACCTCGTCGCCGGCCGCAACGGCGACCACGCCATGACGATGCTGAGGATGGGAATCGTCATGGCGGCGATACTGGCGCCGCTGCAGCTCATCATCGGTGATCAGCATGGTCTGGTTGCCGCCCACTACCAGCCGGCCAAGGTTGCCGCCATCGAAGGACATTGGGACAGCGTCGGGCCGGCGCCGCTGGTGCTGTTCGCCATTCCCAACGAGGCGGCCGAGCGCAACGACGCGGAGATCTCCATTCCCGACGGCGCCAGCCTGGTGATCACCCATTCGCTCACCGGAACCTTTCCGGGTCTCAAGGACTTCGCGCCCGCCGACCGGCCGCCGGTGGCGTGGCCGTTCTACGCGTTCCGGGTGATGGTCGGCATCGGCCTGCTGATGATCGTGCTGGCATGGTGGGGCGCGTGGCAGATGTGGCGCGGGCGGCTCGAATCCTCGCCGGCATTCCTGCGGCTGGCGGCGCTGTCGTGGCCCGGCGGTTTCATCGCCATCCTGTCCGGATGGATCGTCGCCGAGGTCGGCCGCCAGCCGTGGCTGGTGACCGGGCTGTTGCGAACCGACGAGGCCGCTTCGCCGGTCAGCGGCGGTGAGGTGGCGACGACGCTGGTGCTCTTCCTGATCGTCTATGCCGTCGTGTTCGCGGCCGGCATCTATTACATGAACCGCCTGATCAACCGCGGCCCGAGCGACGAAGGCACGTCGGTCGAGGGCGTCGCCAGCCGTCCGATCTCGGCGGCGGCCGGGGGAGGGTAGACCGATGCTCGCCACCTATCTGCCGGTCATCTGGGGGGTTCTGATCGCCGTGGGGGTGGCCATGTACGTCGTCCTCGACGGCTTCGATCTCGGCATCGGCATCCTGTTCCCGTTCGCCCGCGACGAGCAGGAGCGCGACCACATGATGAACTCGGTCGCGCCGTTCTGGGACGGCAACGAAACCTGGCTCATCTTGGGCGGCGGCGGCCTGTGGGTGGCCTTCCCCAAGGCCTATGCGATCATCATGCCGGCCTTCTACCTGCCGGTGATCGTCATGCTGCTGGCGCTCATCTTCCGCGGCGTCTCGTTCGAGTTCCGCTTCGTCGCCAAGCCGCGCCACCGCGCCTGGGACTTCGCCTTCTTCGCCGGCTCGACCATCGCCGCCTTCGCCCAGGGCGTCATCCTCGGCGGCCTCATCCAGGGCATCACCGTTGTCGACGGGCGCTACGGCGGCGGCCCGTTCGATTGGGCGACGCCGTTCGGGCTCCTGTGCGGTGTGGGGCTCGTGGCCGGCTACGCGCTGCTTGGCGCCACCTGGCTGATCGTCAAGACAGAGGGTCCGCTGGCGGAGCGGGCGCGCGCCCAGGCGCGCGGCCTGCTCATCGTGGTGCTCCTCTTCATCGTCGCCGTCAGCGCGTGGACGCCGCTGGCGTTCGCACGCATTTCCGAGCGCTGGTTCGCCACGCCCAACATCTTCTTCCTGTGGCCGGTGCCGCTGGTCACGGTGGCGCTCGCCTGGCTGGTGTGGCGGGGCCTCGAGCGAGGACGCGAGCTGACGCCGTTCGTCGGCGTGGTGGGCTTGTTCCTGCTGTCGTTCCTCGGCCTGGCGATCTCGACCTTCCCCTACCTGGTGCCGCCGACGCTGACGGTGTGGGATACGGCCGCCGTGCCCGAAAGCCAGATCTTCACCCTGATCGGCGTGGTCTTCACGCTGCCGATCATTCTGGCCTACATCGCCTTCGTCTACTGGACCTTCCGCGCCAAGGTCACCGCCTCGGCAACGGTCGGCTATCACTGAGCCATCAGCGGTCGCCATGCGCGACCGGCTCGAAAGGTAGCGCGACAGGGGTCCCGTGGCCGCGCTGGCGGTCGGCCGCCGGGCCCGCGCGATCGCCCGCCGGCCTTGCGGAAACGGGCGCCCTTGTCCATCTCCGCGCTTGCGCGGCCCCTCTGCCCACTTGTGCGCTGCCCATTGCCAACGTCCCACTTCAGGTATAAGGATATCTTTATATCATTCGATGGAGGACGCCGTGGCTCGTACCATACCGCTCCCTGTCGAGCCGGCGATCGCCGCCTTGAAGGCCGCCGGAGAAGCCACTCGTCTGCGCATCGTGGCGCTGCTCGGCGCGGCCGAGCTGACCGTCAAGGACCTGACCGCCATCCTCGGTCAGTCGCAGCCGCGCATCTCGCGCCACCTGAAGCTGTTGACGGCCGCCGGCCTCATCGACCGCCACCCGGAAGGGGCATGGGTGTTCTACCGGCTGACCGACAAGGAGCCGGCGCGGCGGTTCGTCAGCGACCTCATGGAACTGGTGGATCACAACGACCCGGTGCTCGCGCGCGACCGCGAGCGGCTCGCGGCGGTCAAGCGCGAGTACGCCGACAGCGCCCGGCGCTATTTCGCCGCCAACGCCGGCGAGTGGGACAGCATCCGCGCGCTGCACGTGGCGGAGGACGCGGTCGAGGCAGCGATGCTTGAGGCGCTCGGCGAGCGCGTGTTCGACAGCCTGCTGGATCTCGGCACCGGCACCGGCAGGCTGCTCGAGTTGTTCGCTCCGCTCTACCGGAGGGCGGTCGGCATCGACGCCTCCAGCGACATGCTCGCCGTCGCGCGCGCCAACCTCGACCGCGCCGGCATCGCCAACGCGCAGGTTCGTCTCGGTGACATCCACCACCTGCCGTTCGCGCGCAACTCCTTCGACGTGGTCACCATCCATCAGGTGCTCCACTATCTCGACGATCCCGAGCGGGCGATCACCGAGGCGGCGCGGGTGCTGAGGCCGGGCGGGCGCCTGCTGGTGGTCGATTTCGCGCCGCACGACCTTGAGTTCCTGCGCCAGCGCCACGCCCACCGCCGGCTGGGCTTCGCGCGCCATGCGATGCGCCAGTGGCTGGAGGCGCCGGGACTGGCGCTGGAAAGCGCCCGCGATCTGGCACCCGGCGGTCAGGCCGGCGACAAGCTGACGGTGACGCTATGGCTCGCCAAGGATCGCCGCATCGCGCTCGCCGGCGAGGGGCGCGAGGTGGCATGATGGAACCCTCGTTGACCCGTGCCAGCCGCCGCCCCGACCCCGGCCGGGGGCTCGCGGTATCGTTCGAGTTCTTTCCACCGAAGACGGCCGAGATGGAGGCGACCCTGTGGCGCTCGATCGAGCGGCTGGCGCCGCTTGCACCGGCCTTCGTCTCGGTCACCTACGGTGCCGGCGGCTCGACGCGGGAGCGCACCCACGCCACGGTCAAGCGCATCCTCGCCGACACCCGCCTGACGCCCGCCGCCCATCTCACCTGCGTCGCCGCCACGCGCGATGAGGTCGACGCGGTGGTCGAAGCCTACAGTGACATCGGGGTGTGCCATATCGTGGCGCTGCGCGGCGACCCGGCGGGCGGGCTCGGCACCCGCTACGAGCCGACTTCCGGCGGCTATGCCTATGCCGCCGATCTCGTCGCCGGCATCAAGCGCCGCCACCCGGCGATGGAGGTGTCGGTCGCCGCCTACGTCGAGCGCCACCCCGAAAGCCGCGACTGGACGAGCGAGCTCGACAACCTCAAGCGCAAGGTGGATGCGGGCGCCAACCGCGCCATCACCCAGTTCTTCTTCGACAACGATCTGTTCGACGCCTTCCGCGAGCGGCTGGCCGCGGCCAACATCGCGCTGCCGGTGGTTCCAGGCATCGTGCCGGTGACCAACTTCGCCCACACCGCCCGCTTCGCCGCCAAGGCAGGCGCGAGCGTGCCGGCGTGGCTGGCGGCCCGTTTCGAGGGGCTGGACGAGGATCCGACCACCCGCCAGCTGGTCGCGGCGGCGGTGGCCGCCGAGCAGGTGCTCGACCTCGTCGACCGCGGTGTCACCCAGTTCCACTTCTACACGATGAATCGCGCCGATCTGGTTTATGCCATTTGCCATTTGCTGGGACTGAGGCCGGCGAAACGGGCCGCGACGGAGGCGGCGGCATGACCGACGATACAGCCGACAAGATCCGCGCCATCGCCGCCAAGCGCATTATCATGCTCGACGGGGCCATGGGCACCGCCATCCAGGCGCTCAGGCTGTCTGAGGCCGACTTCCGGGGGACGCGGTGCGCCGACTGGCCGCGCGAGGTGCGCGGCAACAACGACCTCCTCAATCTGACGCGGCCGGATGCGATTGCCGCCATCCACCGCGCCTATCTCGACGCCGGCGCCGACATCGTCGAATCGAACACCTTCTCCTCGACGACGATCGCCCAGGCCGACTACGGCATGGAGGGCCTTGCCTTCGAGCTCAACCGCGAGGGGGCGCGCATCGCCCGTGAGGCCGCCGACGCGGCGAGTGCGGCGACGCCCGACAAGCCGCGTTTCGTCGCCGGCGCCATCGGGCCGACCAACCGCTCCGCCTCGATCTCGCCGGAGGTCGCCAATCCCGGCTTCCGCAACATCACGTTCAGGGAACTCACCGCCGCCTATGGTGAGGCGGCGAGAGGCCTGATTGCCGGCGGCGCCGACCTGCTGCTGCTGGAGACGGTGTTCGATACCCTCAATGCCAAGGCGGCGATCTTCGCCTTCGAGGAGGTCTTCGCCGAGATCGGCCGGCGGCTGCCGGTGATGATTTCCGGCACGATCACCGACCGCTCGGGCCGCACGCTGTCGGGCCAGACGCCGACGGCGTTCTGGTACTCGGTGCGGCATGCGAGACCGCTGACCGTCGGGCTCAACTGCGCGCTCGGGGCACGCGAGATGCGCGCCCACATTGCAGAGCTTGCGCGCGTCGCCGACACGCTGATCTGCGCCTATCCCAACGCGGGGCTGCCCAACGAGTTCGGCGAGTACGACGAGAGCCCACAGGCGATGGCGGCCCAGCTTGGCGAGTTCGCCCGCGCCGGTCTGGTCAACGTGGTCGGCGGCTGCTGCGGCACGACGCCGGAGCACATCCGCCAGATCGCGGCGGCCGTCGAGGGCGTGCCGCCGCGGGTGGTACCGGGCGTGGCGGCTAAGATGCGCCTCTCCGGCCTCGAGCCGTTCGAGGTGGTGGCGTGAGGGCATCGGAGTTGCGTGGATGAGCGAGGGGACCGCCACCTTCGTCAACATCGGCGAGCGCACCAACGTCACCGGCTCGGCGCGATTCCGCAAACTGATCACCGCCGGTGACTACGCCGGCGCGCTCGCGGTCGCCCGCGACCAGGTGGCGAACGGCGCCCAGGTGCTCGACGTCAACATGGACGAGGGCCTGCTCGATTCCGAGCAGGCGATGGTCACCTTCCTCAACCTCGTCGCCGCCGAGCCCGACATAGCGCGCGTGCCGATCATGGTCGATTCGTCGAAATGGTCGGTGATCGAGGCCGGACTCGAATGCGTGCAGGGCAAGGGCATCGTCAATTCGATCTCGCTCAAGGAAGGGGAGGTCGAGTTCCGCGCCCGCGCCGAAGCGGTGCGCCGCCACGGCGCCGCCGTGGTGGTGATGGCCTTCGACGAAGAGGGGCAGGCGGACATCTGCAAGCGCAAGACCGAGATATGCGCGCGGGCCTACCGCATCCTCACCGAGGAGCTCGGCTTTCCGGCCGAGGACATCATCTTCGACCCCAACATCTTCGCGGTCGCCACCGGCATCGCCGAGCACGACAACTACGCCGTCGAGTTCATCGAGGCGACCCGCTGGATCAAGCAGAACCTGCCTGGCGCGCACGTCTCCGGCGGCGTCTCCAACCTGTCGTTCGCCTTCCGCGGCAACGAAACCGTGCGCGCCGCCATGCACGCGGTGTTCCTCTACCACGCCATCAGGGCGGGCATGGACATGGGGATCGTCAACGCCGGCGCGCTGCCGGTCTACGATGACATCGACCCGGAACTGCGCGCGCTGTGCGAGGACGTGGTGCTCAACCGGCGCTCGGACGCCGGCGAGCGGCTGCTGGAGGCCGCGCAGCGCTACAAGGGCGGTGGGGGCCAAGAGAAGAAAGAAGCGGACCTCGCCTGGCGGACGTGGTCGGTGGAAAAGCGGCTGGAGCACGCGCTGGTCGCCGGCATCACCGAGTTCATCGAGGCCGATACCGAGGAAGCGCGCCGGCAGTTTGCCCGCCCGCTGGAGGTGATCGAGGGGCCGCTGATGGCCGGCATGAACGTGGTCGGCGACCTGTTCGGCTCCGGCAAGATGTTCCTGCCGCAGGTGGTCAAGTCGGCGCGGGTGATGAAGCAGGCGGTCGCCTACCTGTTGCCGTACATGGAGGAAGACAAGCGCCTGCACGGCGTCGACGACACGCCGGCGGCGCGCATCCTGCTCGCCACCGTCAAGGGTGACGTCCACGACATCGGCAAGAACATCGTCGGCGTCGTGCTCGGCTGCAACAACTACGACGTCATCGACCTCGGCGTCATGGTGCCGGCGGCCAAGATCATCGCGGCGGCGCGCGAGAAGAAGGTCGACATCATCGGCCTCTCCGGCCTGATCACGCCGTCGCTGGACGAGATGTGCCACGTCGCCGCCGAGCTCGAGCGCGAGGGCTTCGACCTGCCGCTCTTGATCGGCGGCGCCACCACCAGCCGCGTCCACACCGCCGTCAAGATCAGCCCCAACTACATACGCGGCCAGACCGTGCACGTGCTCGACGCCAGCCGCGCGGTGGGCGTCGCGTCGAACCTCCTCGGCGAGGGCAAGCGCGCCTACGTCGAGGGCATCCGCGAAGAATACCGCAAGGTCGCCGACGGCCACGCCCGCGGTCTCGCCGGCAAGCGGCGTATCGCGCTCGCCGAGGCAAGGGCCGACCGCCTGCCGGTCGACTGGCCGGCCTACACGCCGCCGAGGCCGACCTTCCTCGGCACCCGCAGCTTCCGCGACTATCCGGTCGCCGAGCTCATCCCGTACATCGACTGGACGCCGTTTTTCGCAAGCTGGGAAATGAAGGGCACCTATCCGCTGATCCTCGACGACGCCAAGATAGGGGAGGTGGCGCGCGCCCTGTTCGCCGACGCGGAGGCGATGCTTGCCAAGATGGTCGCCGAGAACTGGCTGACGGCCAACGCGGTGGTGGGGTTCTGGCCCGCCAACGCCGACGGCGACGACATCGTCGTCTACGCCGACGAGAGCCGCACGCGCGAACGCGCCCGCCTCTACACGCTGCGCCAACAGATCGCCCGCACCGATTCGAAGCGCCATCACGTCGCGCTCGCCGACTTCATCGCGCCGCGCGACAGCGGCGTCGCCGACACCATCGGCGGCTTCGCGGTCACCGCCGGCATCGGCGAGGAAGCGGTCGTTGAGCGTTTCGCCCGCGCCAACGACGACTATTCCAAGATCCTGTCGCAGGCGCTCGCCGACCGGCTGGCGGAAGCCTTCGCCGAACGCATGCACCAGCGCGTGCGCACCGAGCTGTGGGCCTACGCGCCGGACGAGCAACTCACCAACGCCGAACTGATCGCGGAAAAATATCGCGGCATCCGTCCGGCGCCAGGCTATCCCGCCCAGCCCGACCACACCGAGAAGGCGACGCTGTTCGCCCTGCTCGATGCCGAGAAGGCGACCGGCATCAAGCTCACCGAGAGCTTCGCCATGTGGCCGGCCTCGTCGGTCTCCGGTCTCTACTTCGCCCACCCCGACAGCCACTATTTCGGTGTCGGCCGCATCGAGCGCGATCAGGTCGAGGACTACGCGGCCCGCAAAGGCTGGACGCTGGCCGAGGCGGAACGCTGGCTGGCGCCGATCCTCAACTACGAACCGGCCCGCGAAGCGGCGGCGTAGGGAAGGCGGGGCGTTTGCGCGTTCCCGGGCGGGAAAGCGTGGGATATCTCCTGGTGGCAGCGATGCGGAGCGACGCACCATCATGAGCGCGGCCAAGATCGCAGGCGTCCTGCTCGACCTCGGCGGCGTCGTCTACGTCGGCGACCAACCAATCCCGGGTGCGCTGGCGGCGATCGAGCGGCTGAGAGCGGCGGAGGTTCCGCTGCGCTTCCTCACCAACGTCACCCGACAGGCGCGGGCCGATCTGCTCGCCAAGCTCGACCGCATCGGCGTCGCGCTCGAACCGGACGAGCTCATGACCCCGTCGCAGATCGCGGTGAACCTGCTGCACAGCCGGGGCGCGCGGCCGCACCTTCTCATCCACCCCGATCTCGCGCCCGATTTCGCCGGGCCGTTCGAGGGGGAGGCGGAAGCGGTCGTGGTCGGCGATGCCGGTCGGCACTTCACCTACCAAGCGCTCAATGCCGCCTACCGCAAGCTCAACGAAGGGGCGGTTTTCCTGGCGCTCGCCGCCAACCGTAACTTCATGGACGCCGACGGTGCCTTGAGCCTCGATGCCGGCGCGTTCGTCGCCGCGCTCGAGTACGCCAGCGGCCGCAAGGCGACCGTCCTCGGCAAGCCGTCGCCGGATTTCTTTCGCTTGGCGGTGGCAAGCATCGGTTGCGCTCCCGCCGAGGCAGTGATGATCGGCGACGACGCGGAAGCCGATATCGTCGGCGCGCTGGAGGCGGGTCTCAAGGCGGTGCTGGTGCGGACGGGCAAGTACCGACCCGGCCAGGAAACGACCGTCGCGCGCCGGCCGACGTTCGTGGCGCGCGATGTCGCTGACGCGGTCGATTGGCTGCTGGCGTCCGGCCTGCCGTGAAGATGTCACAACCCGCAGCGCGGGTCCTGGCCTAGAATCGGCGGCAAGTGATTCGGAATGCGCAGTGCCTCGCGCACGACCGCGGGCACCCATGGCAAGGAGACACGCCATGACCGGAATCGTAATCACCTTCGCTCAGCAGAAGGGCGGCGCCGGCAAGACCACCGTCGCTGCTCACCTCGCCGTCGCCTATGCGCTTGCCGGCAGGCGGGTCGCGGTCCTCGACGTCGATCCGCAAGGCAGCCTTGGCGAATGGTTCGAGCGGCGCGAGGCGAGCCTCGGCGAGGCGGGGACCGGCCTCGATTTTCGCACCGCCAGCGGCTGGGGAGCGCGCCGCGAGGCAAGGAGCCTCGCGCGCGACCACGATATCGTCGTCGTCGACACCCCGCCCAAGTCCGACCTTGAACTGAGGCCGGCGATCGAGGTGGCCAATCTGGTGGCCGTGCCGGTGCAGCCGACACCGGTCGACCTGTGGGCGACCCAGCCGACGCTCGCCATGATCAACAAGGAGGGAACGCCGGCACTGCTGGTGCTCAATCGGGTGGTGAGGCGGGCCCTCATCACCGGCGCCATCGCCGAGGCGGTCGCCGGGCTCGGCCACGCGGTGGCGCAGGCTCAGCTCGGCAGCCGCGTCGCCTTCGCCGCCTCGCTCGGCGAAGGCAGGACGGTCATGGAGACGGCGCCGAGCGGCCCGGCCGCCGCCGAGGTCGTCGCCCTTGCCAAGGAAGCGCTCAGCCACGCGGCGGGGCAGGCGAGGCTCGCCCTCGCCTCGTAGGCGGGGATTGACCGGCGCCGGGCTTTGGGCGTTTCCATGCCGGTGATGCCGGCCTTGGCTCCAGGTGTTGCGCTCGCCCTGGCGATACTCGCCGGCGCGCCGCTGGTCCCGGTCAACGTCATCGACGGCGCCGATGGCCGCGGCTCGCTCATCACCCTTGGGCCGGCCCTCGGCCTCACTCCCGCCGAGATCGACCGTATTCGGGCGGTGTCCGGCCACATCGGCTGCTTCGATCCGCTGCCCAACGTCGCCTCCGCCGCCCTCTTTCTCACCAACGACCAGATTCTCACCGCGGGCCACGTCTTCTTCACCGAGGCCGGCGAGAGGGAGGCGAAGTGCTACTTCCGCCGGCAGGCGCCGGGTTCGCGATGGATCGCGCTCAAGACGGATGCCGCTGATGTCCGCTTCGGTGCCGCGCCCGTCAAGCCGGGTTCCAACGATGATTGGGCGGTGGTGCGACTCAGCGAGCCGGTCGCGGGGGCCGAGCCCTTCCCCGTCGACGAGACGACGACGGCGGCGGGGGATTCCCTCATCGTTGTCACCGCCCATCCGGCCGGCATGGACCAGTTCGACCTCAACGTGCCGGTGGTGCAGCGCTGCAAGGTGCGGCGGGCGCCGATCTCCACGGCGGCGACCACGTTCTACCGCAGTGATTGCGATGCGAGCGGCGCCTCTTCAGGCAGCATGAACCTGTTCCGTGCCGACGGGCGGCTGGTGTTTCGCGGCATCACCATATCGACCGGCCCGTGGCGCGATCCGAAATTCATGGGGGCGCCCTACGACGAGCACGCCGGCAGCGCCACGACGGCGCTCGGCACGGGCGCGGCGATCCTGGCGGCCGGCCGCAGCCTCGCAGAGGGCGAATAGCCGGTCGGCGCCGCCTTGCCTTCGCGCCCGATCCGTCCCAATTGGTGGGTAGGCCATTTCCCGCGAGCATCAGGAAGCACGCCGATGTCACTCAGGCCAGTCAAGCGAATCACTGCCGCCAAGCCGACCGTCGAGGGGGCAGGGGTCAAGCTCCATCGCGCCTTCGGCTTCGGCAACACGCGCGACTTCGACCCTTTCCTGCTGTTCGACGACTTCCGCAACGACGACCCCGGCGACTACCTTGCCGGGTTCCCCTGGCACCCGCACCGCGG
>Ga0307436_1000997_pt1 | contig 12946 bp, 9 predicted proteins | sample SalMarWE160440MG_FD_202513 | JGI IMG/M metagenome (GOLD analysis project Ga0307436, IMG submission 202513) | Salt marsh sediment microbial communities from the Plum Island Ecosystem LTER, Massachusetts, United States - WE1604-40 | ecosystem: Environmental > Aquatic > Marine > Intertidal zone >...
GAGGAGGGTGGTCGAATCGCGCATGTGCCTTCAGCCACTATTTTTCCATACTCGATCCCGGGGCTCCCAGTCGTCAGTCGCCAGGCTCCAGTCACCAGTCTCCAGTCACCAGTCTCCAGTCACCAGGCTCCAGGCTGAGGGAGACACGACCGGGTGGCGGCGTCGATTGACGGTATACCGGGGAGCGGATAGCATGCTGCCAACTTGATCGGGGATGAGAACGGAGGATCATCATGAGGAAGTTCAGTCGTTCCCTGGCTGCCCTTGGCGGCATGGTCTTGCTGTGCGCCGCGGCCAGCTTTGCGGGTCAGACGACTACGACCGGCTGCCCGGGTAATCAGAACCCGAACGCTGCGGCTCACGGCGCCGGAAAGACATGTACCCAGGGCAACAACTCGAACGTCGCCCTCTATCAGCCGATCCGGCTGAAGCTGAACATCAAGGCGGGTCAAACCTGCCCGGACGCGATGGTACCGATATTGGTTTCTCCAGACATCGCCGTGGTTCACCGCGACGGGCCGCCGAATCGGGTCAACTGGATCGTGACCGGCAAGGCGCAGGAGACGATGTGGGAGATCCAGGGTGTCGCCACCCGGTGGCAGCACGGCGCCACCATCCCCGGTGCGAACCCGTTTCCGGGAACGATGACCATCAGCGGCAGCGATGACGCCTACTGGACGGATGACATCGACAGCAGCTTCCCGACGCCGACGACGACCTCGATCGAGTGGGAGTACAGCATCAAGGTGAGCTGGAGCGGGGAGCAGCCCGAGTGCGCGCCGGTCGAGATCGATCCGATCATCATCATTCCGGGCGGGTGAAACTCGAGAAGCTAGGCTGCAACAATGAAACTTCGACACAATGTCTGGCTCATCACGGGAGTCGTGCTTATCGCGGCAACCCTCTCCGCACGCACGGCGCGAGCTGAATGTGACACTTCGCACGTCAAAGCGATATTCGGCGTAGTGTGCATCTATGCGCATCAAGTCGATGGTCAACTGAAGGTCGACGTCAGCCCAGGCAAACTAGAACTGCAGCGGCACTGGTGGCACCATCCGCGGAGAGTGTGGTGGCAGGTTGACGATCGATCGATGCCCAATGTCGAGCTGACCATCAAGTGGGATGGAACCTACAAGGGGAGCGTGTCGACGCAGAATGAGATCAAGGGTTACGACCCCCTCGAGGAGGCCGGACACCACGACCGAACGATGCCAGCAAGCGGACATGTGACTTCACCTGTAGGACAGGATGTCAACAAACACGGCAAGCATGAGGACATCCTCTGGAAGTACTCGGTCACGGCCGAGGTCACTAACCAAGAGAGGGCAGTCGCCGATCCGATTATCATCTGGCCTGGAGGGTGACGCCGCGCCACTCACAGCGTCCTGCGATCAATCTCCGGTGGCCGTCTTGCCGCTGACGATCCGCTTGAACTCAGGCAGCTTCCTCAGCGACTTGAATTCATCGTCGGTGGCGATCTGATGCACCGAATAGCCGTGCGACACGGCCTGTTTCAGGGCTTGAAAGGCGTCGGAGGTCGCGCCACAAAGGGCGTAGGTTGACGCCAGCTCGTGGAACTCCAATCCGCTGACCGCGTCAGGGGCGCACTCATGGGCCAACGCCAAGGCCTGATCACAGTCTTCCGTCTTTGCCGTTAGCACGGGAAGCTCGAAGCGCAGTACGCGGTTGCCAGGATCTTGTTTGAGTTGATTCACCATGAGAGAGAGTGCACGGTCGTATTGCTTTCGCGCTCCCGCATGGTCCCCCATCGTTTCCAGCACGTCTCCGAGATTGCGGCGCAAGCGAGCGTCGTTGGGCTCGAGGTCGACCGCGATCCGATAGTACTTGGCGGCCTGTTTCAGCCTGTCCGGTCGTTGTGAGAAATAGTAGGCGGTGCCGATGTTGACCGCCGTTACGGAGCTGCGGATCGGTCGAGGCAAACGCTCATACACTTGCAAGGCCTTCTCGACGTGCCCCTGCCCTAGGGCGACGGTTCCGCTCATCTCCAGCGGCAAGGTGACGTCCGCGGGAGCGCGCGGTTCTGCTTTCTCGAAGGCTGCCGCGGCCTCGTCATAGCGGTTCAGCCGCGCATAGAGCAGTCCCAGGTCATACCAGGAGCGCCAGTCGTCGGGTTCGGCCTGCGTTGCCGCTTGTCGGAAGATGATCGCCTGGTCCATCTTGCCCAATTGCTCATAGTTGGAGGAGAGCGCGCCGTACGCGAGCACAGGGTTTGGCGTCTTCTTCAACAGCTCCCGGATGCGCTCCATGGACTTCTCCATATCTCCGCTCGTCCGCTCGACTTGAGCGAGGGCGATCTGCGCGTCCGGCAGGTCGGGATCCAGCTCGGCAGCGCGCCGTGCTGCCTCCTTTGCTGCTTTGAGCTCGGACACCTCATGCCCCACGATGACGTACTTGCGCCAGTGGGCGAAGCTCAGACGGGCCCAGGCCAGCGCGAAGTTCGGATCGAGGTGGACAGCCGACTGGAACGACTCGATTGCGAGATCAAGCATGTCGGGCTGTTGTCTCGACTGATCGTAGAAGGAGAGGCCACGCAGCAATTGGTCGTAGGCACGGCTCGAGTTGGTAGGCTCACGAGCCATCCGCCGTCGCTCCTTGAAGCTCAGAGGGATGGAGAAGTACTGGGTGAGCGCTTGAGCCATCTCGTTCTGCAGTCCGGTGAGATGCTGCATATCACCGCTGAAGTCCCAGTGAAATGCGACCCCGCCGTTTGTCGCCTCGACCAAGTTGAGACTCACCTGGAGTTGCTCGGCCTGGCGTTGGATCTGCCCCTCGACGAGATAGGCGGCGCCCAGGTGATTCGCTAGTGATGTGGCGGACTTGTACTGGTGCGTATCAGTGACACTAGCGACTTCGGACCGGCTGATCACCTCCAGACCGGATATCTCCGCCAGACGGGAGGTCAGCGACGCACTCAGTCCCTCCCCGAGATAGTCAAAGCTCGGATCCCCTGTCAGATTGGTGAGCGGCAACACCGCTAGTCCCTTGCCGACCTCGGCTTCGCCGCTGCGGATCTGCGCCAGGAAGACAGCCAGTGCGGTGATCGCCACCAGGGCGGCGGCCACCAGGACCCGTCGTCGGATCCGCGCCCGGCGGATGCGCGGCAGCACCAGCGAGATCTCTTCCTGGCTGCCGAACCCGAGTTGCAGACGCGCCGAACGGAGATCTGACAGCATCTCGGATGCGCTGGCGTAACGCCGATCGAGGTCTTTCTCGAGCGCCTTCTCCAGGATTCCGTCCAGCGAAGCCGGGATCTTGGCCACTTCGCTGGCCGGAGTCGGCTTGCGGTTCAGAATGGAGTAGAGCATCGCGGGCTGGTTGTCGCCGCCAAACGGGCGGCTGCCCGTCAACATCTCGTAGAGCACGACGCCCAGGGCCCAGATGTCCGTGCGGCCGTCGACCTGGGTGCCTTTGGCCTGTTCCGGGGACATGTAGGCGACGGTTCCCAGGGTCGCCCCCGTCTTGGTATGCGAGACCTCGTCGAGAAGCTTCGCCAGGCCGAAATCGACGATCTTCACCTTGCCGCCTCGCGTCACCATCACGTTGGCCGGCTTCAGGTCGCGGTGCACGATGCCGTGCGCATGGGCCTCCGCCAGTCCTTCGGCCAACTGCATGGCAATGTCGAGCGCGTCATTGACCGGGAGCGGTCCACGTGCCAGCTTTTCCTTCAACGTCTCGCCGTCATAGAACGGCATGGCGATGAAGATCTGCCCATCCTCCGTCTCGCCGATGTCGTAGACGGTGCACAGGTTCTCGTGATCGAGCGATGAGGTGGAACGGGCCTCTTGGATGAAGCGGCGCTTGTTCTCTTCCCGCTCTCCGAGGTGCTCGGGCAGGAACTTCAGCGCCACGAGACGACCGAGGCGGTCGTCTTGCGCCTTGTAGACCACACCCATCGTGCCGCTCCCGACACGCTCGAGGATGCGATAGTGCGAGACGGTGCGTTCTGGCATTGCGGACGGTCTTCCCGAGACGGCCTTCCCGAATTTGGACCGTTTGGCCTTCTGGCAGTTTATCGGAAATGCATTCTGTATAGTCTTGTTCAGCTCGAGTTGTCCCGGCTGATCGCCGAACTCACAGGGTGATGTCTCGACCGAGACTTCCGCGTCCGAGGGCGAATATCGACGGTGTAGAATGGTCCTCAGAGTGAATCGACTGTCGATCGCGACGCTGCCTCTCGTCGCCGTCCTAGCGGCTCATGCGCAGGGCGGCCCGGCCACTCAGCAGAAACCTCCCGCCCCGGGCGTTTCAGTTGGCGATACAAGTGGTCAACAGGAAGGCGCGCCCGACGAGTCCGCGCAGGGCAACTCGAGGCGCCTGAAGTTGATCGACTGGGATCGGCTGCACATCGCCCGTTCAAAGACGTCGCATGGCGACAAGCTGCTCAAGCGTGAGGAATACGTGCGAGCGGAGAAAGCGTTTCGGCAGGCCATCGAACAGGAGGAGAACTATCCGGTCGCCTACATGGGCCTCGGTGCGGCCCTGGTCGGCCAGCGCAAGTTCGTCGCAGCGCTCGACGTACTGCACGAATCCGAAGAGCGGTATATCGCGTGGCGCGACCGGGTGCAGCGTGCCGCCCTGACGATGAGAAAGATGAACGCCGACGCGGAGCAAGAGCTGCGTGATCTCGATGCCAACATGGAGATGAAGACCAGCACCGGGACGTCCGAAGCCCCGGAACGGGGACAGGCGGCTCGGCAAATCGCCCGCGCGCAGATGAATCGCGTCGAGAGCGTCAGTCAGATGTCGCGGCGCCTCTACGACCACCCGGAGGATCTGCTCCACATCCCGGCTCAGGTCTTCTACCTGGAAGGGGTCTGCAATCTTCGCCTCGGTCGGCGGGACAAGGGGATCGAGCTACTGAAGATCTGCCTGCTACTCGACGACAAACACGTCCTGGCGCATTACAACCTGGCCGTGGCCCTGTTCACGCGGGGTGAGGTGCAACAGGCCAAGGCGCATCTCGATGCGGCGGTCGCCGGCGGGATGGATCCGCCCAGCCAGTTCGTGCATGATCTCAACGCGGCGTTGCCGCGGTAGAGAGGAGCCAGGGGTCAGAGGCCCAGGCCCGGAAGTCCGGATACTGTCGCCAGTTTCTGGGCAGAAGCGAGACGCGAGAAGCGAGTGAGCCCGGAACCCACCTCTGGTTCTCGCTTCTCGGTTGGGTGGGGAAACTGGTGGCTGGAGGCCGGGGGCCGGGGGCTTGGTTCCGTGTCACTGTTGCGCTTCGTCCGATGTGGGCTTTTGGGCCAGCAGCCAGGCTCGATAGCCGGCGTCGAGATCGCCGAGCCGCGCCCAGTCTGTCGGATCGATCTGGGCCGGTTCGTTCGGCGCGGCGCTTGCCAGGTTCTGTAAGGCATTCAAGAAGGCCCGGCGCACTTCGATGCCGCCACCTCCCAACAGATAGCGCACCAGGAACGTCGACTCGTCGTAGCGCTCCTGGCGTCCCTGCTCAGCCGCAAACTCTTGCCACGTCAGCTCGCAGAGCTCTCCGACCGGGTGGAGGCGGTGATCCACTGCTCGTTGACGCAGGCGAGCCAGTGAGGCGATGGCTCCACTCTCCCGCACACGCTTGTCAATGCTCAACCAGCCACCCGGCTTGTACTGCCCGACCTCCGACTCCTGTCGCACGCCGCCGAGGGTGCCGAGCACGAGCTCTCCACCGGCGGTGATTCTGCAGTAGCCCAGATCGTTGGCCATCCCTTCCTCGAGCCACGGCGGAAGCGCCAGGCCGAAGACACGGCGATTCAGTAGATGAGTCACCTCGTGAACCAGGTCGTGCGCCACCTGTTCGGCGCTCTGCTCACCAACATAGACGACGGCCAGGCCGTCCCGCGCGAAGCCGGCAACCTGGAGGTGGCCGAGCTCCGTCTCCGAGCGGCTGAACGCGGCAAAGTCCTGGTCGCGACGAAACAACACGACCGCCTCGACAGGCTCGCCGGTGGGCTGGAGGCCATAGCGCGCACGATATGCGGCGGGCAATGCCGAGACGATTTCCGAGAGGCGGCGCAACAGGGTGGGGTCCTCGACGTCGGTATAGAGGGGGAGGAATCCGCATGTCTTGGCCGGGCGGTTCTCACCGAGGAGCTGACGGGCCCGGGCCAGCCGTGCCGCGTTGGCCCGCAGGTCCATTCGCTCGCCTTGTTGAGGCGACGCCGTCTTCGCGGCAGGAAGCCAGCCGATGCGCCCCGCATAGCGCACCTTGACCCAACCCGGCACGCGATCCAGCACCGGGAGATCGATCTCCGTGTCGACTCGGATCACCGACCTCGCGTTCGCATCCGGCCGGCTCCAGAGGCGCGTCCCGGCCACGACGTGGACGATGTGAGCGGAGGGTGGCAGTTCCGAGAAGGCCGCCGGTCGGCCCAGGGGCGCCTTCTGAGCCGAGGCCCCCTCCGTACTTTTCGGAGGGGTCGAGCCGGCACCGTAAGTCGCGCCCGTCAGCACCAGGGCACAGGTCGTCAGGGCGTTCAACAGGAGTCGGGCACGCCGGACGCTCATGGTGCCTATTCTGCCAGGGCCACGGCGCTGGCCTGCGGGCTGAGCGATACCTGCTGCGGTAGGAACTCGCCTTCCACCCAGACGATACGCTGACGTTCCAACTCGCCGGCCACTTTCTTGACCGCCTTCTCGAACTTTCGAAGCGTCGAGATCGACTCGGCTTGTCCCCAGACACCAGCCACCTTTGCGATTTCTTCTTCCGGGATCCACACGTAGAAGGGAACGTGCAAGGCGCGCAAGAACCCGACCACCTGAGCGGGCTCCAGCTCGCTGGCGTCGGAGGGCTCCGAATCGGTGACGAGGATGACCACGCGTCGCCGGCTGCGGGCCGTCGCCAGCAGGCCGGCCACCGCGACCGCATCGCTGAGCCGCTGGTTGCCATGCAGGGAAGCGGGAGGGCGTACGGAGGTCAGCAAGGAGGTGAAACTCCCGTCCTCGGTCGTGAACTCGCGCGAATAGTCGAAGACGTCGTAGGCGGCGTCGCCACGTCGCACCGGTTGCGCCTGAGGCCAGATGAAGCGGATCCAATCGGTAGGTCGGAGGACCGTGAGCAGAGGATCGGTGCTGCGTGGAAACTGCTGTAGAGCGCGGAAGCCGAACCGAGCCCGCCGCTGGCGCGTCTGCAGCTCTGCCTGCTCGACGATGTTGTTGAATTCGCGGCGGGCTTCCTCGTCGAGCACGAGCAGAATCTGCGCCGGCCCTTCCTCCAGGGCGCTGACCTTTGCCGGCTGTGAGGCGATGCGGAGCTGTGTCTGCAACTGGCTCACGTCTGGGACGTCGTGCTTCCTCTCGAGTTGGACCGGAATGGCGGTCAGTTCAGAGCTGGTTCGTGCCAACCAGCGCCCGCCGAGGGTGAGCTCGACGACGGAGCTGAGGTTGTCGGGGAAGTCGAGCTCTGCGCGCAGGAAGTGAAGGGCTTCAGGGTCATAGTCCGGCAACGGGATCGCGGCCGGATCATCGACCGGTATCTGGCGGTCATCGAAACTGAGGCGTATGGACTTCGGGTCGGTCCCCAGAATGCTGTGCCACGTGAGATGGGCGATGGCGCCTTGGCCGTCTCGGCCGGTTGACACGACGAGAGAGCACTCTGCAGGTTGTCGCGGCAGGTTCACCCACTGGGCGACGTGATCCAGCTCGTGGCCGTCGGCATCGAAGGCGACGGCTTCGAGGTGGTGTGGCAGCAGTCGATCGCCGAAATCGACCGGCGCCGTCCACGGAGCATGGCGCAGGGACGCAACCGTCTGCCCGTCAAGCCGCAGTTCGACCCGATGCACCGCCGAACCCACCGTAAGCTGAACCGGTTGGACGCCGACCGTGAGGCCGAGTAGGAGGGTGATGAATGCCAGCATCCAGGAGCCGCGGCTCGGCCGCCGATCAGGTGCCGCCGTAGTGGTAGCCCTTGCGGGCCAGCACCTCCAGCTTGGAGTCCTTCGTCTTCACCTTGACGTCCTGGAACCCGCTCTCGCCACGGGGATGCCCGGAACGATAGCTGATCAGGTAGTAGCCGGCATTCTCCTTGGAGATCCGGTCGAGGAGGAGGCGGAAATTGACCGGTTGCAGGAACGAGCGTGCACCGGTGTCGGAGGCGAGCAGGCTGAGGAAGTCTCTTTGCGCGTGCTCGAAAGCGATCGGCGTCAGGTCGAGGGGATAGACCGCGACATTGCTGTCGTTGAGCGCGTCCTTGAGCTTCGGGTAGTAGCGCTGATCCGGCCGCGCCACGCCGGTCTGCGGATCGATCTTGCCGAAGCCGATGGAGAAGAAGATCACGTTCTTGCGTCCGACGATACCCTTCGTGGCGCGAGCCAGAACGGTCAACGCCTTGTACTCATTCGTCGTGGCGTCTCGCAACGCCTTGCCCTTCGGCAGGTTGGCCAGCAGCGACGGTGCGGACGCGTCGATCGCCTTCATCCGCGAGGGGAATCGTTCGGGGTTGCGGGACCGCACCGCGTCGTCGATGGCGCTTTGCAGCGCAGTGCGATCCTGGGTGAAATCCTGTTGGATCTTGAGTCGGGAGTCATAACTGACTACGGCGATCCAATCGGAGGCCTGCATCGACTCTTCGATCCACTTGCGCGCCTCGCGCCCGGCTTCGAGCTGCTGCTCCATGAGCCGGCTGGTGGAGAGGTTGTTGGTCTTCTGATCGTCGAAATAGAAGATGAAGTAACGGCTGGCCGGCACCTCACCGGGCTTGGCGGCACTGGCCTCCGGGCCTCCGTAGCGCGTGGTGTAGAAGTCGACGCTGGTCAGTTGCATCGGCTTGCCGTCCTCGGTCACCGTGAAGTCGCTCTTGCCGAGACCGGGGACGACATTGCCATCCTTGTCCAGCACGAGGACGTCGAGCAGGACCTCGGAGACAGTCATGTGCTCGCCGAACTGGGCGGCGGGCTGTTGCTGCTCCTGGGCGAGGGTCGCCGGCGCCAGGCTCAGCAACGATATGAGAAGGAGAGTGGCAATACGTCGCATGGTCGGATGCCTCCTTGCGGGTCGGTGTCGGCAGAACGCGATGTTCTTCATGTGACCTGTAAAGCAAGAACCGGGCCGCCGCCACTACGAGCGAGTCATTCCGCCGCCGCTGCGGCCTCCACGTTGGCGGCGTCCACCTGAATCGCCAGGTGTCCATCCTGGAGGTCGATCTTCAACGTCGACCCGTCGGTGACCTCGCCGGCGATCAGCGCCCGGCCGATTCGGGTCTCGAGCTCATGCTGTAGATAGCGTTTCAGAGGTCTTGCACCGAAGACCGGGTCATAGCCTTGCCGGGCGACGAACTCACGGGCCGCGACGGTGATCTCGAGATGCAGGTTCCGGTCGGCCAGGCGACGGCGCAGGTCGGCCATCTGCAAGTCGACGATCTGCTCGATCTCGGACAGGGTGAGCGGCTTGAAGAGCACGATGTCGTCGATCCGGTTGAGGAACTCGGGTCGGAAGTGACGTCGCATCTCGGCCAGTACCTGCTCCCTGGCGGACTCCTTGATCTCGCCCTCGGCGGTGACGCCTTCGAGCAGGTACTGCGAGCCGATGTTCGAAGTCATGATGATGACGGTGTTCTTGAAGTCCACCGTGTGGCCCTGGGCGTCCGTCACCCGGCCGTCGTCGAGAATCTGCAGCAGGACGTTGAAGACGTCCGGATGCGCCTTCTCGATCTCGTCGAAGAGAATGACCGAATAGGGCTTGCGGCGGACGGCTTCGGTGAGTTGCCCACCCTCCTCGTAGCCGACGTAACCGGGCGGGGCGCCGACCAGCCGTGACACCGCGTGCCGCTCCATGTACTCCGACATGTCGATGCGCACCATGTTGTTCTCGGTGTCGAAGAGTGCCTCGGCCAGCGTCTTGGCCAGCTCGGTCTTGCCCACTCCGGTGGGCCCGAGGAAGATGAACGAACCGATCGGCCGGCGTGGATCCTTGATGCCGGAGCGGGCCCGAATCACCGCGTCCGCGACCAGATCGACCGCTTCGTTCTGTCCGATCACGCGGCGGTGCAGAATCTCGTCCAGACGCAGGAGCTTCTCGCGCTCACCTTCGACCAACCGGGTCACCGGGATACCCGTCCATCGGGCCACGATCTCGGCGATCTCCTGTTCGGTGACTTCCTCGCGCAGCAGCGTCTGTCCCTCCTTTTCGGCGCTCAACCGAGCCTCCTCTTCGGTCAGCTGACTCTGTAGTTGCGGCAGCTTGCCGTGCTTGAGCTCGGCAGCGCGGTTGAGGTCATAGTCGCGCTCGGCTGCCTCGATCTGGTGGCGGACCTGCTCGATCTCGGCACGCAGCGCGCGTACCTTGCCGATGGCGTCCTTCTCGGCCTGCCACTGTGCCCGCATGGCGTCCGCCTTGGCCTTGAGATCCGCCAGCTCCTTGCGCAGATCGGCCAGTCGTTCCTTCGAGGCCCTGTCCTTCTCGGATTTCAGCGCCGCCTCTTCGATCTCGAGCTGCATGACGCGGCGGGTCACTTCGTCCAGCTCGGCGGGCATCGAGTCGATCTCGGTGCGGATCATCGCGCAGGCCTCGTCGACCAGATCGATGGCCTTGTCCGGCAGGAAGCGATCCGAGATGTAGCGATTGGAGAGCACCGCCGCCGCCACCAGGGCGTTGTCCTGGATGCGGACGCCATGGTGGACCTCGAAGCGCTCTCGCAGCCCGCGCAGGATGGAAATCGTGTCCTCGACGCTCGGGGCGTCCACCATGATCGGTTGGAAGCGCCGCTCGAGTGCCGCGTCCTTTTCGATGTACTTGCGGTACTCGTCCAGCGTCGTCGCACCGATGCAGTGCAGTTCGCCGCGCGCCAGCATCGGCTTGAGCAGGTTGCCGGCGTCAGTGGACCCCTCGGTCCGGCCCGCGCCGACGATGTTGTGGACCTCGTCGATAAACAGCAGGATGCGGCCTTCGCTCTCCTTGATCTCGTTGAGCACCGCCTTCAAACGCTCTTCGAACTCGCCGCGATACTTGGCGCCGGCGATCAGCGATCCCATGTCGAGGGAGAAGACGGCGCGATCCTTGAGCCATTCGGGCACATCGCCGCGCACGATGCGTTGCGCCAAGCCCTCGACGATGGCGGTCTTGCCGACGCCGGGCTCACCGATGAGAACGGGATTGTTCTTGGTCTTGCGCGACAGGATGCGGATCACGCGACGGATCTCCGAGTCGCGACCGATGATGGGATCCAGCTTGCCGGCCCTGGCCTGTGCCACCAGGTCGACGCCGTATTTGTCCAGTGCCTCGTAGGCCGCCTCGGGAGTTGCGCTGGTCACGCGCTGGCTGCCGCGCACCTGCTGCAGCGTGGCGAGGAGACGTTCCCGGGTGATGCCGAACTCGTCGAACAGCCGACGCAGGGAATCGCCCGCCTTGCGGCTCAACATGGCGAGCAGCAGGTGCTCGACCGAAACATACTCGTCCTTGAGCGACTTGGCCTCGTCCTCAGCCTGCGCGAGGAGCTGCTGGAGCTGTTGCGTGATGTAGATCTTGCCGACTTCGACCGCGCCGCCGGAAACCTGGGGACGTCGCTCCAGCTCCCGTTCCAGGGCGCTGGTAAAGCTCTCCACTGGGACGTCCATGCGCTTCAGCAGACGTGGAATCAGGCCCTCGTCCGAATGCAGGAGGGCGAGCAGCAGGTGCTCGGCGTCGACCTCTTGGTGACCGGACTTCAGGGCCAGGGTCTGTGCGGCCTGGACCGCCTCTTGCGACTTCTGGGTGAACTTGTTGAGATCCATGATGCGTCTCAGTCTCGGGGTTGAAATTTGGATTCCGTGGCGAGCTCTTCTAGCAATTGCCGTTCGCGTTCGGTGAGCCGTTCCGGCACCACGATGCGGAGCTCGGCCAGCAGATCGCCTTGATTGCCGTCGGTGCCCGGGAAGCCCTTACCTCGGAGCCGGATCTTCCGTCCGGAGGAGGAGTGGGCGGGGATGCGCACGGTCACGTCGCCTTCCAGCGTCGGGACCTTGGCCTGGCCGCCGAGAGCCGCCTCCCACGGAGTGATCGGAATGGTTGTGTGCAGGTCGTTGCCGCGCAGCCGGAAACGCGGGTCGGGCCGGATGTGCACGGCCAGATACAGGTCGCCGCGCTCGCCGCCGCCGATCCCCGCGCTGCCCTGTCCCGCCAGTCGGATCTTCTGCTTGGGCTTGACGCCGTGCGGGATGCGCACCTTGAGGGTACGGCGCTGGCCGCTGGCGTCGGTCAGGGTGACGTTGCGAACCCCGCCGCTCGCCGCCTCCTCGAGTGAAAGAGTGATGCGTGCCTCCTGGTCGGCGCCGCGATGGCTGCGGGGAGCCTGGGCACCGCGAAACCCACCCCACTGCGTGCCTCCGCCGTGCGCCCCGGACCCGAAGAGCATCTCGAAGAACGAGCTAAAGCCCTCGCCGCCGAAATCGAACCCGATCGTCGGCCCGGCCGAGCTGAACTGCTCGAAGACGTCCTCGAAGCCGGGCGGAGGTCCCCCGGTCTGTTGTGCCTGCTTCCAGGCCGAGCCGAACTGGTCGTACTTGCTGCGCTTCTCGGGGTCCTTCAGGACCTCGTGCGCCTCGTTGATTTCCTTGAATTTCGCCTCGGCCTCGGGCGACTTGTTGATGTCGGGGTGATACTTGCGCGCCAGCTTGCGGTAGGCGCGCTGAATGTCCTCCTTCGAGGCGTTTCGCTCGACGCCTAGGATCTCGTAATAGTCCTTGTATTCCACGCTGCGCGCTCTCTCGGTCAGGGCGGGATGTCGAGGGCCGACGTCCCCTACACTTTACCGGCTCGGAGCCGGCGAGTCGAACTTCCCGGCTTGTCCGGGCGCCCGTCGCAAGGCATAAGGACAGCAATCTGAGTTACTCGCCATCAGGTTTTATAACAGGGCCCGACCCGCAAAGATTTCAGCCCCGGGCCCCGCCCCCGCCCTCCCGGCCCCATCACATCCTGCTACTCTGCCGGCGTGAATCGAAGCACAGGCCGGCACCGCAGCCTC
>Ga0307436_1000998_pt1 | contig 12940 bp, 13 predicted proteins | sample SalMarWE160440MG_FD_202513 | JGI IMG/M metagenome (GOLD analysis project Ga0307436, IMG submission 202513) | Salt marsh sediment microbial communities from the Plum Island Ecosystem LTER, Massachusetts, United States - WE1604-40 | ecosystem: Environmental > Aquatic > Marine > Intertidal zone >...
CCGCCATCGAGAAGTCGATGTGGACGCCCGGTGTCTGCCGGCGGAACTCGAGCAGGACGCGCGCCAGCGCAAAGCCGAGGTTGGTGACCATGGCATCGACCGTTCCCAGGCGGAGAACGCGCCTGACATTTGCCGAGACCACGCCAGCCTGGTTGCTGAACCGGTCGACGGCGGCGAACAGGTCCTGCGAGGCCCGGTACACGGTCAAGCCCGATTCGGTCAGCGCGAATCCTGCGCGGCCGCGCTTGCACAGACGCACGCCGAGACGTCTCTCGAGCTCGGCCAAACCGGCCGAAATCCGCGAATGGCTGAGATTGAGGACGAGTTCGGCTCCCCGCAGTCCCTGGCTCTCGACGATCGCATGAAATATCCGCAGCAGGCGCAGATCGATATCGAGCAGCCGGCGCACCATTCCCTCCCGCATTCCGGACTTTTCGACGTAATATTCGCTCTTTTCCGGATTTGTGAAGAGACCTAAGGTACCCGCATGCGGGGAGCACACCATGCACGCTTATGAAAGCGGGCGCCTCGATCTCCCGTTCGTGGGTCATTGCACGTTCGGCAAGCGGCCGACCTGCCTCGACTGGGACGGGCTTGATGCCGACGTGGCCGTGCTCGGCGTGCCCTACGACATGGGCACGCAGTTTCGGCCGGGAGCGCGCTTCGGTCCACGCGCCATTCGCGAGGCCTCCACGCTCTTCTCTTTCGGCCACGGCGGTGCCTACGACCACGAAGACGACGTGGTCTATCTGCCCACCGACCAGGTGCGCATTGTCGATGTCGGCGACGCCGACATCGTCCACACCGACACGACGGCCAGCCACCGCAACACCGAACTGGCGGTGCGCAAGATTCTGGAACGCGGCGCGCTGCCGGTCGTGCTCGGCGGCGATCACGCCATCAACATTCCCTGCGTGCGCGCCTTCTCCGACGAGCCCCCCATCCACATAGTCCAGTTCGACGCCCATCTCGATTTCGTCGATGTTCGCCACGGCGTCCGCGAGGGTCACGGCAACCCGATGCGCCGCGCCTCCGAGCACCCCCACGTGACCGGACTGACCCAGCTCGGCATCCGCAACGTCTCCTCGACGGCGCGCGAGGGCTACGCCGAGGCGCGCCGCCGCGGTTCGACCATTCGTTCGGTGCGCCAGTGCCGCAGGCTCGGCACCGACGGCGTGCTCGCCCTCATTCCGCCCGGCGTGCGCTATTACGTCACCCTCGACATCGACGGGTTCGATCCGTCGATCGCCCCGGGCACCGGCACGCCCAGTCACGGCGGTTTTCTCTATTGGGAAGTGATCGAGATCCTGCAGGGGCTGGCCAGGCGCGGCGAGGTGGCGGGGATCGACCTGGTCGAGGTCGCACCGGCCTACGATCCGTCAGGGGTCACGGCGATCCTGGCGGCACAAATCTTGCTCAATTTTCTTGGCTTTGTGTTCCACGAGAGAAGCCGGCGAGAAACGACGCCGGAGCGCGCGGCGCCGGAAGCCAAGGTGAAGGGAAGCGGAATCAAGGACGCAATCGCTTAGCAAGGAGGGGATAATGCTGACGTTTCGTCGCGGGTTGCTGGAATCTCTGATTGTCTGCGTGGGGATCGCATTTTGCGCGTTCACGGCCGGGCCGGCGAGCGCCAAGGTCGGCGAAGCCAACCATCTCACCTGCATGTATCCGGTGTGGGTCGGTTTCGGACCGGTTCACCTCGCCAATGAGCTCGGCTTTTTCAAGGATCAGGGCATCACCGTCGACGAGATCCTCGACGACGATCAGGCCGACGCCAGGGCTGCCATGGCCCGCGGTGACATCGACTGTTATCTGCGCACCGTCGGCGAATATCAGGGTCTCGGACGGCACAAGGACACCCAGGGCACCATCATCGGCACCATCGACCTTTCGCTCGGCGGTGACGGCTGGGCGGCCGACGGCTCGATCAAGACGGTGTGCGACCTGAAAGGCAAGACCATCGCGGTCGAGCCGAACCTGCCCGCCCGTCTGCTCATGCAGATGGCGCTCAAGAAGGAGTGCAATCTCTCCATCAAGGACACCAACCTCACCGACATCGCCGCCGCCGACGCGGTCGGGGTGTTCGCCGATCCCCATGTCGCTGCCGTCGGCACCTACGAGCCGGTGCTCAGTCAGGTCGTCGCGGCGCACAAGGATCGTGGCGCCCACATCATTGCCTCGTCGAAGCAGTACAAGGATCTGATCCTCGACGTCATCATCGCGCACACCGATGAGCTTCACGCCCATCCCGACAAATACGTGAAGTTCCTCAAGGCGATCTATCGCGCCATCGACTATTTCTACGCCAACGAGGACAAGGCCATCCCGATCATCGCCAAGCAGTTCTCGATAACATCCGACGACTTCCGGGCGACCTTGCCCAATTTCCGCTACACGCCCTTCGCCGAGGCCAAGCAGTTCATCGGCACGCCGGACAAGGAGGGGCGCGTGTACGAGGTCTTCAGCGAGGCCATGGACCTCAACCTCGAATTCGGGTCCTCCGACGTGAAGCTGGATCCGAAGAACCATATCGATCGCTCGATCATCAATCAGGTCACGAAAGACTGGTGATCGCTGGTCGCGTTCTCGGCGAGCCCGCCACCGTCACCGATGTCGGCGGACGAGAGCGACCTATCCGCTGCGGCGTTGGCCCCGCCGCGGTACAATGCCGGCGCCTCGCGCCCCACCTGGTGGGCGCGAGGCGGGCAAGCCGCACCTCGTTCGCCGGCGTCGATTGAAAGAGCTGCGACCGTGAAGCGATGGAGCGCCGCGCGCGCGCTGTTCACCTTTCGCGGGAGGGTGCCCGCCACGCTGGAGCTCTGGGTCGGCATCGGCGCCTTCGTGTTCGTCGTCGCCGCCTGGCAGGTGGTCACCGGACTGGGACTGGTCAAACCGCAGTTCCTGCCGTCGCCGGTCGCGGTCGTCTCGTCGCTGTGGCGTCTCTTCCGCGACGACAACTACATCGCCGACGTCGGCATCAGCGTGGCGCGGGTGTGGGTCGCCTTCCTCGCCTCGGCGGTGATCGCCATTCCCCTCGGCATCCTCATGAGCAGCTACCGCGCTGTCGGGGCGGTCACCGAGCCGCTGGTCGATTTTGTTCGCTACCTGCCGGTACCGGCGCTGGTTCCGCTGACGCTGATCTGGCTCGGCATCGGCGAAGGCTCGAAGGTAATGCTGTTGTGGATCGGCACCTTCTTTCAGCTCGTCCTGCTCATTGCCGAGGACGCTCGTCGCGTGCCGCACGAGTTCATCGAGACCGGACGCACGCTTGGCGCCGGCGACACCGCCCTGATGAAGGACGTGCTGCTGCCGGCCATGATGCCCAACATGGTCGACAGCCTGCGCATCACGCTCGGCTGGTGCTGGACCTATCTGATCGTTGCCGAGATCGTCGCCGCCAACTCTGGCATCGGCTATCAGATTTGGACCTCGCGGCGCTACGGCAAGACACCGGAGGTCTTCGCCGGCATCCTCGCCATCGGCGTCATCGGGCTCGCCACCGACCAGGTGATCCGCCTGCTCCACCGGCGCGTGTTCCGCTATCTCGCCTGAGGACACCCGGCCCATGCCCGCCACCACCACTCAATCGGCCCCCTTCATCGAGTTCCGTGAGGTCACCAAGTCGTTCACCGGCCCGAAGGGGCGCGATATCGAGGTGATCCAGCCGCCGCTTTCGCTGACCATCGACAACGGCGAGTTCGTCGTCTTCGTCGGACCGTCGGGCTGCGGCAAGACGACGGTGATGCGCATGGTCGGCGGGCTGGAGACGCCCACCAGCGGTCAGATACTGCTCCAGGGCGAGCCGGTGACCGGGCCCAGCCGCCAGAAGGGGATGGTGTTTCAGTCCTATTCGTCGTTTCCGTGGTTGAAGGTCCTCGACAACGTTCGCTTCGGGCTGAAATACCGGCGCGACGTCTCGGCGGCCGACAAGACCAGGATCGCCCGCCACTATCTCGACCTGGTCGGCCTGATGCCGTTCGCCGAATACTACGTGAACCGCATCTCCGGCGGCATGCGCCAGCGGGTGGCGATCGCGCGCACGCTCGCCGCCGATCCGCTGGTGCTGCTCATGGACGAGCCCTTCGGCGCGCTGGACGCGCTGACGCGGGAGCGTCTCCAGCAGCAATTGCTGGAGCTGCAAAAGGCGGAGCGCAAGACGATCATCTTCGTCACTCACGATGTCCATGAAGCCGTGTTCCTCGCCGATCGCATCATCGTCTTCTCCGCCCGCCCGGCGCACGTGCTGCGCGAGGTCATCGTCTCTGACGAGCTGCCCGCCGAACGGACCCTCGATGTCAGCGAAACGCCTGCCTTCCGTCGTCTGCGGCACGAGGTGCTGGCGCTCATCCGCGACGAGGAGCTGAGGACGGAAGCGGCCGAGATCGCCGGCGCCGCGTGAACCACGATCGGGTCGTCGCATGAGCGGGTTCGACTTCACTGGCAAGCGGGTTTTGGTCACTGGCGCGAGCCACGGCATCGGCTTCGCGGTCGCCTCCGCCTTCGCCGCCGCCGGCGCCGAGCTCGCCATTCTGTCGAGCACCGGCGACATTCACGCCGCTGCGGCCCGCATCGCTTCGGCCACCGGACGAGCGGTCGACGCGCATGTCTGCGACATCACCGACCGCGCCCTCGTCCGCGAGGTGGTCGGCGGCCTCGCCGCCCTCGACGTGCTGGTCAACAACGCCGGGCTCGAGCTGGTGACGCCGATGCTCGAGCCGGACGACGCCGTCGAGGAGACCTTCGCGCGCATCATCGCGATCAACGTCGTGGGCACCTACTACGTCACGCGGGCGGCGCTGCCGTTGCTGAAGGCCGGATCGAACATCGTGCTGACCTCGTCGATCTGGGGCAAGACCGGCGCCGCCGATTTCGCCGCCTACGCCACCTCGAAACACGCCAACATCGGTTTCATGCGGGTTCTGGCCAAAGAGCTCGGGCCGCTGGGCATCCGGGTCAATGCGGTCTGTCCCGGCTGGGTCAGGACGCGCGCGGCCCTGCGCTCGCTCGCGGAGGTGTCGCGACGGGCGGACATGACGGAAGCCGCCACGCTCGATAGCATCCTCGCCGGTCAGGCGCTGCCCGGGCTGATGGAACCGGACGACGTCGCCGATCTTTACCTGTTCCTCGCCTCCGACCGCGCCCGCAACATGACCGGCCAGGCGGTCAACGTCGACCGCGGCGAGGTGATGGCATGAGCGCGTCGACAGCCGCACCGGGTGCCGTGGTCACCGGCGCCGCCGCCGGCATCGGCCGCGCGATCGCCGTGGCGCTGGCGCGGGAAGGATTCCGCGTCTGCGCCGTCGACCGCGCGCCCGACGCGCACATCGCCGCGGTGGTTGATGAAATTGCCGCCGCCGGCGGCGAGGCCTTCGCCGTCAGGGCGGACGTCGCCGACGAATCCGAGGTGACCTCGCTGTTTGGCGAGGTGAGAAGCCGGCTGCCTTCCCTCGACGTGCTGGTCAACAATGCCGGCATCCTGATCGAAAAGCCGCTGCTCGCCACCACCGCCGACGACTTCGACCGGCTGATCGGCGTCAACCTCAGGGGCACGTTCCTGGTCGGGCGGGAAGGGTTGCGGATCATGGCGGAACGCGGCTCGGGCCGGGTCATCAACATCGCCTCGGAGCTTGCCTATCTCGGCCGCGCCAATTGCTCAATCTATTGCGCCTCGAAGGGCGGCGTCCTGTCAATGACCCGCGCCTGGGCGCGCGAGTTCGCGCCGGACGTCCTCGTCAACGCCATCGCGCCCGGCCCGACCGACACGGCGATGCTCGGGCCGGAGGCTACCTCACCGGAAACGCTGGCGGCCGAATCGCGCAACCCGTTGGGCCGCCTCGGCCGGCCCGAGGAGATCGCCGCCGTCGCGGTCTTTCTCGCCGGCCCGGGCGCGACCTTCATCACCGGACAATGCATCAGCCCGAACGGCGGCACCGCGATGTTCTAGCGGCGCCTGCCGTCCGGCAGGGGAGACACATCAAGGAGGGTTGCCATGGCGGAGAGCGTATTCCTGGCCGAGCTGTCGTGGAGCGCGTTCCAGGACAAGGTGGCAAAGAACGTTCTGGTCTTCGTGCCGCTCGGCGCGACCGAGCAGCACGGACCGCACCTCGCCATGAACGTCGACGTGGTAATACCGACCGCCGTTTGTGAGCGTGTCGCCCGCAACGTCGGTGGTCTTGTCGCCCCGACGATCGCCTATGGCTACAAGTCGCAACCGCGATCGGGAGGCGGCGAGGCGTTTCCCGGCACCACCAGCGTGGACGCGACAACCTTCGCTCTCGTCCTGCGCGACATCATCCGCAGTCTCGGCAGCGACGGCATCCGCCGTCTCGTCGTCCTCAACGGGCACTTCGAGAACAGCTGGCCCGCGGTCGAGGGTGTCGACCTCGGCCTCAGGGAACTGCGCCGTGACGGCATTTCCGACATGCGGGTGATGCGCCTGGAATACTGGGACTTCGTTCAGCGCAGCACGCTCGACCGCCTCTTCCCGGAAGGCTTTCCCGGTACCGAGCTGGAGCACGCCAGCCTGCTCGAGACCTCGCTGATGCTGCTCCTGCGCCCGGACCTGGTCGACCTCGCCAAGGTGCCCGACGACGGCCCGGCCAAGTTCCCGACATACGATGTTTATCCGACGCCCGAGGGGTTCGTGCCGGCCTCCGGCGTCCTCGCCCGCGCTCACGGCGCCTCGGCCGAGAAGGGGGAGTGGCTGATGCGCGATCATGTCGACCTGATCACCAAGGCGGTGCGGTCCGAATTCGGTCTGTGAACGCAATGAAGATCAGCGATTTTCAGCCACTCGATTCCGACACGGTGCCGCGCTTTGCCGGACCGTCCACCTTCATGCGTCTGCCCGTGGCCGCGCCGAGCGAGGTGGACGTGGCACTGATCGGGGTCCCCTTCGACGGCGGCACCACCAACCGCACTGGCGCCCGCCACGGCCCGCGCGAAATCCGCAACCAGTCGAGTCTCGTGCGCCGCGTCCACCACGTGACCGGCATATCGCCCTTCGATCTCGTGCGGGTCGCCGACTGCGGCGACGCGCCGGTCAATCCGCTCGACCTCGCCGCCAGTCTGAAAAGCGTCGCGCAGCACTTCGCCGCCGTGCGCGAGGCCGGCGCGGTCCCGCTCACCGTCGGCGGCGATCATCTGATCACGCTGCCGATCCTGCGCGGCCTGGTCGCCGAACCGCCCGTCGGGCTCATCCATTTCGACGCCCACACCGACACCTACGACAGCTTTTTCGGCAGCCGTTACAACCACGGAACGCCTTTCCGGCGCGCGGTCGAGGAGGGCCTGCTCGATCCGAAGCGGATGGTGCAAATCGGCCTGCGCGGCGCAATCTCCCATGCCGACAACTACGACTTCGCCCGCTCGGCCGGCATTCGCCTGATCTTCATCGAGGAACTGGTCGAACGCGGCGTCAGCGACGTGATGGCCGAGGCGCGCACCATCGCCGGCAGCCGGCCGACCTACGTGTCGTTTGACATCGATATGATCGATCCCTCGATCGCCCCGGGCACCGGCACGCCGGAGATCGGCGGGGTGACGGCGCGCGAGGCGCAGGCGATGATCCGCTCCCTGCGCGGGCTGAACGCCGTCGGCATCGACCTTGTCGAGGTCTCGCCGCCGCTCGATCCGACCGGCGGCACCGCCCTGCTGGCGGCGACTCTGATGTTCGAGTTGCTCTGCGTCCTGGCCGAAAGCGTTAAGGGCCGCCGGTAACTTTCCGCCCGGTCGGGAGCGCAGCTATGAGGCGATCGCCGCGACGGCCCGCTGCGCCATCACCTTGACGAGATTGGCGCGGTAGTCGGCCGAAGCGTGCATGTCGACGAGCATGTCGGCGGCAGCGGCGAGTCCGTCGACGGCGTCGGGCGAGAATTTCGCCGCCAGCGCCCGCTCCATGTCCACGGCGCGAAACACGCCCTTGGCGCCGGCGCCGGTGACGGCGACGCGAATGCCGTCCTTTTTCGTCACCGCGACGAAAACGCCGGTCAACGCGTAGCGCGAGGCGGGATGGTGAAACTTCTCGTAGGCCGCCTTCGACGGAACCGGAAAGGCGACCTTGGTGATGATCTCGCCGTCATCGAGCGCGGTGGCGAACAACCCCTTGAAGAAGTCGTCGGCCGCGATGGCGCGCTGGTTCGTATGGATCGTTGCATTGAGGGCGAGAACGGCAGCCGGGTAGTCGGCGGCGGGATCGTCGTTGGCGAGCGAGCCGCCGATGGTGCCCTTATGACGAACCGCCGGATCGCCGATCTTGCCGGCGAGCGCCGCCAGCGCCGGAATCGCCTTCTTCACTTGTTCGGACGAAGCGACCTCGGCGTGCGTCGTCGCCGCGCCGATCGTCAGAGCGCCGCCCTCGACCGACGTCCCTTTGATCTCTGCCAGCCGCGACAGGTCGATGACGTCGGACGGCGAGGCCAGCCGCTGCTTCATCGTCGGGATGAGCGTCTGGCCGCCGGAGAGGTAGCGTGCGTCGGCGGCCTCGGAGAACATCTTCGCCGCTTCGGCAAGGCTTTGCGGGCGGTGATAGCGGGTCTCGTGCATGGTCGTCTCGCCTCTCTTTTTTCGCAATTCCGGACGGAAAAGCGGAATCCACTTTTCCTGGAATTGCTCTAGGCAGCCTTTCTCGTCGCGGCGTTCTGCAGCGCCTGCCACACCGTTTGCGCGGTCGCCGGCATCGCGATGTCGTTGCTGCCGATCGCGTCGGTGATGGCATTGATGATCGCCGGCGGGGCGCCGATGGCGCCGGCCTCGCCGCAGCCCTTGAGGCCGAGCGGATTGGACGGGCTTGGCGTCACTTGGTAGCCCAGTTCGAAGGCGGTCGGCAGGTCGTGGGCACGCGGCATGCAGTAGTCGTTGTACGAGCCGGTCAAGAGCTGGCCGCCGTCGGGATCGTAGACCACGTGTTCGAGCAGCGCCTGGCCGAGACCGTGGACGATGCCGCCGTGCACCTGGCCCTCGACGATCATCGGGTTGATCACGTTGCCGAAGTCGTCGACCGCCGTGAACTTGACGATCTCGGTGACCCCGGTCGCCGGATCGACCTCGACCTCGCAGACGAAGGCGCCGGCGGGATAGGTGAGGTTGGTCGGATCGTGATAGGCCTTCTCGTCGAGGCCCGGCTCCATGTCCTTGGGCAGCTTGTGGAAAGTGTAGGCGGCGAGCGCCACCTCGGTCAGCGTCAGCTTCTTGTTGCTGCCGGCGAGGATGAATTCGCCGTTCTCGATTTTGATGTCGGCCTCGGACCCTTCCAGCAGAAAGGCGGCGATCTTCTTCGCCTTGGCCTCCACCTTGTCGAGCGCCTTGACGATTGCCGCGCTGCCGTATCCGGCCGAGCGTGAGCCGTAGGTGCCCATTCCCTGCTGTACCTTGTCGGTGTCGCCTTCGATGACCGCGACCTGCTCGATCGGGATGCCGAACCGGTCGGCGGCGATCTGCGCGCAGGTCGTCTCGTGGCCCTGGCCGTGGCCGAGCGTGCCGGTGAGGACCTCGACCGTGCCGACCGGATTGACCTTGATCTCGGCCATCTCCCACACGCCGACGCCGGCGCCGAGCGCCCCGCCCTCGGCCGACGACGGCGCCACGCCGCAGGCCTCGATGTAGCAGGACAGGCCGATGCCGCTGAGCTTGCCGCGCTTGGCCGCTTCCGCCTTGCGCGCCGCAAAGCCTTTCCAGTCAGAGGCTGCCAGCGCCTTGTCGAGCAGCCCCTCGTAGTTGCCCGAATCGTATTGCCACAGCACCGGCGTCTGGTAGGGGAAGTCGTGAATGAAGTTCTTGCGCCGGAGCTCGGCGGGATCGACGCCAAGCTCGCGCGCCGCTGTCTCCATCAGCCGCTCGACCACGAACGTCGCCTCCGGCCGTCCGGCGCCCCTGACCGCATCGACCGGCACCGTGTTGGTATAGACGGCCCTGACGTTGACGTGAATCGCCGGGATCACGTACTGGCCCGACATCAGCGGTGCGTAGAGATAGGTCGGGATCAGCGAGGCGAACAGCGACATGTAGGCGCCGAGGTTGGCGATGGTGTCGACCTTCAGTCCGAGTATCTTGTGGTCCTTGTCGAAGGCGATCTCGGCGGTGGTGATGTGATCGCGGCCGTGGGCGTCCGACATGAACGCTTCGTAGCGCTTTGCGGTCCATTTCACCGGCCGCCCGGTGTGCTTGGCCGACCACAGGCAGACGACCTCCTCCGCATAGGTGAAGATCTTCGAGCCGAAGCCGCCGCCGACGTCGGGGGCGATGATCCTCAGCTTGTGTTCCGGCGCGACGTTGATGAACGCGGACAGCACCACCCGTAGCAGATGCGGATTCTGCGTCGTGTTCCACAGCGTGAAATGCTCGTCCGCCGCATTGTATTCGGCGACCACCGCCCGCGTCTCCATGGCGCTCGGCACCGTGCGGTTGTTGACGATGTCGAGTTTGGTGACGTGCGCCGCCTTGGCGAAGGCCTCATCGGTCGCCGCCGCATCGCCGAGCTCCCAGTCGAAGATCAGGTTGGTCGACTTCGGCTTGCCGTGTTCCCACGTGGAGCTGTCGGGCTCCATCTCGTGGACCACCGGCGCGTCGGGCTTCAGCGCATCCGCCGTCCCGGTGACCGACGCCAGCACCTCGTACTCGATCTCGACCGCGTGGGCGGCGTCCTCCGCCTGATCGCGGGTCTCGGCGACCACCGCGACCACCGGCTGGCCGACGAAGCGCACCTGGCCGATGGCGAGCGGCGGGTAGGGGGCCATCTTCATCGGCGAGCCGTCCTTGGAATGGATCATCCATCCGCAGATCAGGTTCTTGATGCCGCCGCCCTCCAGTTCCTCGCCGGTATGGATGGCGACCACGCCCGGCATCTTCTCCGCCGCCGCGATGTCGACCGCCTTGATCGCGGCGTGGGCGTGCGGCGAGCGCACGAAGACGGCGTGCAGCTGGCCGGCGACGTTGACGTCGTCGGTGTATCTGCCCTGGCCGGTGATGAAGCGCCGGTCTTCCTTGCGCAGAACGCGGGCACCGATGCCGTCTTTCGTCATGGCCCATTCCTCCCTAGGACGTCGTCACTTCGCCGGCACCGAGCCAGCGCCCCTTCACATCTTCTCCGCGCCGGCCCGGATGGCCTTGACGATATTGAAGTAGCCGGTGCAGCGGCAGATGTTGCCTTCCAGTTCGTGGCGGATCGTCGCCTCGTCGAGCTTCTTGCCCAGGCGCCGCACCATATCGACCGCGGTCATGATCATGCCCGGCGTGCAGAAGCCGCACTGCAGGCCGTGATGTTCGTGGAAGGCCTGCTGCATCGGATGGAGCTCGCCGTTCCTGGCGAGCCCCTCGATGGTCGTCACCCTGGCGCCGTCCGCCTGGACGGCGAGCATGGTGCACGATTTGACGGCGACACCGTCGACCAGCACCACGCACGCCCCGCATTGCGAGGTGTCGCAACCGACGTGGGTTCCGGTCAGGCCGAGATTGTTACGGATGAGTTCGACGAGAAGGACGCGGTCCTCGACATCGGCGGACACGGCTCTCTCGTTCACGGTCATCGTGACGGTGGTCATTGACGCCTCCCCCTCGTCCTCGGTTTTCCGGCGGGCGCCCCCCGCGCCGCCGAAACGAGGCTTCGTATGACACGTCCTCGGATGACCAAGGACCGGCGTCAACGCTACCAGCTTGCCGCGGCGTCAGGAAGCCGAAATACGAACACGCGTCACCGGCGCCGCCACGCCGTCAGCGTCGACGCGCTCACCACACCGGTGACGACGCGCCGGCGCGCGTCATCCCCGTTCAATCGGGCCGTGGACGTAGACGGGGCCGTCGCTACTGGGCTGCCGGTTGGCCGGGGGCACCCTGCGGACCGGGCGGGCCCGCCAGGCCGGGTTCACCCTTGGGGCCTTGCGGCCCGGGCCCGCCTTTTGGTCCCTGTGGCCCGGTCTCGCCTTTTGGCCCTTGCGGCCCGGGAGCCCCCTGCGCCCCGGCAGCACCGGCGGCGCCCTGCGGACCGGCCGGCCCGACCGCTCCCTGAGGGCCTGGAGGACCGGCGGGACCTTGCGGACCGGCCGGACCCGGCGTGGTCTGCACCTTGGCGAGGGCGTCCGTCAGCTGTGCGTGCGTCACGCCGCCGAACATTGTCACGATTTGGCCGCCGCTGACGGCGCTCCAGATCCACAACAGGATGAACAGAACGATGCCGGCGACGAAGCCCGGCCAGAATTTGTCCCTCAGCCAGTCCATTTGTCCTCCTCCCGGTCAGACATGGTATCGATGGCCCAAGCCATCTCGACATCGGCCCTTCACGCCTGTCGGCGGCTGACCGATTCGTCCGCGCACTTGTGGACCACGAGAACGTGTCCAAACTCGGACCGTTCGCCCGTCGCCACCGACATCGCCGACCACGCCGCCGCCCGCCAATCGTTCACATCGGTGCGGTGTCCGGTCCCCGCCGGCGCCTACTTGAGCGTGGCGATGTAATCGAGGAGGTCGCGAATGTCCTGACGACTGAGGTTCAGGTTCGGCATGGGCGGATGAGGATTGGCAACGAAGGCGGCGAGCACGTCGGTATCATCCGGCAGGCGCTTCGCGATCGACGCGAACGTCGGGACGTCGGCATTGGCCCGGGTCTGGTCGGGCGAAACCAGATGGCAGGACGAACACCACGTCGTGGCTATTGCCCGGCCGTGGGCAATGGCAAGCGCATTGCCCTGCTGCGCCAGGGCGGGCACCGACAACAGCGCGACAATCGAAACGGCGACAAAGCAAGACCTCACGTGCACACTCCAACTGCCTGAGCCGCCCGACACGCTGTTGTAGAGCGCCGGCGGCGCCAAATCACCCCCCCGAGCCATGGTGTCGGCCCTGCCGACGCCATGCGGCTCCGCGACCCGCAGCCCTGTCGGGAAATAGTGCCAGGCTACCATCTATCGTGAAAGGCGACGATTGAACAGCGTTGCGTACGATCGTGCCC
>Ga0307436_1000999_pt1 | contig 12940 bp, 9 predicted proteins | sample SalMarWE160440MG_FD_202513 | JGI IMG/M metagenome (GOLD analysis project Ga0307436, IMG submission 202513) | Salt marsh sediment microbial communities from the Plum Island Ecosystem LTER, Massachusetts, United States - WE1604-40 | ecosystem: Environmental > Aquatic > Marine > Intertidal zone >...
CGCCTACGCAGCAGGAGGCTCTAGAGTATATCGCGTCGTTGGCGGAAGGCTTGCAGAGGCTTGCGCTTCAATCTGAGCTGCCTCTTCTTGCTTATTTGCTCAGCGTAGCCTGCAAAGAAGCGGACAGTCAGATGTCCCCGACAGTCGACCAGCGGCGCTGAGCATTCTTGAGGCGTAGTTATGGCCAATCCCATACCTCGCTCGCTCGCGGGCATGCATCCGAGGCTGCGTCGCTTGGCTTGAATAGGCCTATTCTTAAAGAGATCGCTTTGAAACGGCCGCCGAGTGGTGCCCCCAAGTTGTTCCGGTCACTGATTAGCAATCGTCATTACTGGGATGAGGCATCTTCAGTATCGCTCCGCCACGAGGATCGATAATGGTTGCAGGAATTTGATCTTGCGTCTTGAGGCTGCCGCCGTGGCTGCCGAGGTCGCCTGGGCCCTCGAATCCCCCAAGCGACCGAAGCTATGAAAGCCAAGGAGGTGCCAAGCCAATTTCGTCATCGAGCTGCACATCGATCCGTACACGTCCGAGATGTTCGCAGGGGGGATTAGCCCCTAGGGCGCAGACGCGCGTGATCGCGGGGGGACTAGCAGAATGATGTTGTACGACACGACGCTTCTCCGAACCTTCGTTGCCATCTGCGACACCGGCAGCTTTACCAAGGCGGCGCAGCGGGTGAATCTCACTCAGTCCGCGGTAAGCCATCATGTCAAACGGCTGGAGGATCGAGTCGGCTTGCCTTTGATCGTGCGCAATACGCGCGGCCTCAAGCTAACGGAGAAAGGCGAGGTCCTCTTGTGCTATGCGCGGCGCATCGTTGCTCTTCACAAGGAAGCCGAGCAGCACTTGAGTGGCGGCGAGCTCGTGAGAATCGGCGCGCCTGAAGTTTTCGATATGCGCCTGCTGTCGTCTTTGCTTGCGCGATTCGCCGCCCGCTACCCGGCGGTCCGCGTACAAGTCGAACTCGGCGTTGCTCCCCATATCTTGACACTGCTCGACGAAGGCGAACTCGATCTCGCGATCGTCTTTTACGAGCTCGGTGAAGGGCAGGGGACCTCACTCTCTCGTGAGCGGCGCATTTGGGCAGGTGCGCAGTCGCTGCAGCTCTCGCCGAACGAGCCGGCGCCGCTTGCGCTCTATGCGCCTTGTTGCCCTTGGCGGCAAGTCGCCTTGAACGTGCTCGATCGGGCCGGCCGGACCTGCACGATCATGATTCAGGGCACAGACACGTCCACCATTCTCTCCGCGGTCGAGGCGGGCCTCGCAATCACAATCTTTGTCGAGTCCGCATTGCCGCCGACGCTCAAAGCGCTTGGCGCCGCCGAGGCGCTACCGCCGCTCCCCGACTTTGAGTTTGGGCTGAAGCGCAGCCGAACCAGCTCACCCGCGGCCGATCGTCTTGCCGAGATGATCACCAACTTCTATCAGCTCTCGACCGTGCGGAAACCGAAAGCCGGCATGAACGACGTGCAGCACGCGCAGTGTCCGCGCGTCGAGTCTTAGCCAGCTCACCGGATGTCCAGATCACCCATGACGGCTGTTCAGCGCTGAGATGAGACATCTTCAATATCGCACGGCAGCGAGTGGAGATAATTGTTGAGCGACTCGATCCGAACGATTGGAGGGAAAATCCGCATGGCCAATCCCACACTTCGCACGCTCACCGGCATGAACCCAGATCCTGCCCCGATATCGATGAGTGCGCTCGTGCTCATCGATTGCCAGCAGACCTACCGCGAAGGTGTCATGCAGCTGGAGAACGTCGAGGCGGCATTGAAAGAAGCGGACGCATTGCTGCAACGTTTCCGTAAGGCCGGGCGTCCCGTGATCCACATCATGCACAGTGCAGGCGCCGGCACGCCTTACGACATCGCCGCGCCTATCGGTCAGATCGCTGATGTCGTGGCGCCTGTCGAAGGCGAACCCGTCATTGTCAAAAAACTCCCCTCTGCCTTCGAGCAGACAAATCTCGATGTGGAACTGAAGAGGCGGGGCGTGGAGCAGGTCGTGTATGTAGGCTTCATGACTCATATATGTGTGAACTCGACAACGCGCGCCTCGTTTAACCGTGGCTACGGCAACACGGTGGTTGCTAGCGCTACGGCGACGCGCGCAATCCCCAATCCCGCGACAGGCTCAGATGTGCCGGCCCAGCAGCTGCAGGATGCAAGCCTATCGGCGCTCGGTGACATGTTTGCCGTCGTGGTTCCGAGGGCGGACGGCGTCCCTGACTAAGGGAATGCGCCAAAAGATTGCGCAGCCTGAACACCATCGCCAGTGGCGGCAGCTCACCAGAGTCAGCGCGGCAAGTGTTCCTCTGCGCGGCGGGCGGCTTGCAGAAGCGACTCCGTGCACGGACCGGCATCGTCTGAATTCTCCTGCGCGGCTGAAAGAAAGCGCCTGCTTTTCTCTTCGAGGTCCTCGAAGCCCAACAGACCGGCCACGCCTGCCAACCTGTGTGCATGCTCTGCCTGATCGGGAGCATGCGCCTCGATCGCAGACAGGCACGCGTGCAGCTCTTCCCTGAATCGCTGGAGAGCGGCCTCGCATTTGGCTTCGCCAATAAGCGCCTTGAGGTCGGCGAGTTTCGACGGGTCGAGAACAGGCTTCATATGGATCACACCCAGAGCCACCAGCTACCGCCAGCCTAGTCTGCGATTGAATAATGCAAACTGAAGCGGACGGCTCTCACGCCCCCCCCCAGAAATAGAGAATTACCAAGGCAAGTCGGGGCGGCTGCCCGCGAGCGGGAGCCTGCATTAACCCATCGCTTACCCTGATCCCGGGAAATTCACCCTCTCGGTTACTGGCTCGGATTCAACCGAGGTTATTGCTCCTTATTTAGGCTTTCTGGATCAACCTTGACGCGTAGAAGCGCTTGGGCCCGAGGAATGACAACCGCAACTGCTTCCCTGTTCGAGACCAGGGCGGAATCCGTCCCGGGCCGTCGCATACTGGTCGCCGAAGACAGCCCCACCACACATGAGATCTTGAAGCTGCTTCTCCAGCAGCGCGGACATGACGTGGACATCGCCACGGACGGTGAGCAGGCTCTAGAAGCGTTACGGCACAATCGTTACGACGTTGCTCTGCTCGACTTCCATCTTCCTAAGATGAGCGGGCTCGATGTTGCTGCGACGATCAGGCACGAGGCCCAAGATCGTCCGCTGCCGCGGCTGGTGGCTATCACGGCCGATGTCGAAGGCTTGCTTGCCGATGAGCAAGGTTGCGACAACTTCGACCAGGTCCTGCCGAAGCCCCTCGACATATATCATGTGGCACAGGTGGTCGAAGGTCAGGACGAAATTGCTGAAGCCGAAAGATTAGCTCCCGCGCCTCGGCCTGCAGCTCCGCGCATCGCGGAAGAGCGCCGCTCGCCGTTCGAAGACCTTGGCTACAGCCTCTTGACGTGGCCGGGCGATATCGACACGGGGCGCCTGTCTGCCCGCGCCATGCAGGCGAGCCTGGGCGATCCCCGCTTCGATGGAATCTTGATTAAGACACCGGTCTCGGTGGAAGACCTTGCCGCCTTGTGGAACGCCAAGGCGCTGTACATGCTACCGATCATTGATCTTACGGGAACGCTTGGCCGCATCGCCGACGTCGATGCCCCCAAGCTCACCGCCCTCGATAGGGGCCAACTCGACGACGCAATCCGCGCGGCTCACGACCGCCGGGCACGTTTGCATCGCGACCTTCAATTCAGCACCGAGCTCGGCGACCAGTTGATCGGAAAGCTCTATGTCTCTAACCGGCCGCTCACGCCGAGCTATGATCCGCTCGTAACTTGGCTTGTCTCCTATGACGTCGCGCTTACCACGCCCGTGATCGCCCGCGAGGCAGAGGCGCTATGCGAGCACGGGCTGCTGCGGCGCGAGTTCTTCGACAAGTTCCATGTTTGCCCGCGCTGCGACTCGCTTCGCCTCCATGTGCGGGAAGAATGCGTTCAGTGCCATTCCTCGAACCTGGAGGAGGAGCAGTACCTACATCATTTCCGCTGCGCCTATCAGGGGCCCGAGCAAGAGTTCCGGCGCGGCGACCAGCTGATCTGTCCGAAGTGCCGTTACGAGCTTACGCATTTCGGTTTCGACTACGACCGCCCCGGATCCATGGTCGTGTGCCAAGCTTGCGGCCATGCGGCATCCGAGCCAGCAGTTGGCTTTGTCTGCCTTGATTGCGGCAACCACGTTGGCGGCGACGTCGCACCGATTCGTGACCTCTATACATACCGACTGACCGACCACGGCATCGGCTTTGCCGAGCATGGCCGCTCTCTCCTTGGCTCCGCGAGCCACGCGCTACGCTTTGCCGATCTTCCGCTTGAGCTGGTCGTGGCACTCAACGCTGCAGCGAAGAGATATAACGAGGCAAAAGAGCCGTTCACGTTGGTCAATCTGTTTTACCGGAATGAGCGGGAGGTCGTGGCCCAACACGGCGCGCGCGCCTTTGCCAAGGCGCGTGATCTCTTCATCGAAAACGTGCGGGCCTCGTTAAGCGAGGCCAGCCTCGTGGTGAAAGGCCAGTCCCACGACTATGCGCTGCTCGCCGGTGTAGGCCCTGAGCAGGCTAAGGGCGATTTCGATCTCTTCGTGGTGCAGGCTGCGAATACGTTGAGTCACGATATAGGCGCTTCCTTCCAGGTGTTCGGTCCTGAGGACTTCGTCTGATGCTGCAGCTCGTTTCCGACGGCATCACCTATCTGACGGCGCAAAGCGGAGAGAGCCTTTTTCGCCTCTTCTGGTTCGTCGTCATCTTCGAGCTACCACGTTACACACTGGGCTTCCTCTCCGTCGCGGCTATCAGTTTGCACTGGCGACGCGCTCCAACAGAGGGGAGAGACCTGCGCCGCGTGACGGCATTGATCGCCGGCCACAACGAGGAGGATTCCATCGAGCGTTGCGTCCGTTCGCTCCATGAGCAGACCCGCCCGCCGGACGAGATCATCGTGGTCAGCGACGGATCGACCGACCGCATGGCCGAGAGGATGCGCAGCTTGCAGAATCGCGGCCTAATCAAGGAAGCCCATTGCACCCAGGTGCGTGCCGGCAAGTCCGCAGCCGTGAACCTCGCCCTGAGCCGCGCGACTGGCGACATTGTCGTGGTTGTTGACTGTGACTGCACTTTCGACCGCCGCGCTATTCAGAAAATCATCGAACCACTCGCCGATCCGAGAACGGCTGGGGTTTCGGGCAATGTGGTCGTACGTAATTCTTCCACTAACCTACTCACCGAATTCCAGGCGATAGAATATCTAATCAGTATTTCTCAGGGCAGGCAGGCCGCCGACCTCACCGGTCAGGTGAGCTGCATTTCCGGTGCCTTTGGTGCGTTTCGTCGTTCCGCGCTGCTGGGGGTCGGAGGGTTAGATGCCGGCGGTGGCGAGGACCTCGATGTCACGCTGAGCTTGCGAAAAGCGGGCTGGAAGGTCGTCTTCGCCGCCGATGCAGTCTGCTACACGGACGTTCCCACTACCCTGGGCGCTTTAGTCCGCCAGCGCTTCCGCTGGGAGCGAGATTCAGTGCGCCTTCGCTACCGCAAGCATCGCGACATGATTGATCCGTTCAGCTCGCGGTTCAGTTGGCAAGAGATCGCACATGAGTTCGACTTTCTCGTCTTCAACATCGGCTCCGCCGTCGTGTTTCCGATTTATATCGCCTGGCTCTTCGTAACCTACGGAGACCTGGCGTTGGTCATCTTGTTTGGGGCGCAAGCCGGCATGATGCTATTCGACGGCGTCACCTTCGCGTTGAGCGCCTTAGTCACCCCGAGGGTGAACGCGCTACGTCTGATGCCATATGTTGTTGGCTACAGTCTCTTCAATGGATTTGTAATGCGCTTCGTTCGTCTTGGCGCCTACCTCGACGAATGGATTCTGGAATCGTCCTATCAAGATACCTATGTGCCGCAAAAAGTGCATCGGGTGCGGAGGTAGACTATGAGACCGCTCAAGACCCGGCTTCGTCCCGACAATATCCCGAGCGAGAAGCGCGTGATGCGCGGCCGTACCGGCAGGACGATCTATCTCATACTGCTCTTTGTCTTCAGCCTCGCAGTAGCGAACTATCTGTTCGGCGACTACGTTTTGTTGGATGCCGACGGTCTGGTCTTGCGCGATGAGAATGTCATCGCCACACCCTACGTCGCACGCGTTGAAAGTGTCGATATCGACGAGGGGCAACATGTCGAGACCGGCAGCCTTCTCCTCAAGCTCCAATCGAGCGAGATTCTGGAGCGCCTCGCCGACCTGTCCACCAAACGGGCCGAACTTATGGCCAAAGCCACGGACTTCAAGGTCCGGGCGGAAAACGTCACACAGCTGCTCCCTCTGGCCGAACGGCGCGCCGCCGAGGCCGTGAATACCATCAAGCAGTTCGACACTTTGGCCAACGCCAAGCTTGTCACGTCCGCGCGCTATCAAGAGGCCTTACGCGTGAACTACGAGGCAAGCAGAGACCGCGTCAGTCTGCTTACGCAGGAGAAAGTCCTGAAAGAGGAGCTGTCTTCGCTCAATGAGGCGCTCGACGACGCGCACGAGGCCATCTCAAATTTGGAAACGCTGTACGCAAACGGCGTGGTGCACTCGCCTGTTAGCGGATCGATCGGCGCGAGCATCCCAGCCGTGGGAAATGTCTATCGGGCAGGCGAGCCGATCCTCTCTGTCTATTCCGGCGACGAATACGTGCTCGCTTACCTGCCGCGGCGCTATCTTTTCCCGATCAGCGAAGGCATGGAGGTCAGCGTCACAGACGGGCGTGACACGGCGACCGGTGTCATCTCGGAGATACTTCCTGTGACCGACACGCTGCCGAAGGAGTTCCAGAACACCTTCAAGCCTTCAGACCGGAACCAGCTCGCAAAGATCAAGATCACATCAGCGGCACCATTTCCGCTGAACCAAAAGGTGACCGTGTCCCGCTATCCCTCCTTCTTCGGGCAGCTGATGAATGCCCGCAGTCTGTTGGGGGTCGGCCGGTCCGAGGGCTGATAGCGCACTCAATTCAGGAATCACGATGCCCACACGGCACGGCGCAGAACAATCGACAGAAATTGCGCAAGCGAACTCTGCCGGCAAGAAGGGCCGCGCGGCCACATCACCGGTGCGGCGGCGCATTGGCATTGCGGGCAAGATCGCGCTCTGGGCTATCGTGTTTGGCACGGTGACCGCGCTCGGCGTCGCGGCTCTCATGTATCGGGCAAGCTCCGAGGCGGTTCAGAAGATGGATGGGCTCGCAACCACGGAGGCCCTGAAGCGCGTCACAACCCGTTTCGCAACGGCGGCGGATCGTTTGCAGCAAGACACACTGATCCTATCCGAGATGCCGCCCGTTCAAGGCATTCTGCGCGCCCAGAAGAATGGAGGTATCGATCCCTTTGACGGTTCGACAGAGCAATTGTGGCGCGATCGCCTCGCACACATCTTCACCAGCTTTCTCGAAGCACGGTCCGAGTATTTCCAGATCCGGTTTATCTCTTCGTCAGGGAAAGGCTTTGAGATTGTCCGCGTGGAGAGATTGGACAGTGAAATCCGGCAAACCCCAGAAAAACTGCTTCAAGCAAAGAGCGGCCGGGACTATTTCAAACAGACCCTGAAGTTGCGCGCGGGACAGGCCTACCTGAGCGATGTCAACCTCAATCGGGAACGCGGGCAGCTTGAAATTCCGCATCGACCCACGATCCGTGCAACCACCCCGGTTTACGACGACGAGGACGGCGAGCTTTCGGGCATGATTGTCATCAATGCCAACGCTCGAAAGTACTTCTCGCGAATGGCGACGCTTTTGCAGAGTGGCCAGACACTCGTCGTGGCAAACGCGGCCGGCGATTACCTGTACCACCCCGACGCGTCGAGGACCTTCGGTTTTGACCTTGGTGAGCGTCACCTCATTCAAGATGAATTTCCGGCCGTGGCAGATGTCAAGGATACCAAGCGTCATGAGGTCGTCACGGGACGGTCCGGTGGCGAACGGCTCTGTGTAAAACGGGTTGCCTTTGATCGCGATCAGCCTGAGCGCTTCATTACGGTCGGTGTGCTTTCGGCCGGCCGCGGCCTTGGACGGCAGATCGGGGCGGACAGCGCCTGGATCATCTTTACTGCGGTGGCCTTTATCCTGGGCGGTACGGTGTTGGCTGTCATCTGGTCCAGGTTCCTGACACGCTCGTTGAAAGAGGTCACAGCAGCCGCGGCAAGCCTGGGAAGAGGACGGCGCGATGTCGATCTTTCGCCTATTCGTAACCGCAATGACGAAACCGGCGACCTCGCAAGGGCCTTCGGCGCCATGGCCGACGAAATCGGTATGCGCGAGGCCAAAATGCGCGAGCAGTCGGACGCGCTGGCCGCGGGCAACAACCAGCTGACGAGGCTCAATGCTCAGCTGTCGGCGGTCATGGAGACAGCGATCGACGGCCTAATCGTGATCGACGAGGCCGGCACCGTTCAGAGCTTCAATCCTGCCGCGGAGCGCATGTTCGGGTACAAGGCAGAGGAAGTCATCGGCCAAAACGTGCGCATGCTGATGCCTGAGCCCTATCGCGGGGAGCATGACGGCTATCTCCGCAACTATGTCGAGACCGGAAAATCCAAGATCATCGGCGTGGGGAGGGAAGTTCCGGGCCGCCGCAAGGATGGCTCGGTGTTTCCCATCGAACTCGGGATCTCGCCAATGCGGGTCGGCAACAGGCGGCTGTTCCTTGGTATGACCAGCGACATCTCGCGCAAAAAGGCGATTGAGCGCAAGAAGGAAGAACAGTTTATCGAGGAGCTGAAGCGTTCGAACGAAGAGCTGATGCAAGCGCGTGCGGCCGCGGAGGAGGCTACGGCAGCGAAGTCTGAGTTTCTGGCCAACATGACCCACGAGCTCAGGACCCCCTTGAACAGCATCGTTGGCTTCTCGGGATTGCTTGCCGAGAGCCCGGTGTTGAGCCCCAAGGATCGCCGCTTTGCTAAGATCATCGACGGATCGAGCCAGTCCCTGCTCGCGCTCGTCAACGACATCCTCGATTTTTCGAGCTTGGAAGCCGGCGCCGTAACGCTTCGCCCTGCGCCGTTTTCCTTGCCCCATCTTGTTGAGAACATTGCCGCGAGCTTCTCCTTGGCTGCCGAGGAGAAGGGGCTGAAGCTTAAGGTCGAGCGGGGCAACGCCGTGGGCCCCGCACATTTGGGCGATGCATTGCGCCTGCATCAGGTGCTTCTCAATCTCGTCAATAACGCGGTGAAGTTCACACCTGAGGGCAGTGTGACCATAGCCTTGTCCGCTATAGAACAGCCTGGTGCCGACCAGCACATCCGTATTGAAGTGCGCGACACTGGTATTGGGATCGCACCAGACAAGGTAGAAAAGATGTTTGGGCGCTTCGCCCAAGCCGACGCATCTATCCACAATCGGTTTGGCGGCACAGGCCTCGGCCTGGCGATCAGTAAGCGCCTCGTCGAGATGATGGGTGGCACGATCGGGATGCAGAGTGCAGAAGGCAAGGGCACGACTGTCTGGCTCGAGCTGACATTGCCTTGCGTTGAACCTGCCGCCCTTACAGACAGGGGTGCAACCGAGGAGCAGGCGGTGCCGACCAAGGCGCTGCGGATCTTGGTTGCCGACGATGTTGACCTCAATCGAGATTTGGTAACGGCCGTCCTTACGCCCCTCGGACATAGGGTTGATGAGGCGACCGACGGTGCCGAAGCGATCGAAGCCGTCAAAGCGGCGAATTATGATCTCGTACTGATGGACATTCAGATGCCGGGCATGGACGGCCTAGCCGCCACGCGGGCTATTCGCGCCATGCCCGGCTTTTCCGATCTTCCCATCGTCGCCATGACAGCGCAGGGACTAACGGCGCAATGCGAGGCCTGCCGCGAGGCTGGGATGGATGATTACCTGGCCAAGCCCATCACGCCGACAGCCCTCGTCGCCATGCTGGACAAGTGGACTGGCGGGAGTCACCAAACAAAAGATCATCGGCAGGCAGAGGTTCCTGCCGATTTAGGCGATGAGTTTCTCGCGCGGTGTGCGCGTGATCTTGCAAGGGTGAAATTGCTTCTGACCGCCAAGTCGCCAGAGGCATTGGACGAGCTCAGGAAGGTCGCTCATGACATCGCCGGAATGAGCGCAATGGCCGGCTATCCGCGCCTGTCTGCGGATGCTGACGAGTTGAGCGGGAAACTGCTCCACGCAAACAGCCCCGATGAACCTGAGTGCGCAGAAGCGCTCGCGGAGCTGGAGAAAGCCGTCCAAGCTGCGTGAAGACTTTCGGGGGCCTCGGTCAATGGATCCGATCCGAGTCTGTTATAGACCGAGCGGAAAGCAACGTGCCGGATGACCAGCCTTGTTGCTCAAATCTCTCTGTCCCGCTAAAGGCAAGCCATGACGGCCCAGTCACTTGCCATATTGGTCATCGATGAGAACCGCATTCGCGCCTCGATCATAGAAGAGGGCTTGCGCGAGAACGGGCACGACAACGTCACCGTCGTGCATGACATCGCCGGGATTGCTCGGACCATTGCCGAGATCAATCCCGACGTGATCGTGATTGATCTCGAGAATCCCAACCGCGACACGCTGGAGAACATGTTCCAGCTTTCCCGCGCCGTTAAGCGGCCCATCGCCATGTTTGTCGACCGTTCCGACCGTGCGTCGATAGAAGCGTCTGTCGAGGCCGGCGTGTCCGCCTATGTGGTTGACGGCTTGAAGCGCGAGCGCGTGAAACCGATCCTCGACATGGCGATCGTCAGGTTCAATGCTTTCTCCCACCTCGCTCGCGAGCTCGAAGCGGCGCGAAGCGAGCTGGAGGACAGGAAGATGATCGAGCGCGCCAAGGGGATTCTGATGACTTCGAAAGGCCTGTCCGAGGAAGACGCCTATGCTCTGTTGCGCAAGACGGCAATGAACCAGAACCGCAAGATCGTGGAGATCGCGCAAAGCCTGGTGACGGCGGCTGGCTTGCTCGGGGAAGAGCCATGAGCGACCTCTATCCAATCACCGCCGGATTCATACCGCTGCTCGACAGCGCGCTGCTGGTCGTTGCCAAGGAGAAAGGGTTTGCCGAGGAGGAGGGGATAGATCTCACCCTGATGCGTGAGACATCCTGGGCAAACATTCGCGATCGGCTCGCGGTCGGCCATTTCCAAGTTGCGCATATGCTGGCGCCGATGCCGATCGCCTGCAATCTGGGACTGACGCCGCTCGCCTCGCGCACGATTGCGCCGCTCGCGCTCGGCCTCGGCGGCAATGCCGTGACGGTATCGAACGGGCTGTGGGCCGAGATGGAGAAGCATGGTGCCGAGCCCGACCTCGATCCCGCCCGCTCCGGCAAGGCGCTGAAGGAGGTGGTCGTCGGCGCGGCCAAAGCGGGCAAGACCATGCTCCGCTTCGCCGTGGTCCACCCGCATTCGGGACATAACTACGAGCTGCGCTATTGGCTCGCCGCCTGCGGCATTGACCCGGATCGCGATATCGAGATCGTCATCCTCCCGCCGCCATTGATGGCCGACGCGCTCGGTGCCGGCACTATCGATGGCTATTGCGTCGGCGAGCCGTGGAACACGGCTTCGGTCATGCTTGGCAGCGGGCGTATCGCCACCGTGAAGGCGGCAATCTGGAGAGGTAGTCCGGAAAAAGTGCTGGGCGCGCAGGCGCAATGGGCCGAAACCCATCCCGAGGCGCTGACGGCGCTTCTGCGTGCGCTCTACCGCGCGGCAGTGTGGTGTTCCGACGTTGTGAACCGCGATGAGCTTGCGGCCTTGCTCGGAAGCCCAGCCTACATCGATCGTCCACCCGAGTGGATGTTGCCGGCTTTGTCCGGCAAGATCGACATCGGCGGCGGGCAAGTGATCGCGGTGGATGAGTTCTTCGTGCCGTTGGCTAAGGCGGCGACCTTCCCGTGGAAGAGTCACGCACTGTGGTTCTACAGCCAGATGGTGCGCTGGGGACAGATCGGCCACAGCAAAGAGAACGAGAAGATCGCGCGCGAGACCTATCGCCCCGACATTTATCGCGCGGCGCTCGAGCCGCTCGGCGTGGCGCTGCCCGGCGCAAATGCCAAGGTCGAGGGCGCGCTCGAACAGGCGACGCCCGTTGGCTCCGCTGGCGCGAGTTTGACGCTCGGGCCGGATGGATTCTTCGATGGCAGCCTGTTCGATCCCGACCAGATCGACGCCTATATCGCGGCGCAAACCGGGCAGGGTCGCGCCTGATTTAAGGTCCCGCGTTTCCGTGCAGTGCACAAAATCTGAGCGTTTGTCATAGGCAAATGCTTGGACATTGGTCGCAAGCCTTGCCTGCCATCATCGGCGGGTGATCAGACAACACACTGAAACACATACTTAATCAGCGCCGGGCCAGTTTTGGCACGCTTCGTGCCTTGTCTCTGTTCAAGCCGATACAGGCTCTCATTCAATCCGGCGTCCAATGGCGGGCGCCTCCAGGCAAAGCTGCCGATCAGGTCATCGTGTCTCCGAGTGTGCGGAGAGGCGGGGTCCTGGCCGGCAGCTTTTTTGTTGCGCGAATACGCGGAAGCGAAGGGCCGAAAGCATCGGTCCGGTTCCGGACCAAGAGGGGTGGAGGATGCATACGAACAAAGTGGAGCAGCTCATCATCGCGACCGTGGGCTTCTTCTGGTGCTTTCTGATGTGGTTTTCGACAGCCGCGTTCAGCCCGAGCATCGCCGCGCACTATCAATTGAGCATCGCCGCCCTCGGTCTGCTGGCCAGCTCCGCCATCTGGATGGCGCCGGTCGGCCGGATTGTTGCGGGCTGGGCGTCGGATCGCTTCGGCGCGCCACGAACCTTCGCCGTCATTCTCGCGGTTTGCGGTCTTGTCTCGATCGCCTCGGCCTTCACCCAGGATTACACGCTGCTCTTCGCCGAGCGCGTGATCGTCGCCATTGCCGGCGTCTCCTTCGTCGTCGGCATTCAGCATGTCGCGCAATGGTTCAACGCCAACGA
>Ga0307436_1001000_pt1 | contig 12939 bp, 11 predicted proteins | sample SalMarWE160440MG_FD_202513 | JGI IMG/M metagenome (GOLD analysis project Ga0307436, IMG submission 202513) | Salt marsh sediment microbial communities from the Plum Island Ecosystem LTER, Massachusetts, United States - WE1604-40 | ecosystem: Environmental > Aquatic > Marine > Intertidal zone >...
CAGAGTATACCGAGGCTTCGGGTGGCGTCCCGGTTTGCCCGCTGCCCGCTGCCCGCTGCCCGCTGCCCGCTGCCAGCTGCCAGCTGCCAGCTGCCAGCTGCCAGCTACCGGAGAGAGTTCCAGGAAGCAAGAGGCCGGGGGGCAGGCTCCGCTCCCGTTCTTGCTTCGTGCCCCTTGCTTCTGTTTTGCGCCCGGTTTCTGGGGCTCGGACGGTCGACAGGGGCGTCGACCGCTACAAATCACTTCCGCCCTGGTGACTGGAGACTGGGGACTGGCTTCTTGCCTCTTGCCTCAGGGATGGGCGGGGGAACCGGCAGCTGGCGGCTGGGAGCTGGAAGCCGGGTGGACGGGCGGGGTTTCCGTCCCTCGCCCCTGTCTCCCCCTCTCCCCTGTCTCCCCGTCTCCCTTCGGCAGCACGATGACCACGTCATCCGGTCGCGCCAGCCCCAAGTCTTCGCGTGCCATGTGCTCCAGGGTCACCGGGTCGCTGCGCTCTTCCTCCACCTTCGCGCGCAGCGCTTCGACGCGCTTCTGAGCCGCGTCGATCTCTTGCTCGACCTGAGCTTCACGGCCCCTCGCGGCGCGGAGGTCCCGATAGCCCTTCAGGCCGCTGAGCGCCAGCACGGCGAACAGAAGGCTCCCCAGCACCCACAGCGCGGTCCGAAATCGGGGCGAGGATGTGCTCATGGATCTGGTTCAGCCGCGCCAGCGACGATAGACGGAATCGCCGGCGTAGACGGCGGCCCCTTCGAGCTCTTCTTCGATGCGCAGGAGACGATTGTATTTTGCCACCCGATCGATGCGACACGGCGCGCCCGTCTTGATCTGACCGGACCGGGTCGCGACCGCCAGGTCGGCGATCGTCGTGTCCTCGGTCTCTCCCGAACGATGACTGATGACCGTCGTATAGGCGTTGGTCCGCGCCAGTTCCACCGCCGCCAGAGTCTCGCTCACCGTGCCGATCTGATTCAGCTTGACGAGCAGGGAGTTGGCCAGCCCATCGGCGATGCCGCGCCGCAAGATGTCCACGTTGGTGACGAAGATGTCGTCGCCGACCAACTGAACTCGCGAACCGAGTTCGCGCGTCATCGCCTGCCAGCCCGACCAGTCGCTCTCGGACAGACCGTCTTCGATCGAGACCAGAGGATAGGCGTCCAGCCACGACGCGTAGAGCTCGATCATGTCCTCGCTGCTCAGCCCCTCGCGGCCCTCACCCACCAGCGCGTAGCGTGGCTCCTCGCCGTCGCCGGAGACGAGCTCATTGGCCGCCGCGTCGAAGGCGAGAGAGATCTGCACGCCGGGCTCGTAGCCGGCGCCCTCGATCGCCTCCAGCAGCAGGTCGAGTGCCTCGCGATTCGATTTCAAGTCCGGCGCGAAGCCACCCTCGTCGCCGACTCCGGTGCCCAGGCCCCGCTTGCGCAGCACGCCCTTCAAGCGATGATAGGTCTCGGCGCCGGCCCGCAGCGCCTCGGTGAAGGCGTCGAAACCGTGCGGAACCAGCATGAACTCCTGAATGTCGACGGAATTGTCGGCGTGCGCTCCACCGTTGAGCACGTTGAGCTGCGGCACCGGCAGCAGCGTCCCGGCCGGCCCGCCGAGATAGGCGTAGAGCGGCAGAGACGTCGCCTCCGCCGCCGCCTTGGCCACCGCCATCGAGACGCCGACCAGGGCGTTGGCGCCCAGCCGGCTCTTGGTCGGCGTGCCGTCGAGCTCCACCAGCAACCGGTCGATCAGCGCCTGATCGCGCGCGTCGGCCCCGATCAGCGCCGGTTCGATCTCCTCCTCGACGTTCCGGATCGCGGCTTCGACGCCTTTGCCGCCATAACGCTCACCGCCGTCGCGCAGCTCCAGGGCCTCGCGGCTGCCGGTCGACGCGCCGGAAGGCACGCCGGCACGGCCGAACGCGCCACCCTCCAGGTAGCAGTCGACCTCCAGTGTCGGATTGCCGCGCGAGTCGAGGATCTCGCGAGCGAACAGCATGTCGATGGTGAACATGGAATGTCCCTCCGGGCGATTGATGAGTAGCGTAGCGTGGGAGGTCCTGGGTAGCAAGGACGGAACGGGCCGGGCAAGGAGTCACGAGCTACCAGCTACCAGCCGCCAGCTACCAGTTCCCCCTCCCTCCTCCGAACTCCGTGGACTGGAGGCTGGTGGCTGGTGGCTGGCGGCTGGTGGCTGGCCGTCGGGTGGGAGGGGGAAACGGGTAGCGGGTAGCGGGTAGCGGGTAGCGGGCAGCGGGTAGCGGGTAGCCTGTTGCCACTGTGCTAGCGGCTCCAATGATTGACACGATTCCACCCATTTCCTAGTATGGGCGTTCGCCCAGCGCACTGGGCGGCAACGACGCGGGGTGGAGCAGTCTGGTAGCTCGTTGGGCTCATAACCCAAAGGTCGCTGGTTCAAATCCAGCCCCCGCAACCAACCAAATCAGCCCGTCGGACCCGGCAAGCCGCCGCTCAGTCCGACGGGTTTTTCGTTCGCCCCCACAGCCGCAAAAGCCTGACTTCCCTATTGATTTCTGGCCTCGAAGCGCGCATACTCTCGCGCCAAAGGGAGGGTGCCTCGTCGCCCGAGCGCTACCTGATTCCGGGTGGGGCAGCAGCGGGGCGCAAGTCAAATCGGAAGTTTCCGCGCCGGGCACGCAGCGGCCGTGATGCGTGTCCCCGCACCCCCCACACACCGCGGCCGATCTCGGGAGGGACATGACTCATGTCCATGATTTCCAGTTTACGAATGAAGACCTTTGCGCTTGCCATCCTTGTAGCGGGGGCTGCCGCACTGCTCGTCGCACCCCCCGCGCACGCCGCGGTCAGCGTCACCCTGACAGGAGCTGCGGCCATTCCTACCGGCAGTGAGCCGGCCGTCTGCTCGGCCAACGATGTGTCGGTCGGCGTGCAGGCCACATCCACAGCCACATACGACAACAACAGCTCGAGCAACGGAACCGCAACCTGCCTGAACTGCAATAACGCCGCCGTGCCGAGCGAGATCAGTTGCAGCGGGAACCACGTTCTGAGCACACCGAGAACAGTCGTCACGATCACCGACAAGACGCAAACCGTCAGCGCCAATGACGGCAGCTTCGGCCACAGCACGAACCTGACCTCCGGCACGCCGTGGACCGGGTCCCTCGGGGTCCCCGGCACCGGAAACGATGGGAAGATCACCGTCAACTTCACGGCCGATGCCAGTGAGAAGCGTACGCAGAAGAATCAACACGTGTACGAGTACTACTCGGGCAACAACTGTGTGAGCGGCCCGAGCGGCACCCAGTACGTGGTCACTGATTCCACGGATGTCACTTATCCGGCCGCGACCCAACAGACCGCGTCCGCCACCTACCTGCTCGACCTCGATCCGCCCACCGTCACGCACGACATCGACACTCACTCGGTGTCGCAGAGTGGAGGGGTGGTCAACTACAACATCTACATGGAGGGCGGTTCGGACAGTGCGGCGTACGGCGCCACCGCCCTCGCTAGCGCCATCAACGTCAGCTCGAACCTCTCGGCCGGGCCGGACACCGACAACTTCGGCGTCAGCCCGACGAGCAACGGCATCGCGCCCAACAAAACGGAAGCGGTCGCTCTGGAAGTCAACTGCAGCGCGCTGCCGGACGACTACTCGACCGACGCGAAAGTGGACACCGACGACCTGTGCGGCGACGCCTTCTCGACCGTCCACTCGAGCTCGCTGAATGACTTGGATCATCAGTTCACGGTGACCGCCGACGCCTCCTGCTCCTCGGTCACCAACGACGCGGTGGTCACCGCGCCGCTGCCCGACGTGCCGCAGGATCCAAACGGCGCCACCGGCTACACGACCGTGGAGTGCTACACCAGTCACCAGACCGGCCACGGCAAGAATCCGAACAAGCTGGTGGCCTACCCGGGCACGCTGCACGTCGGTGTGGTGGTGATGACCGGCGAGGGCGACGGCACTTGCACTGACACTCTGAATGCGACGTCGATCGGCTTCACGCTTCCGGACGATTTCGACTACCTGCTGACCGGCCGGTCGCCGGCGGTGCATCTCTTCTTCGGCGACGGCAGCGGCGGCTTCGCCTACCACAGCGGCCTGCCGCTGGTCGGGATCGACCCATTGCTGCCGGAGAGCGCAATCAACATCGCCGACAAGGTCATGACCATCGATCTGACCGGTCTCGACGTGGGCTGCGGCGCCGGCAAGCTTCCCAAGGGTCGGACCCTCTACGCCCGGGCCCACGTGAAGATGACGGATGGCGTGGAGACCGATGAACAGGAGGACTTCATCAGCCATGTGTCGATCGGCGGAGGCTCGACGGACGACACCTGGTCGGTGATCGAGAATCCGACCACCACTCAGACTTGCGTCGACGGTCAGCTGGTTCCCGTCGACTGACTCCAGATTCGCTGAGATTCGATTCGGCGCCGGCTCTTCTCCCTTCATAGGAGAGGAGCCGGCGCCTTCTTGCTTCACGGTTCCTTCGCCGGGCAGGAGCGGTCGAACGCTCTGAGCGCGGTAGTATCTCGGCATGCTGGCCGCCTCCCCCGAGCTGGAGACGCCTCTCCTGCTCATCGCCATGCCGCAGGTTCTCGATCCCTTCTTTCACAAGGGGGTCGTACTGCTGATGGCTCACTCCGAGGAGGGCAGTTTCGGCGTCATCGTGAATCGGCCGACCGACGCCACGGTGCACGACGTGCTCGCCGGCATGGAGATCGACTGGCAAGGCTCCGAGACCGAGCCGGCGTACTTCGGCGGGCCGGTAATGCCGGAGGCCGGCAGCGTGGTCTTCCTGCCCCGCCTGCATGCGGCCGAAGCCTCGGATGGTGACGAGGAGAAGCAGGAACTGGAACTCGGCGCCGGCCTTCGCCTGACACATCATGTGCATCGGCTCGCCGATCTCGCCGCTGAGCCGCCGCCCGCCTTCCGTCTCTTTCTTGGCCACTCCGGCTGGGGCGATGGGCAGCTGGTCGAAGAGATCCTGCGCAACGACTGGCTGATCGCGCCGGTGAGTCACGAGTTGGTGTTCGCCGACGACCCGTCGTCGGTGTGGGAGCGCACCCTGGAATCAGTAGGAGTCGACCCCGCCACCCTGCCGTCCTGGACGCAGCAAGGCGACGAGGAGTCGGCCAATTGACCAACCAGCCCGAGCGGGATCCGATCCGGCTTTTTCAGCGCCTGTTGGCCGAGGCGGCGGCCGAAGAGCCCGAGTCCGGCACCGCGATGACTCTGTCGACGGTCTCCGCGGATGGGCGGCCATCCAGCCGCATGGTCCTGCTCAAGCAGTTCGACGAGGCCGGCCTGGTCTTCTATACCAATTACGACAGCCGCAAAGCACGCGACCTCGCCGCCGTGCCGCATGCCGCGGTCTGCTTCTACTGGCCATCGATCGCGCGTCAGGTGCGCGTCGAGGGCGCGGTCGAGAGGGTCTCGGCGGAGGAAGCCGACGCCTACTTCGCCACCCGCCCCCGCGACAGTCAGATCGGGGCCTGGGCATCGCGGCAGAGCGAGACACTGTCGAACGAGAGGGATCTCGACGAGCGTGTCGGACAGTTCGAAGAGCGTTTCGCGGGGCGAGAGGTTCCGCGCCCGGAGTTCTGGGGCGGCTACCGGTTGCGCCCGCAGCGGATCGAGTTCTGGCTCTCGCGGCCCGGCCGGCTGCACGAGCGGATCCTCTATCAATGGGACGGCGACTCCTGGTCGATGCGATCCCTGTATCCTTGAACCAACGACGCAAATTCTAGTCATCGGGGAGGACTCCACCATGCGAATGTTCCTGCACGTCCTGATCAACGGCTTCGGGATCTGGCTCGTGGCCTATCTGGTGCCCGGAGTGAACTATCACGGCGGATTCCTCTACCTCCTCCTGACCGGGCTGGTCATCGGCCTGCTCAATCTCCTCGTCAAGCCCGTCGTGACGCTGCTCTCCCTGCCGTTCATCATCCTCACCCTGGGCCTCTTCTACCTGATCATCAACGGCTTCTTGCTCTGGCTGGCCGCCGGGTTGCTCTCCGGCCTGAGCGTCGACGGATGCGGCACCGCGATCCTGGGCGGCCTGGTGATGGCGATCTACAACTTGTTGGCGCGCCAGCTGCTGTTCAAGGACAAGTGACCGCGAAGCGCCTCACCAAGACCGCCGTGCGGCGCGAGTCGAAGCGGGCTCGAAAGGAACGGACGCGTGAGCTGCTGCGCCGCCTCGAGGAGGAGTATCCCGACACTCGCTGCGCCCTGCACCACGACAACCCGTTCGAGTTGCTGGTCGCGACCATCCTGTCGGCACAGTGCACCGACAAGCGGGTCAACAAGGTCACGCCGGAGCTCTTCAGCCACTACCCCGACGCGAAATCGATGGGCGCGGCGCCGCTCAGCAAACTGGAGGAGCTGATCCAGAGCACCGGCTTCTTCCGCAACAAAGCGCGCGCGCTCAAGGGCCTCGGCCAGGCGCTGGAGCAGGACCACGACGGCGAAGTGCCACGGACCATGAAGGAGCTCACCCGCCTGCCCGGCGTCGGCCGCAAGACCGCCAACGTGGTGCTCGGCAACGGCTTCGGCGAAAACGTCGGCGTCGTCGTCGACACCCATGTCGGTCGGCTCGCTCGCCGCCTCGGGCTGACCCGGGAGAAGAACGCCGAGAAAGTGGAGAGGGACCTGATGGAGGTTGTGCCGAAGGAGGCCTGGACGCTGTGGTCGAATCTGCTCATCGACCACGGCAGGAACATCTGCAAGGCACGCAAGCCGCTGTGCGGCGAGTGCGTGCTGGTCGACCTGTGCCCGTCGGCGGAGGTGTGAGGGGAGCAGAAGCTACCAGCTACCAGCTACCAGCTACCAGCTGCCAGAGGGACGATGATGCGATTGGAAAAAATGAGCGGCCGGTGCCCAGCCTCGCGTCGCGAGTCTCCTGGGCGGGCGGGGGAACTGGAAGCTGGCGGCTGGAGGCTGGGAGCCGGTATCCAGCGCGATGACGACCCGAAGACTGAAGGAGTTGATCAAAGATGACTAGGTCCAAACTCGCTGTCATCACCGGTGCCAGTGCCGGCATCGGGGCGGCGACCGCCGCAGCTCTTGCCGACGCCGGGTTCGAGCTCGTCCTGGGCGCGCGGCGCCTCGACGCCTTGCAACGAGTTGCCGAGCCGCTCGGCGCCGCCGCCGTGCAGCTCGACGTCACCGACGCGGTGAGCGTCGACCGCTTCTGCTCTGCGATCGAGCGCTGCGACCTGCTGGTGAACAACGCGGGCGCGGCCTTCGGTCTCGACCGCATCGAGAACGCCCGCGATGAGGACTGGCTCGCCATGTACGACCTCAACGTCCTCGGCATGCTGCGCATGACCCGCGCCCTGCTGCCGAAGCTGCGGGCGGCGCACGGCCACATCATCAACCTCGGCTCGACGTCCAGCTTCGAGGTCTACCCCGGCGGCGGCGGCTACACGGGGAGCAAGCACGCCGAGCGCGCCTTCACGCGGACGCTGCGCCTGGAGCTGCACCGTGAACCGGTGCGGGTGAGCGAGATCTGTCCCGGACTGGTGGAGACCGAGTTCTCCAACGTTCGCTTCGCCGGAGACGCCGAGCGCGCCGCCGCCGTCTACCGCGGCATGGAGCCGCTTCGGCCCGAGGACATCGCGGAGATCATCACCTTCGTCGCGACGCGCCCCGCCCACGTCGACATCGACGAGGTCGTCGTGCGACCGCTCGATCAGGCGAGCTCCACCCTGGTCCATCGCCGCGACGAAAACTGACTCTCTTTGTCACCACACCGTCACACGACGCCGGGCAAGATCCTGTAGAGTACGAACGTCATCTGCGCCCATGAGAGCGCTCGCCACGATGGTCCTCGACCAGCTTCGGCAGAGCCCGGGGAGGTGATGCGGAAAGCCACAACATCTTGTGGCCAAAGGCTTGTTGGAGCCCACTATCTAGTGGTACCATGTTCACTACACAATAGAACGGACCGGCAACAGGGCGCATGGGGAAAGTGACGTATCGAAGTAGGGGACCGGGAACAGTGTTTCCGGGTGGCGTCAGTTCTTTCCGCCGGTTGCCACAGGGAGGAGACACACGATGCGAAAACTCAGAGTCCCTAGTCTGATCGGGCTGGCTCTCGTACTCTGCGCGACATCCGTACTCGCACAGGGTGTGACGACCGGGACGATCTCCGGCCAGGTCAAAGACAGCGAGGGCAACAACCTGCCCGGCGCCACGGTGACCGCGGTCCACCAACCGACGGGCACCCGCTACGTGGTGACCACTCGCTCAGACGGTCGCTTCAGCATTCCGAACGCCCGCGTCGGCGGCCCGTACACAGTGACCTCCGAATTGGAGGGCTTCGAGACGCAGACCGAGAAGAACGTCAGCGTCGCGCTCGGCCAGGACACCTGGGTCGAGCTACAGATGCGGTTGAAAGAGTTCAAAGAAGCGGTGACTGTCGTCAGCTCCTCCGAGTTCATCAACCCGAACAAAACCGGCAACTCGTCGCAGGTCTCGGAACGCCAGATCACGGAGCTGCCGACGATCGGGCGCGGTCTCGAGGACTTCGCGCGCACCAACCCCTTCGTGACTCTGACCGCCGAGAACGAGGACCCCAACTCGATCACCGTGGCGGGGCGCAACAACCGCTACAACAACATCCAGATCGACGGCTCGGTCAACAACGACCTGTTCGGTCTCGCCGCACAAGGCACGCCCGGTGGTCAGGCAGATACCACGCCGATCAGCCTGGATGCGATTCAAGAGCTCCAGGTGGTGGTCTCGGCCTATGACGTGCGCCAGGGAGGGTTCTCGGGCGGCAGCATCAACGCCATCACCCGTAACGGGACGAACGACTACAAGGGTTCCGTCTTCTACTACACGCGCGACGACAGCTACGTCGGCGACGGCCCCGATCAGCTCGGTACCTTCGGAACCTTCAGCGACGACCAGTACGGCTTCCGGCTGGGTGGACCGATCAAGCAGGACAAGGCCTTCTTCTTCCTCAACGGCGAGTGGGACCGTAAGACGACGCCCACCGGCTGGTCGATCGACGGCTCCGGCGGGCAGACGCTGGGCAACGGCGCTCTTCTGGGCGACGCCACCACCTTCACGAACATCCTGATGAACAAGTATGGCTATGACGCCGGAGGCTTAGGCCAGAACAGTCTTGACACGAACTCCGACAAGTACTTCGGGCGCCTCGACTTCAACCTGAATGACAATCACCAGCTCACGGTGCGCCACAACTACATCGACGCCGACAACGTCATCAATCGGCCGGGGTCGTTCTACTATGAGTTCCCGAACGAGGGTTACTCAATCAAAGACAAGACGAATTCCTCGGTCGCACAGCTCAACAGCGTCATCTCCTCGAGCATGTTCAATGAGGGCCGGATCGCTTACCAGACGATCAAGGACAACCGTGCCGGCGTCGGCCAGCCGTTCCCTCACGTCGAAGTTCAGGGCCTAACGAATGGAGTGAGATTCCAGGCCGGGACGGAGCAATACTCGACCTATAACTTCCTCGACCAGAACATCCTGGAGATCACCGATGACTTTACCTGGTTGAAGGGCAACCACTCTTTCATCTTCGGCACCCACAACGAACTCTTCAAGTTCAACAACGGTTTCGTCAAGGACCACTATGGTTCGTACGTATTCACTTCGCTCGCCAACTTCGAGGCCGGCATCGCTCGCGATTTCTACTACACGATCGTGCCTCCGGGGCAGCCCGCATCCGACAAGTTCAAGGTCAACCAGTATGGGCTCTATGCCGGCGACACCTGGCACGCCAAGCCGAATCTGACCTTCACCTACGGCCTGCGCGTCGACATCCCGTACTTCCCGGACAAGCCGGGCTACAACCCGATTCCGGACCAGCTCTACGGTTACACGACGTCGAACATACCGAACGGCAACGCCCTCTGGTCGCCACGCGCCGGCTTCAACTGGGACATGAGGAGCGACGGCAAGTCACAGCTGCGCGGTGGGGTCGGCGTCTTCTCCGGCCGTACTCCATACGTGTGGATCTCGAACAACTATGGCCAGAACGGCCTCGAGAAGCTGTACATCTATCGGTCCAACGTCCAATTCAACCCGGATCCTTTCGGGCAGAATGCCAGCACGGCCGGGGCGTCGACCGGTGAGTTCAACCTGATTGATCCGAACTTCAAGTTCCCGCAAGTGCTGCGCTTCGATCTGGCCTATGACCAGGAACTTCCCTGGTGGGGTCTGCGCGGCACGATCGAGGGCATCTACGGCAAGACGCTCGAGGACATCGACTACAAGAACATCAACCTGATGCAGGTCGGGTCGCGCTTCGACGGTCGTCCGGTCTTTGCTCCGGTGGACCCTTCGGTTTCAGGTGCCTTCTTGATCACCAATACCACGAAGGGCAATCAGACCAACATCGCGCTCAAGCTCGAGAAGCCCTATACCAACGGCTTCTCCGCGTCGCTGGCGTACGTCTACGGCAACGCCAAGGCGGTGAACGATGGCTCCTCGAGCCAGGCGATTTCGAACTGGCAGTACAACGAGGCGGTTGATCCCAACAACGCACCGCTGAGCCACTCCGACTTCGAAGTCCGGCATCGCATCACCGCCACGGCGTCGTATCAGTTCAATCGAGACACCAGCTGGCCGACCACGGTCGCGATGTATTACAACCGGCAATCCGGACGTCCCTACTCGACGATCTACGACCGCCAGAACTACAAGAGCATCAACCTGGATAACTATTACTCCAACGATCTCTGGTACGTGCCTTCTGGCCCGAACGACGTAATCATCGAGGGAGGGACCTGGGAGCAGCTCGACGCCTATATCAAGGCCGATGCCTGCCTCAACAGCCATCGCGGGCAGATCGCGCCGCGCAACTGCAGCTACACGCCGTGGTACGACACCATGGACGTGCATCTGGCACAGCAGATCCCCATCCGCATGGTTCACGCAGAGATCACGCTGGATTTCCTCAACTTCCTCAACCTCTTCGATAAGAATGCCGGCGTGCTCTACTACGCCAACTTCGGCGATGTCTCACCCACCGATGTGGATATCGACTCGAAGACTGGCAAGTACATCTACACGCTCACCGGCATCGTCACCGACCCGGCGAACAACCCCAAGTTCAATACGCACAACATCGAATCACGTTGGCGCGCCAAGTTGGGACTGCGGTTGAGCTTCTGAGTCAGCACGGCAGCGTCTGACACTAGCGGGGTCGCTTCGGCGGCCCCGTTTTTTTTCTAGCTACCAGCTTCCAGCCGCCCGCTGCCAGATTGGACTCGGGGCAGGAGGCTAGGGGTCGGAAGCCAGCCGCCGAGCTTCACTGATCCGCTTGGGAGGGTGGGGGAAACTGGAGGCTGGAAACTGGTAGCTGGTAGCTGGACGGGCGGAGGACTCGCTACTTCTTCCCACTCGACCCAAACCCGCCTTCGCCACGTTCTGTGCCTTCCAACGAGTCGACCTCTTCGACGTCGAGCGCCGCGACCGGAGCCAGGATGAGCTGGGCGACGCGGTCACCGCGCTGGATGGTCACCGGAAGCTGCCCCAGGTTGACCACCAGCACCTGGAGCTCGCCGCGATAGTCGCTGTCGATCGTTCCCGGCGTGTTCAGCAGGGTCAGCCCTTCGCGCAGCGCCAGGCCGCTGCGCGGTCTGACCTGTCCCTCCCAGCCTTGCGGTATGGCGACGATGAACCCGGTCGGCACCAACGCCCGCTCGCCCGGCCCGATCGTCATGTCGACGGTCACCGCCGCCCGCAGATCGAGGCCGGCGCTGCCTGCCGAGGCGCGCCGCGGCACATCGATGCCCTCGCCATGCTCGAGGCGTAGGAATCGGACTCTGAGTTGCGACGGAACAATGGGTCCCGGTGACACGTCAGGTCGCACGGCTCAGGAATCCGATTCCGAATCGGTCGACTTGACCGGCGTGGGAGAGGAAGACGGGGCACGGCCCTGTTGTGGCGTCACGCCCTGGTCGAAGGGCCGGCCCGCCCAGTCGCTGCGCGCCCGGGTGATCGCTCCCGTCTCCGGCCGCGTGGTCGGCATCGGCACGATATCCATGGTGAACAGCCATCGATCGTACCGCGTCTCTCCATTGAAGCTGCGCAGACTCTTCTTCGAACTGCTGCTGTAGACCCCTCGGATCGGGCCCGAAACGACCCCGGCACCGCTTGCCAGTCCCGTGGCCCGCCCGCTGGCGGACTGTTCCCCTACATCGCCGGACGAGGGCGCCTGACCGTTCGACTGAACCGTGCCGCCGACCGTCGCACCCGGGCGGATGCCCACCGGCGGGCTGTTCTGTCCCGGCTGCACCGGCGTCTCACCCGGGGTCACCACCAGTTGCCAGCGTCCGTCCTTCGACATCGGGTCCTTCCACAGCCTGCGAATGCAACGCGGCCGGACCCGGATCAGCTCCTCCAGGCTGGTCGGGAGGTGACCGAAGCGCTCCTGGTAGACCCGAATCGCTTCGGCGTACTGCATGCCGCGGAAGATGAGCTCCTGCTCCTTTTCTCTCTGCACGGCCGTGGTCCAACTCGGCAGGGCGGCGGCGAGCAGAATGCTGAGCACGGCGATCGCCACGACGAGAATCACCAGCGTGTAGCCACCGCGACCGCACCGCCGGCCGGCGCCGGCGCTGCCTGCGGACAAAGGAGGGTTTCGCCTCACCACGAGTCGTACTTGCTGCCGTCGAGAGCGTGCGCGTCGGAGCCGGAATGGACGTCGATGATCCCCGGCTGAGCGGTGGGCGAGGTCTCGGTCTCGACCGGCGGATTCTCCGGATCTACCTCTTCTCGAACCACCGTCCAAGTGGTGCTCGAACCAGTGAAGGGGTCGGGTGGTAGCGCCCGCAGATAGCCCGCGTCGACCAAATCCTGCAGCTCCTCCGGGTAGTGGCCCTTGTCGCCGTGATACTCGTCGATCAGCTTGCGGAAAGTCTGCAGGTCGGTCTTCAACACCGCCTCGCGGGCCCGCCGCGGCATGTCCTTGAGCGCCGG
>Ga0307436_1001002_pt1 | contig 12917 bp, 11 predicted proteins | sample SalMarWE160440MG_FD_202513 | JGI IMG/M metagenome (GOLD analysis project Ga0307436, IMG submission 202513) | Salt marsh sediment microbial communities from the Plum Island Ecosystem LTER, Massachusetts, United States - WE1604-40 | ecosystem: Environmental > Aquatic > Marine > Intertidal zone >...
GATTCTAAAAAAAATTGAAGAGGCCCTACCTGAGAAAGCAGATCGGTTCCCAGTTCTTACAGGAAATTTCGCAGGCCTGCGGAAGTTTCGTGTTGGAGATTACCGGGTCATTTTCACTATTGTAGAAGACGTGGCTCTTATATTGAGAATCAGCCATCGACGTGAATCTTATAGATAGAAAACCATTTTTTCCTTCCAATTCCTTCCAAAAAAAATTTCAAAAAAGTGAAAAAAACTAATTGACAAGTTTCCGAATTCCTGTATTATTATAGGAAATTGTGGGGAAAAGTGGTGAATTTCCCCATAATGTGGTATATTATATCATCAAATGCCCGTTTTTCTGGGAAGCGCAGGGAAATATCACAGGGATTTGCTGACGGGCGGGTGAAACAGGGGCCCGGACACGGGGAATTCGGAGACGCGGATGTTTATCGGTGAGTACCGCCATACGCTTGATGAGAAAGGCCGCATTGCAATTCCGGCTCGTCTTCGGTACTCAAAGGTGGGTGATGACGAGTACTGGGTTTCGACCAAGGGCTTTGATCGCTGCCTCTTCGTGTATCCGAAACATGAATGGGAAGCGATTGTCGAAAAGATAAACGTCAACCTTTCGCTGACAAACAGTGACGAACGGTCGTTTCTGCGCATGTTCATTTCGCCTGCCAATGAGCAGGCGGTGGACCGGCAGGGAAGGATCGCGCTGCCGCAGAGCCTCCGTGAGTATGCGGGCATACAGAGGGAGGCCGTAATTTTAGGCGCCATAAAGAGGATTGAGATATGGAGCGTTGAAAGCTGGAACCAGTACAGGGAAGAGAAGGAGAAGAGTTTCGACGCTCTCGGCGACAAGATTGCAGATCTGGGTTTATAGGGGGAATCATGTATGTCCATAATCCTGTAATGCTGGAACAGGCGCTCAGATCTCTTGACATCAGGCCGTCGGACCGTGTTGTCGACTGCACATTGGGCGAGGGCGGTCATGCCCAACATTTTCTCCAAAAGCTCACAAACGGCATGCTGCTTGGGATAGAGCAGGATGACGAGATACTGAAAAGGGCAAAGGAGAGGCTCGAATCCTTCAATAAGAAGTTCATTCCTGTTCATGACAATTTTTCAAACCTTAAAAAAATTATCGAAAACAATTTTTCAGGCGGTGCAGACAGGATATTTTTCGACCTCGGCATCTCGATGTATCATATACGCGAGAGCGGCCGTGGTTTTTCATTTTCCGGAGATGAACCGCTTGACATGCGCCTTGACAGAACAAGGGCGCTCTCCGCTGCCGATGTGGTCAACCGCTTCTGTAGAAAGAAGCTTTCTGAAATCATCTGGGCATACGGGGAGGAGCGTTTTTCGGGCCGTATTGCCCTGTACATCCTGGAGGCGCGGGAGAAAAAACGAATCACCTCATCCATAGAGCTCGCCGATATTGTAAAAAAGGCGGTACCGAGAAAATACTGGCCCAAGAGAATTCATCCGGCGACCAAGACCTTTCAGGCTATTCGAATCTTTGTAAATGACGAAATCGATATACTTGAGAATGCCCTGCGGGATGCGGTCGATGTATTGAAACCGGACGGCCGAATTTGCGTCATCAGCTTTCATTCACTTGAAGACAGGGTTGTCAAATCTGTTTTCAACGACCTCAAGAGAGACTGCCGCTGTCCGCCCGATTTTCCGGTATGCGTATGCGGAGGCAAAAAGATTATCAAGGTTCTGACCAGGAAGCCGCTTATGCCCGATGATCGGGAAATCGATCAAAACCCGTCTTCACGGAGCGCCCGGCTCAGATGCGCCCGGAAGCTCGACGGAGCCAATCATCAGTCTCAAAAGGAAATGAGATACAGTGCGTAAGGATAGCGAAAGCATTCATAATTCAATGATAAAGAGAATGCTGAGAATCACCTGTTTCTTTGCCGTCATTTTTACTCTTTTGTTCTGCGTCACATGGCAGAACATAGATATGTATCTTCTGAACAGAAAGATAACCGAACTGACCAAAAAGCGCAACGAGCTTGAAAAATCCATCTACCTCAAAAGGATGGAGCTATCGACGCTGCAGTCCAGACAGAGGATAAAGAGGATAGCTGAAGAACAGCTGGACATGGAACCGGTCACCTACAGGGATGTAAAAGTGATTATATACTGAACAGCCGAAGGGAATACAGTGGTTCCTTCTAAATATACAGAGCTTCTGCGCGGCATCCGGATTGACTCTGTAAGCAGCAGGGCCGAGTATGAGCGGGGGGCGGTTGCTTCAATTTCCACAGATACACGTTCTTTGAAAAAGGGAGACCTGTTCGTTGCGATACCAGGCGACTCGTTTGACGGGCATGATTTTATTCGTGTTGCCGCGGAAAAAGGCGCGAAGGCGGTGTTGTTCAATACTGCACAGAATGCGCCGGTGCAAATACACGTAAAAAAATATCCGGCGGTTTTATTTATGGGGGTCGAGGATACCAGAAAGGTATTCGGCTCCATTGCCGGAAATTACTCCGAAAGGTTTTCGGTCAGAAAAATCGTTGTAACCGGCTCTGCGGGCAAAACAACGACCAAGGCACTGATTCAGAGCGTTCTTTCACAGAGATATAAAACCCTGGCGAGTATTGAAAGCTACAATAACGATATCGGTGTGCCGAAGACCCTTCTGTGTCTTGACCGGAACACCGATGTGCTTGTACAGGAAATCGGCACGAATCATCCGGGTGAAATAGAGTACCTGGCCGGTCTCGTGCGGGCCCAAAACGCGCTCATAACCAATATCGGCCCCGCACACGTGGGTTTTTTCGGCAGCGAAGAAGCCATAGCCCGGGAGAAAAAGGCGGCGCTTTTCGCCCTTCCGCCCGGAGGGACCGCGTTTTTAAACGCGGATGACCGGTTTTTCGATTTTCTGCGGGACGGACTCGCTGCTCACGAGGTTTCAGTGAAGACATTCGGCTTGACGCGCGGGGATGTGCATCCGGAAAGGGTTATTGAGACAGGTATTTATAAAATGAAATTCGTTTTATTGGGGCAAACCATAGAGGCTCCGGTTCTGGGGAGTCACGGTATTGTAAATGCATCTGCTGCAGCGCTTGTCGGACTCCACTTCGGCCTCAGTGCCGGGGAAATACGGGCGGGACTCGAATCGCCTGTCATGGAGCGGGGAAGGGGGGCGGTGTTCAAGAAAAACGGGGTGACGGTCATTGACGAAAGCTACAACGCCAATCCTCTCTCGGTATCCGCCGCACTGGAGTATGTAGGAAAGATTTCGGCAGCCGGAAGAAAGGCTTTCGTTTTCGGCGATATGCTGGAGCTCGGTGATGAGTCGGAAAGGTATCACCGTGCGTTGGCCGAACAGGTACTGAAAAACGGCATCGATGTGCTTTACACGTACGGCCGCTTCGCCGGGATGACCGGTGAGAGCCTTCTGGCATCGGGCCACCCGAGGGTTCTGCGGTTTGAGGATATGGGGGAACTGATTACCAGGCTCAAAGGAGATACGTCGGAGGGTGATCTGATCCTTGTAAAAGGGTCCCGGGCCATGCGGCTCGAGCGGGTGGTGCGGGAACTTGTAGACGCGTAATGGTGCCGGTGAGTGCCGTTATCCGGACGAAGAGCACCCGGATAATGGCAAGCGCCTGCAGTTGAAACGCCGGGTTGGGGACCCGGCGCTGATGAAACCGGGATCGGGTTTTATTGATTTTCGGTTTTTAACAAACCGGGTTTTTTACACAGTGGGTTTTAAAAGGGTGTAGAGCGGGTTTTTAACTGGGAGGGGAACTTTGTTTTATCATTTTCTATATCCGCTGTATGAGAAGTTCTTCGCGTTCAATGTCTTCAGGTACATCACCTTCCGCTCGGTGTATGCAACCGTTACTGCGCTTCTCATATGTTTTATCTTTGCGCCGCCTATTATCAAGAAACTGCGTCAGATCGGCATCGGTGGGCAGGTCCGCAAGTATACACCGAGCCGCCACGAGAAGAAGGCAGGCACCCCGTCGATGGGCGGCATAATCATACTGCTTTCGATTCTGGCGTCAATCTTCCTGTGGGGAAATCTTGGAAATCCATACACGATTCTGGTTATGGTCGCAACGGTGGGGTTCGGGATAATAGGATTTTTCGACGACTACCTGAAGTTCGTCAAAAAGAGCTCCCGCGGACTGCACGGCAAGATTAAACTGATTACCCAGCTCCTTGTCTCGACAGCGGTTATGCTCTTCATATACTTCGGGCCGGAACGCGGGGATAACACCACGCTCCTGTATGTGCCCTTTATAAACAGGCCGGTCCTGGATATGTCTTACTTCTATATCCCCTTCGGGATTTTGCTTATCGTGGGTACGACGAATGCGGTCAATCTCACAGACGGTCTCGACGGTTTGGCTATCGGGCTGCTCATTTTTGTTTCGGCCGCATATGCGGGGCTGAGCTACCTTTCGGGCCACGTAAAGATCGCGAACTACCTGGGTATTCCATACATTCCGAACAGCGCCGAACTGACCGTGTTCTGCATGAGCCTTCTTGGCGCGGGAGTGGGGTTCTTGTGGTTTAACGCCCATCCGGCCGAGGTTTTTATGGGCGATACCGGGTCGATTTCACTGGGCGGATCGATCGGCGTTATCTCTCTTCTCATAAAGAAGGAGGTGCTGCTCATCATCGTGGGGGGCGTATTTGTTGTGGAAACGCTTTCCGTCATTATACAGGTATTTTCGTACAAGGTATTCGGAAAGAGGGTGTTTTTGATGTCGCCCATCCACCATCACTTCGAGCTGAAGGGGTGGTCGGAATCGAAAATAATCGTTCGTTTCTGGATTGCGGGCCTTGTTTTAGCGCTCATTGCGCTGAGCACATTAAAGATACAGTGATACCGCCAGGGGAGGCATGATCACCGGGATATATAAGCGGTAACACCATGCACTCATGCCTCCACCTTCGGAATTATCCGGGCGCTTTGCGCCCGTATGGTAGGTATAAAAGCGAACAAATGGATATCAACCACACCAGTGAAATCAGACCGGCCGTCTTTGCGCGAAGGGGAGAGATCGATTACGTGCTCTTTGCGGTTGTGGTAATTTTTTACGGACTGGGGATTATAATGGTGTTCAGCGCCGGTATCGGTATACAAAAATCCGATGCCTTCTACTTTTTGCGAAAACAGGTCATGTGGGTTGTTCTTTCATTTACCGCATTCATGATTTTTACGTTTATGGATTACAGAATTATCGAACGGAGAATCAAGGTCTTCGTATGGGGGATTATCGCTTTGCTCGTTTTGCTTCTGCTTCCTCCTCTGATCGAAAGAGGTTTCGTGCACACCTCACGGCGATGGTTCCGCTTCTCGACCGTCGGGTTTCAGCCGTCCGAGTTTGCCAAAATCATTCTTATTATATACCTCGCTTCGATTCTTTCGAAGAAGGGAAACAAAATCAACGATTTTTACAGGGGATTTCTTCCTCCCTTTCTCATAACCTCCGTTATTGCGTTTCTCGTTTTTTTAGAGCCGGATTTTTCGACTGCATTTTTACTCTTTTTTATCGCAATACTCATGTTTTTCATTGCCGGAATCAGGAGCATCTCCATTATTTCGCTCGTTATCGTTTCGATACCGGCGCTTTTTCTCATGGTGAATGAACGGGGGTACAGGAAGGAGCGTATTACGGGTTTTCTCAACCCGTGGGCCGACCCGACAGACAAGGGATATCAGATCATCCAGAGCTTCAAGGCGTTTGCCCGGGGCGGGTTTGCCGGGGCGGGCCTGGGAAGGAGCGTTCAGAAGATCAAGTATCTTCCCATACCCCATACCGACTTTATATTTGCAATCTGCGCGGAGGAGCTGGGATATATCGGCGTAATCCTGATTATTTTTCTGTATATGGTCATGGCATACAGGGGTTTCAAAATTGCCTGTTCACAGTCGGAGAGTTTCGAGTTTTTGCTCGCGTTTGGAATCACCTCTCTCATCGTCTGGGAGGCGGTGCTCAATATTGCAGTCGTGACCGGGCTTCTTCCGTCAACGGGAATATCACTGCCCTTTCTGAGCTACGGCGGATCGGGCCTCTTAGCGAATTCCATAATGATGGGGATGCTGCTCAATATTTCGAGGAAAACCGCCGAGTCGAATATGATGGTGCAGGAAGAACAGCGGCAGTAGATCTTAACGGGTGGAGTTATACGGGTGCACAGGACAAAATTCTGACAACCCGGATACGCACATGCAGGCGCTGAAGATGTCGTACCGGCAGCGGAGGATCGGGTGATACAATCGCAAAAAAGTGCAGCGCGGCCCAAAAAACGTATCCGCGCCGTTCTTTTAGCGCTGATTGCCGTGCTGATATCGCTCCTCATGCTGAAACTGGGAATGCGGGCCGGGTTGTCCGTCATACTCCCGGTAAAAAAGGTGCAGATTCACGGCAACCGGTACGTAACGGAGGGTGAAATCATCCAGCTTTTGAAAATAGACGCATCGACATCGATGCTTTTCTTTGACCGGGAAAAAGCAGACGATCGTATTCTTACAGACATGCGTATCAAGCGGGCCGCTGTGGTGAAGATGTACCCGGATACCCTGCGGGTATATATCTCCGAAAAGGATGCCGCAGCCGTTATTGCCGCAGGCCAAAGGTATTACGCTGTCAGTGCTGATGGGGTTGTGCTGGCGAAAGACCGGGATTCTGAAACGCATCCTTTGATTACACTAAAGTCGATTAATGACGATATTAAAACTGGGAATGAAATTCAAAATATCGTTGTGAAAAATATCATAACGGCTCTCTATGAGTTTAAAAAAGAATATCCTGCATTCTCTGCGCGTATCGATACTGCAACTGTCGATGAATCGGGCGTGTATATCTACCTGTCGGGCGGGTACCGGGTATATATGGGAACGGACAGTACAGTGGAGAAGCTGATCAGGCTTCGCGCCCTTGTTCACGTGCTGGAGGATACGGGAGACTTCGATGAGCGGTACAGCGGGACGACTGACATTGACATGAGTTTTTCACATGCTGCGGTGAGGAGGGAGAATAGCGATGAGTTATGAGGATGAAATCATTGTGGGCCTTGATATCGGAACCACAAAGGTCTGCGCGATAATAGGGCAGTTAAACGAGTACGAGGGGCTTGACATCATCGGGGTCGGCGTGTCGCCTTCGAGGGGACTTCGGAAAGGTGTGGTCGTGAACATCGAGTCCACGGTGAACTCCGTTGCAACCGCGGTTGAAAAGGCGGAGCTCATGGCCGGCATCGAGGTCAAATCGGTGTATTCGGGAATAGCGGGCGGACACATAGAAGGAATCAACTCCCGCGGTGTTGTCGCGGTTTCTTCGCGGAGCAAGGAGATTACCCAGCTCGAGGTGGAGAGGGTAATCGATGCAGCGAAAGCGCTCGCCCTTCCGATGGAACGGGAGGTTATACACGTAATTCCGCAGGAGTTTGTCGTGGATTCCCAGGAGGGCATCAAGGACCCGATCGGCATGAGCGGGGTCAGGCTCGAAGCGGAGGTGCATATCGTTACCGGTGCTGTCGCATCTGCGCAGAATATCGTGAAAAGCGTGAACAGGGCGGGGTATGCGGTAAATGATATCGTTCTGGAGCCCCTTGCATCCGCGCTTTCGACTCTGAAAGATGATGAGAAGGAGCTCGGTGTCGTTCTCATCGATATCGGCGGCGGCACGACCGATGTTCTGGTGTATCTGAACGGCAGTATCTGGCATACCAATGTAATTGCAATGGGCGGCAACCATGTAACAAGCGATATTTCAATCGGCCTGCGAACGCCGGTGAATGCCGCAGAAGACATCAAGAAGGAGTGGGGAGTCGCCGTATCCGAACTGGTGGAGCCGGATGAGATGATTGAGGTGCCGAACGTGGGAGGACGAAACCCCACGCGGATACCGCGCCAGATTCTTGCTGAGATTATACAGCCGAGAATGGAGGAAATTTTCTTTCTGGTGAAAAGTGACCTTGAAAAGAAGGATTTCAAGGATGTTCTCTCAGGCGGTGTCGTTCTTACTGGCGGCGCTTCGCTTCTGGAGGGAACGGACAAGGTAGCAGAAAATGTGTTTGAAATGCCGGTGCGGGTGGGAGCGCCGTCCAATGTCGGCGGGCTGGTAGAGGAGATTTCCTCTCCTGAGTTTTCAACCGGCGTCGGGCTTGTACAGTACGGTCTTAAAGCACGCCCCGAGAGCTTCATGGAGAACAGGGGAGCGGGGCTTTTTGCGAATGTAAAGAAACGAATGGGCAACTGGCTCGGTGAGTTTTTTTAAATCAATCAGAAAATGATGGGGGAGGGGACTACCATGGAATTTGAAATAATCGACGAAAACGTACTTTCGAATAAGATCAAGGTTATCGGTGTCGGCGGCGCCGGCTGTAATGCCGTCAACAGGATGATCGATGCCAGTTTGAGAAATATTGAGCTTGTCGCCGCCAACACGGATCTCCAGTCACTGAATGCCAACAAATCGCCGGTCAAACTGCAGATCGGTGCAAAACTCACAAAAGGATTAGGCGCAGGCGCGGATCCCGAAATCGGGGAAAAGGCCGCCCTCGAAGACCGGGATAAAATTTTGGATGTACTTCATGGAGCTGAAATGATTTTCATCACCGCCGGAATGGGCGGGGGAACCGGCACGGGCGCGGCGCCGATTGTCGGCAGTATTGCAAAAGAGATAGGCGCGCTTACGGTCGGCATCGTCACCAAGCCGTTTCACTTCGAGCTCGAGCGTAAAATGGAAATCGCCGAGGAAGGAATTTCAAAGCTCATTGAAGTTGTCGACACCCTCATCATTCTTCCGAACCAGCAGCTCCTCGAAATTATAGACAGGAGGACGTCTGTCATAGAGGCCTTCAGAATCGCCGACGATGTTCTGCGCCAGGGCGTGCAGGGTATTTCAGACCTCATAACGGTTCCCGGAGAGATTAATATCGACTTTGCCGATGTGAAGACGATTATGAACATGTCCGGCGGGGCCCTCATGGGAACAGGAATCGGCAAGGGCGACAACAAGGCGCTCGAAGCGGCTCAGCTTGCGATAAACAATCCCCTGCTGGAAGATGCAACAATAGACGGCGCCAAGGGAATTCTCGTCAATGTGACGGGAGGTCCCGATCTCTCCCTGTTTGAATACGATGAAATAGTAAAACTCATCACGAACAACGCGTACAGCGAGGCCATGATTATCGCCGGCATGGTCATCGACCATTCAATAAGCAACGAGGTCCGGGTCACGGTCATTGCAACGGGGTTTTCAAAAACCGCGGTAACGGATGATTCGGGAGACGGGGTGAAGAGCTTTGAGGTGTATCCGCTCAAGGATTTCGAGCCGAAGAAACAGAAACCCCCTGTGCCGAGGGAGCTGCCGATTATCAGCGGGAGCAGTTTCAAGAAACGCTACAGCGAGGATGATTACGATATACCGGCGTTTTTAAGGAGAAAGGCTGATTAAAAAGGCCGTCAATGAAAAAGCATTCCAGGAAAAGTTTCTCTATTCATACCATGAAACAGGCCGGTTCAGGGCTGCGGTATGTTTTCCGAGCCCCTACTATACGGGAATGAGCAACCTGGGGTTTCAGAGCCTGTTTCACCGCACGGCATCCTTTCACGGTATCCGTCCTTTGCGTTTTTTTATGGAAAAAAATGAAACACTTTTTTCACCCGACCTTGACCGAAGCGCCGGGGACGGGCAGTATACACTTGCCGACTTTGATGTCATCCTCTTCACGGTTTCCTTTGAGCTTGATTATATACAGATTGTCCGCATGCTCATTGCCTCCAATCTTTCGCCCCTGCGCATTGAAAGGGCCGAAAAAAATCCTCTCGTGATAGCAGGCGGCATTACAGTTACGGCCAATCCGCTGGTGCTGGCCCCGGTTGCTGATGTCATCTGCCGCGGTGACATGGAGGTGAGCATCGACAGGCTGTTTGGCGCGCTGACTGAGCACTCGTTTCAAAAGGGTGCGTCTCTTTTCAAGACGCTCGCATCGCTACAGGGCGTTTTCATTCCCGCTGTTTCAGATTCTCCGCCGCCTGCAGCCCGGATTGAAAAGATCGAGGAACCGGCCCATACGGTGATTATATCCGAGCAAACGGAGTTTTCGAACATGTTCCTTATCGAGATAGGGAGGGGATGCAGGAACACCTGCACATTCTGCATGGTTCGCTGCGCTGCGTCTCCGCTGAGGAGCGTTCCTGCAGAGGCGGTGCTGAAAACAGCTGTAAGTGCCCTTGGTGCCCCTGGTGCCCCTGGTATTCATAGTGCCTCCGGTGCCTCCGGTGCCTCCGGTGCCCTTGGTACCTCCGGTACTTATAGTGCCCCCGGTACCTCCGGTAATTTCAGCAGGGTAGGGCTTATCGCGCCTGTTCTCACCGATCATAGAGACCTTGCCTCAATCGTCCGCGGGTTGAACCGGATGGGAATGCGGGTTTCGTTTTCTTCACTCAGGGCGGATGATTTTACACCGGAAACAGCCGCCCTCCTGCAGGAAAACGGGCAGACCACTGTGACCTTTGCTCCTGAAACGGGCTCCTCCGATCTCAGGAAAAGAATCGGCAAACGTCTTACCAATGAGGCCCTTTTTGACGCAGTTTCGCTGGCGCAGGAGTACGGGGTTCGCAGGTTTCGATACTATGTTATGTACGGCCTGCCTGATGAGCATGAGGAGGATTTTGATGCCATTGTCAGCCTTGTTGAAAAAACGCTTGGCATTCTAAAGCGCTCCAGCTCGGGGCTCCACGTGAGTATCAATCCTTTTATCCCGAAGAAAAAAACTCCTCTTGAAGGGTTTTCGATATACCCGATTGACTACTATAGAAAATGGAAAAATTTTTTAAAGGAAAGGCTCGGCGTAAAAGAGGGGCTGAGCCTTCGGATGGAGCCGCTTCGGCATGTGCAGCTTCAGTACTACCTGTCTGTAGGGGATGAAAAAATCGGCGGGCTTTTGTGCCGCTTTGTGGGCGATAACAGAATGGGGGCTTTTGTCAAATCAGCGGAGAGGATGGTATCGGGCAGATGAGTGACGAAAAATGCCGGATTTTAGTGAACCGTTTTCTTGATCATCTCTACCTCGAAAAAAATCTTTCGCGAAATACGGTAAGCTCCTATAAAACCGATCTGAATCTGTTTATAGCCTACCTGGAGGGGGAGCGAAGCGCCCGGGGGCCTCGTAGTGCAGATGATGAGAGCACTACCGGTGAAGGTCCTGAAAGCGCCCGTGACTTCCAGGATGATCCGGACACGCCGGACGAAAAAAGCGGTGTCCTTCAACAGACAACAGGTGGCCATACCGACAATACGCACGATTTTCAGGATAAATCGGACGCGGGCATCTTTGAGATCAGCCGCCTGACGCTTATCGAATATCTCTCCTTCTGCAGAAAGTCGGGCCTCCATCACAGAACGCTTTCGCGCTATATATCAACACTCAGGTCATTCTACCGCTTTCTTGTCAGTGAGAAAGCAGTTGTGCACGATCCGACCGTTCATATACCGAATCCGAAGACAGTGCTGAACCCTCCCGAGTATTTAACACTCGAGGAGGTGGAGCTTCTCCTCACTATGCCGGACCCGGCCACGGTGCTGGGCTGCAGAGACCGGGCGATACTCGAGCTCATGTATTCCTGCGGCCTGCGGGTTTCGGAGGTGACCGACCTGACGATGCAGAGTGTGCATCTGAACGAGAGATATCTGCTGGTGTTCGGCAAGGGCCGAAAGGAGCGGGTCGTGCCGTTCGGTGAGCGCGCAAACGAGCTTCTGACGGCGTATATCGACTGGAGCAGGGGAAATGTTCTGAAAGGGAGAATATCCGACCGGCTCTTTCTCAATTTTCGCGGTGAGGCGCTGAGCAGGAAGGGGCTCTGGAAGATAATCAAGGGCTATGCGGCGCGAAGCGGCATCAAAAAGAATATCAAACCCCACATACTGCGGCACTCTTTTGCAACCCATCTCATTCAGAACGGCGCAGACCTTCGGTTTGTGCAGGAGCTTCTCGGGCATGCAGATATTTCGACGACGCAGATATACACGCATCTCGACCGGGGCACGCTCGTTGATTTTCACAAAAAATACCATCCTCTTGAAAATATGGCAAAGCAGCACCGCTAGTACTGCCGTCAAGCGGTACCAGGGGCACAAGTACCAGGGGCACAAGTACCAGGGGCACAAGTACCAGGGGCACTAATAGAATGTTCTCCGCGATCGGCGGCTCATACAATACGCGAACGGCTGAACAAATCCAGGTGTGTGCACCGACGGCTTCATCAATACGTTTTGCTTCCTTACAAAATGCGGTTGACGCTCAATCGGTATTCTCGCTATTCTTTCACTGTGTTCGATCTGAAAAGACTTGAGTATGTAAAGGTACTTCGCATTATAGGGAAAAACTGTCGTTCTGAGTACTCCCGCCGGAAACTCCTCTCACAAAAACCGACCGCAGACAGAAAATTCCTCCTCGATCAGTGTGTCCGTCTCAAAGAGCTGAAGGGTCTAACGGATGCAGGTGTTTCGGTCCTCTTCGGCACGTACAGGAACACGACCGACATGCTCAAAAGAGCTGCTGTTCCGCAAAGCATGCTTTCTTCCGGAGAACTTGCCGGCATACGTGAGAATATCGAAGCGGTGATCGCACTCAAGAGGCAGTTTGCGGAAATGAAAGAGGAGGCGCCTCTCCTCGGTGCTGAAATCAGGGAGGTGCGGGTTCCCCTCGATGTGAAGGAGGAAATTGACCGGGCTATTGATGAGCACGAAAATGTGCGTGATGATGCAAGCCCGAAGCTCCGTGAGATCGTTGACAGAATCAATGCGCTGAGGCGGGAGGTGGAGGTCATGCTCGAAGGGTACCTGCACGCGCCTGATGCGAAGCAGTACCTGCGTGAACGCCATATCACGGTCAAGGATGACCGGTACGTCATTCCGGTCAAACAGGGCTTTAAAAGCAGG
>Ga0307436_1001004_pt1 | contig 12897 bp, 13 predicted proteins | sample SalMarWE160440MG_FD_202513 | JGI IMG/M metagenome (GOLD analysis project Ga0307436, IMG submission 202513) | Salt marsh sediment microbial communities from the Plum Island Ecosystem LTER, Massachusetts, United States - WE1604-40 | ecosystem: Environmental > Aquatic > Marine > Intertidal zone >...
TCTGTTACCTCGCTGAACAGGGGATATACTAACCGTCCGTTTTCGGGCAACTGACGGTGGAGGGACTTTCACCCTCCAAGAGTCGCGGCCTTATCGGCCGCTCCCACAACGCGCAGCCTTACAAGCGGCGACGATGAGTCACAGGAGATCACCATGTTGAATGTTACACCTTCCCCGAAAGCACCCACCATCAGGTTTGAATTCCTGAATTGGGTCGCAACCGATCCTCTACCGCGCGATCGGACCCAGAGCCGGCGGTTGCACGAGCCCTCGTATCGCACCAGCACCACCGATCCCATGACCGGCAGCGACAGTTCAGACGTGTCGAGTCACCCGTCCGTGGTCGACGGTAACCTGACCATCTATTTCGAAACAGAGGCGACCCGAAAGGCTTACCTCGAATTCCCGACCGACCACCCCAACCTGCACCTGCCGTATCCTGCTTCAGACGAGGACGACCGCGGCGGCTAATAGCCGATGCACGGACCAGCATTACGTAACACAGCGTACCCTTGATCCGCATCACATCAAGATTGCCGGCGGCAAGGGTGGTCGAGGGACATGAGCACAAACGGTCGTTTCGCTGGTGCGGCGGACCAGCCTTGTTCCTGGCCGGCGCCTGCATGATGGTCGGAATCCTGTTCTTGTCACTCGCTTCGGATGCAGGCTGGATCTTCAGCCTCGCAGCCGGGGCAGCCCTGACGGCACTCGGCCTCCTGATCGCCCGAAGCGATAATGGTCCCGACCTGCGGCGCCAGCGCCTTCCACTTGCGGCCAAACACGACTGATGTCGCCGCCTATCCAAGGAGCCCGCCGCAGCGACACTGCCAACGGACCAGAGATACCGGAATGGCCGCAACATCCGATGAATACCGGAGCGTCTCACCGGCCACCGTTCGGCCCAGGGCGATACGGCATCCTGGTCGTCGCCTGAGATCGAGCTGCCGGACCATTAGGTGACACCCCGCCTTCCATGACCTTCGCGACCTGGGCACTCGTTGTCGGCGCATTGCTGATCGTCATGGTCTTGTCGGGGACCTTGCTCAAGCGGTTGCCCTTGAGTACCGCCATGCTCTATCTGGCCGCCGGGTTCGCCCTGGGGCCGGCAGGCTGGGCCGTGTCGACCCTCAATCCCCTGGGCAACGCCGCCCTCCTGGAACGGGTGACCGAGGTGGCGGTGCTGATCTCGCTGTTTTCCGTCGGCCTGAAACTGGGTCTGCCCCTGTCGAACCGGCATTGGCTGTTGCCGCTACGCCTGGCCTTCCTGTCCATGACGCTGACCGTAGCGCTGGTCGCCGCGGCAGGAGTCGTGGGCCTCGGGCTACCGTTGGGCGCGGCCATCCTGATGGGCGCGATTCTCGCCCCCACCGACCCGGTGCTGGCGGCGGCGGTCCAGGTCGAATCCTCGGGCGACCGCGACCGCCTGCGCTTCAGCCTGACCGGAGAGGGCGGACTCAACGACGGAACGGCCTTTCCTTTCGTGATGTTGGGCCTGGGCCTGCTGGGCCTGCACGACCTGGGTACCGGGGGGTGGCGCTGGCTGGCGGGGGACCTGGTTTGGGCCACTGCCGGAGGCCTGCTGATCGGCGGCGCCTTCGGCGCACTGGTCGGCCGGCTGGTGGTTTACCTGCGGACCCGGCATCAAGAGTCCGTCGGCCTCGACGAGTTTCTGGCCCTGGGGCTCATCGCCCTCGCCTATGGCACCGCCGTACTCGCCCATAGCTATGGTTTTCTGGCCGTCTTCGCCGCGGGCCTGGCCTTGCAGAGGGTGAAGGAACAGTCCGGCATGGTCCATACGCCCACGCCCGGACAGTCTGGCCACCCGACCGATAACGAGCCCGCCAACCATGCTACCCATGCCGACCACGCCAGCGCCTACATGATGCAAGCGGTTCGGGGGTTCAACGAACAACTGGAGCGGGTCGCGGAGTTGGTCGTGGTGCTGGTGGTGGGGGCCATGCTGCCGTTCGCCCGGGTTTCCGCAGGTGCGGCGGGCCTATTGCTGCTGCTGTTCGTGGCGATCCGTCCCGTTTCGGTATGGGCGGGCCTGCTCGGCGCGCCGATCTCTCGGGGCCAGTGCGCCATGATCGCCTGGTTCGGCATCCGCGGCATCGGCTCGATCTATTACCTGACGTACGCCATCGATCAGGGCCTGCCCCGTCCCCTGGCGGAGCCGATCATCGCCATCACGCTGGCGGCAGTGACCGTCTCCATCCTTTTGCACGGCATGTCCGTGCGGCCGATAATGCATTTCTACCAAAGACACAAGATACCTCAAGACCCGTAGGGTATGGCAGCATCCTGGTACGGGGACCGCCAAGGTCCGACCACTCGGATCAATAAGCAGGGATATCTGATGCTCTCGCGGGCATCGTTGGCCAGCTGCACGGACCCGAGCCGGTTCGCGATAATGACGAGCTTTAAGACATCGAGCTGGGACTGTCCCTGGATGCCCGCCATACTGATCACGTGGTGATGCCCCATGACACTGAACTCTGAGCAGCTCATGAAACCCACCTGGCGGGACAGCATCTACCGCCAGCGCGAAGAGCTGGCGCGGATGCTCCGAGAGCCGCTCGCGCTGCTGGCGGAGAAATGCGTACCAGTTTGGGGCGATCGGGACGGGCTGAATACGGTGCTTCTGCAAGGCTTCTCCAGTATCCCGTATTGCACCTATCTCTACGTGGTCGGCACGGACGTTGTGCAGATCAGCGACCACGTCAGCATTTCCGGACTCACTCTCGAGCACTATCTGCTGAATCGCTCCGACGCAAAGTGGATATGACCATCTATTTACGCACGGCCTCCGTCAATATTTTCAACAGCATGGTGAGCCTGACCTTTTCCTGCGACGGTTCGCACTACATGCGCTACAGCGAATTCCTCGCCAAGGGCGCCACCTTCTGGACCGGCGCAGACGAGTAGCCGCTCGCACACGAGGCATTTTTTTTCGACAAGCCCGATGCTCAGGCTGGTGTGGTGGATTCACCGCCTTCTTGTATACGTTTCGCTTCACTCTTGGCAATACTGAGCGCATCTGAAAGCCTGTCGTACCGGCACTCTTTGTCGTTGTAGTCGATGCGATTGAATCGGATATCGAGCAGCTCTATGCCGAACACCCGGACCTTCTCGGCCGCCGCCGCAAAGATCTCCTTCTCCATCAGCTTACGTCCCTTCCAGATCAGAACCAGTGCCCCCACGCCACGCTCTGCATCGGTCAGGAGGGCGTCTCGACTCTGTCGTCGTTGCCCTGCCCCAACGGGCTTTCGTCTGCTCGTGGCCGGTGGCCTCTTCTACACCATTGGGGCGATTTTCTACGCGCTGAGTCACTTCTGGCGCTGGTGCCACGGCATCTGGCACCTGTTCGTCCTGGCCGGTAGCGCCAGCCACAATTTCGCGATTCTGTTCTATCTGTGACCAGAAAGGACGCCGCCCATTGGCAGCGCGTCGAGCGCCCGGCTGGTCTTGCGTTGACCGCTAGCGGCCAGGGTTGAGGGCCAAATAGCAAGCCACCGTTGAGCGTTAGACTATTAGTCCTTGTTGCTCTGTTCGAGCCGCTGGACCTGCTTCTCGGCTTCGTTCCTCGTCACGCAGTATCTCTTCTCAATCTTGCCCACCAGTTTGTCACGCCTGCCGGAAACCACATCGAGCTCATCGCCGGCAAGCCGACCCCAGGGCGCTTTCAGCTCGCCGTTGAATTGTTTCCAGTTGCCTTCGACTGTCTTCTCAAGGATGCAACGATGGAGACTACTCGTTTCCCTTTGCGGCGTCCTGGATGTTCTCACCAGCCTTTTCGACCTGCGTGCCGGCGGAATCCAACGCGTTATCAATGCCCTTGCCAGCACGCTCGGCAGAGCCCTCGGGTTTCTGGCAACCCGACAGTCCGAGGAGAAGAGCGCTCATGACCAACGCTGCGCTAACGGACTTGAATGCTTTCATGGCTTATCACTCCTGGTAATCCACCGATCTGGAACTGAGACTCAACCTGGTCGGTCCTTCTCGCTGACCGACCAGGCAGCTGAACTCAAGATTACAAAGACCGTCCTGCGTAATCTGTCTGCTGGCGTACATAGCGCGGGGTGTTTATCTGGACGCCCACGACTCGAAAGCGATAGGTTGGTGACAGCCGCGCGCCCGAAGGCCGGCCCTGTAGCCCGAAACCCAGGCTCAACTTGCAGACACCCGTGGCCAATGCACCGCCTGTACCACAGCCAGGGTCTCGCGCCGAAGCATCTGCCGCATGTCGTGGCTGCCACACAGGTCGATGAGGCCCGAACGTCCGTTCAGGGCGCGGTCGACGGCGTCCGTCGGGTGCGAGCCTCGTCACGCGCTGCAGGTGGGGGGCGATCGCCAGGTCTATGTCACCGCAGCAAGTCCCCATGACCAGACCTTTCAGCGGCGTCAGTCCCATCGTCGGGGCCCGCGTACCATTCGATTGCCGGCTATGTACGTCAACCGACAGACGGCGAAGAAAGTTCTCCGTAAGCGTCGATCATCGCAGCCAACATCAAGACCTGGAAGGTCTGCAGCTCAATCTTGGCGACGAGCACTGTATTTCCGGCATGATTTGCCGATGCATCGCTCCCAGGCTCATCACAGTTAGGAAACGATAATGAACAAGCTCAACACCATTCATACCATGCAGAGACACGCACTCAGTGCAGTTGCCGCAGCCATGCTGCTCGGCCTGAGTGCTTGTTCCGGGATGTCGACGCGGGACCAGAACACCGCCGTCGGAGCGGGTATCGGCGCCGTCGGCGGCGCCGTTCTTACCGGCGGCAGCACGGCCGGAACCGTCGGCGGTGCTGCCGTTGGCGGCATCATCGGCCACGAAGTGAGCCATTAAAAACCATCATCGATGTGCGATCGGCCTGACCTGGCCGGTCGGTGCGTCACAGTCGCCCATAACTCCAGATCCCGAGAACGGCAGTGACACACACGGGGACTCCCGCTCCCAGACAAATCGATCATCGCCAGGAGTAGCTTCTACGCTTGTTCTAGTGCGTAAGATAAGATCAGAATCCTAATAGAGCCAGCAACGGAACAGGAAGGATGGCAGGCTTGGCCAACCTTAAAAATGCTTTCGAGAATTTTTTCACCGCCTGTTTTCTAGGCGGCTTTATTCTCCCAGCAACTCCGCCACAGGCTGCAATTGCTCCACATGATGTCATCGAGGATGGTGACAGTGATCTTTTTCCTCGACAACGTCGGCCCCGCGAGTCGCACCAGTTTCCGCTTGAAGGTATCGCCCCCCACCAGGAGAAAGAAGCACAGAAAGATTACCATGGCCGCCTCCCCTATAAAGCCCAAGGCCCCCATGGAGCTGGCCCACATAATGTCGCCGATCATAAACCCGGGTGCGTCGATGACGACATGTGGGGTGCGTTGCTTACCGCCAGACGGGGTGTTGGCAACTTGGCTGGTCGCCTTTTCCATTTCGCCCATGGCGGTTTGCATTTTCCGCAGATTACCGCGCGGATCATTTCGCTTACTGGCGAAGCCCTCGGACAGGTTGCTCGCTGCTTCGGGCAGCTGCACGAGTATTGTCTGCACCTGACCACGCAACGAATAGCTGCCCATCACGAGCGTGAATACCACGACCGTCATCACGATGCTCGTGCCCAGCACACGCGGAACCCTATGGAATGACGTCTGTGCTGTGTCGTACGGTAAGCGAGACGATTTCGCTTCGTGATGAGCACGTCCCGCTCCCAGGGGAAGACATCCGATGTGGAGTCAGGTGAAACGGCCTGAGCGAGCACCAGAAGACCGGCCCGCTATCCGCAGAAACAGCCTGCGACGAGCGCCGCAGCTAGCGGGGCGCTGGGGCCCCGCCCCAGCCCTGTCAGAGGCGAATATCCGGGAACAATCCCAGCCATCCGAAAATGATCAGATATGCCGCGACGATGGACGATGTAGTTCAGTAGCCGGGGCATGATCAGGATGAGGACGCCGGCTATCAGCGACACCAGAGGTGCTAGAGTCCAGGTGATGTTCATGCCTGTTTCCTAATATGATCGATGGCAAATCCGAATAGAGAGTACCCGGTCTGTAGCGATGCGTTCTGTTCGGTATCGAACATTACGGATAAACAGGTTTGTCGTTGGCTCGAACAGGCTCATGCGCGTCACGCGCACGCTGCTCTCACTACCGGCGCACCCTGTCCCCTTGTAGGCGTCATCTAGGCATCAACGGTGCCAGTCGATGCCCGGAATTTCTACGTATCGCTGCCGTGCACGCCCACGCGTGTCGGACGACTTGCCAGTAGCCTCGAGGGAACATCCTGCTAAGTGCGGCAACAGACAGAGTAGGCAAGTCAAGCGGCATATCCTCGCGATAGAGATTGTCTCAGGCGCACACAATCTTGATTGTCGATGATCGCTGCAGGCTAGCGACCCAACGTGCGCGCAGACTGCGCTACCGACGCAGTCAAAAGGAACAGAGAGGATTATCATGAACAGCTTGATTCAACTGAAAATGATCGCGAAAAGTCCGGTGTTGTTGGCGATAGCCGCGACTTTTGCCGTTGCGGCATGCGGCACTCAGCCCATGTCCAGCTCGTCTCCGATAGACTACAGCGGCCCCGCCGGCGCTCAAGGCCCCGTCGGGCCTGTCGGCGAGCGAGGCCGGACGGGCGCGACCGGGGCGCACGGCGTGGCACTGGAAGGCCCGGCGGGCGAGCGGGGTCCTATGGGCTCAACGGGTAGACAAGGCCCGACCGGCGCGACGGGTCGAACCGGCGCAATGGTGGTCGGCCAGGCCGGCGCTGTCGGCCCTGCCGGCCCGGCGGGCGCCCAGGGCGCCACCGGCCAGACGGGTAATCAGGGCGCAAGCTTGAGGGGTCGCGCTGGGCCGATGGGCCCCACCGGTCCTGAGGGCGCCCAAGGCCGCGCCGGGCCGACGGGTATTCAAGGCGCAACCACGGCGGGCCCAACCGGCCCGACTGGCCGTGCCGGCCCCGCGGGCGCCCAGGGTCCGAGAGGGTTTAGCGGCGCCCGGGGTGACGCGGAAATGGTCGGCATGGCGGGTCGCGCTGGCCCCTCCGGAGCGGCTGGCGCGCGAGGCCCTGTCGGCCCGACCGGCGCCCAGGGTCCAATGGCGATCGATGGCACCTGGACCAGCTCCTGGGAGTACACATTCAACGGGAATAGCAACGAAATTTCCTATTCCGAGCGAGGGAATGCGGGCGACATCGCAAGCTATTTGGATCAGAACCAGTCTTACCGAATCGGCTTGGACGGTGCCGACGCCGCTCGCGTCGGGGTCGTTCGAGACGCGCTGATCAAGGCCGGAGTGCCATCCTACAAGATCCAGACTGGCGCCCTCGGGGATCCGCAGCTGAGAAGCTACGGGCGCGTAGCGGTGCTGGTCCGCAACTAGCCCAGGCTCCTTGCGCTGAGCCGCAACCGAACGGCGCGATCGCGAGACCGCGCCGTCTTTTATGGACCACCTGGCGTGTCGTTTCCGTCCCAGTGGACCAGAATCCTGCACCCCTTGTGGCCGCCCACATCGCCCCCGCTAGGCTGGATGCCAACCTGGGAATCGCATCGACCAGCTATGTTCGACATCGAACAGACCGCGCCTTGTGACAGGAATAGATTGGCACTCGTAGACCCGTAGACCCGGCTCCAATGTGATCTATACCGGCCGTACCCACAGTTTTCGTGGCTGCACATTGTGACTATGCAGAATCCACGAATGCCTACCGCCGGTTTGCGACACAACAATCGTCGACTGCCTATACTGGCAGTCGGCTCCCGCGCGGCTCTGCAACCTTGACGGAGCAAAACCATGTACCACGTTCAAAGAAGTCTCATTGTACTGACACTCGCCGCAGCATCCATCGCCTCGATGAGTGCGATGAATCTGGCAAGCGCCGCAACCGCTGAGGATCTGGACATGGATTCCCGGCAGGCCTTGCAGACGCTCTATAAAGCCCAACCTGTTGCCGAGACCCTTTCGCGCACGGCCAAGGCGGTGCTCGTTTTCCCGAACGTCATCAAGGCCGGCCTCGTGTTTGGCGGCAGCTATGGCGAGGGAGAGATGATCGAGGACCAGAAAGTCGTCGATTATTACAACTCCGTTACCGGATCATGGGGTCTTCAGGCAGGCGCCCAGTCCTACGGATATGCAGTGTTTCTGATGACCGACAAGGCCATCAGCTACATCAAGAAGTCGAAGGGGTGGGAAATCGGCGTAGGCCCGACCGTCGTCGTGGTTGACGACGGAGTCGCCAGGAATCTGTCGACATCCTCGCTGAAGGATGATGCCTACGCGTTTATCTTCAGTCAGCAGGGTTTGATGGCTGGAGTAAGCATCGAGGGAACAAAGATTTCCCGCATCGATCGGTAATCCGGCTTCCATGCGAGCGGGTCGATGGTACACTACCTGAGGGTGGAGCCCGGCACTACTGCTGCGCGTAAGTATCCGCATCATCAGCCGGTTGCCGATGCGGTTTGCGTCTTTCCCGCGCCAGCGGAAACCGGAAGCCGGGTGACAGCTCCACCCCTGGGCACGAGACGTCGCCATCGGCTTCGCTGGCTGCTTGGACTGTTGGCGCCGCTGCTCGCGACCGGCGTGTGGCTGGGCTATGAAGAGCTGCGCACCTCCGCCGTTCAGGCCCACTATCTTGCCCGGCTCGCCGGTCGTCTCGGCTACCGTGTGGAGTCCGGGGCGGCCTCGCCCGAGTCGCTGCCCGATCGCGGCGTTGGACCCTACGACGAGCGTTTGGGCTACAACCGCCTGCCCGCAGCCATCGCCGGGCTAACCAGCCGGGGCTACATCGTACAAGCCCAGGCGCGGGTCACTCCGGCGTTTCGCCGGCTGGCGGATTGGGGCCTGTTTTCCATCTACCGCGAAAAGGATCAGGCGGGGCTGCTGATACTGGATGATGGAGGACGAATCGCTTATTCCGCCCGCTATCCCAAGCGAATATTCGATAGCTTCGGCGCAATTCCGTCCCAGGTGGTAGCCAGTCTGCTGTTCATCGAGAACCGCGAGCTGCTGGACCCCCCCGCCCCAACCAGCAATCCGGCGGTTGAATGGGATCGGCTCGCCAAGGTGACCGTGGATCTGGCCGTCGGGGCAATATTGGACGACGACAGTAAGCCTGCCGGCGCCAGCACGCTGGCGACCCAGTTGGAGAAATACCGCCACTCGCCGAGCGGCGTCACCGATTCGGTTTCGGAGAAGCTGCGCCAGATGGCGTCGGCCAGCCTTCGGGCTTACCTGGACGGGGAGCAGACACTCGACGCCCGGCGGCACATCGTGCTGAGCTACATCAACACGGTGCCCTTGTCGGCGCGGGCCGGTTACGGTGAGATCAATGGGCTCGGGGACGGCCTGTGGGCCTGGTACGGCACCAGCCTGGAGCAGCTGCGCAGGGCCCTGGCGGACAAGCCCGCGACCGGAGCCGACGCGGCGCACAAGCGGGCACGCCTGTACAAGCAGGCATTGAGCTTGTTCATTGCCGAGCGCAGACCCTCCTATTATCTGTCAAGCCCCGACAGTCTGGACGCGCTGACCAATGCCTACCTGGATTTGCTGGCCAGCGCCGGGGTCATAGACCCGCAGTTGCGGGACGCAGCGCAGAGGATCCCTTTGAAGCTCACCGGGTCCCCGAGCCCGCCGGTCAACTCAGCCGTCAACAAGGCCACCAACGCAGTGCGTGGACGCTTGGCAGCCTTGCTCGGCGTGGCGGGGCGGTACGACCTGGATCGGGTGGATATGACGGTTAGCAGCACCTTGGATCTGCCCATGCAGCATGCGGTGACAAAGGTGTTGCGGGCGCTGGCCGATTCGAAGACTGCCAAGGCCGCGGGCCTGTACGGCCGCCGCTTACTAAGTCCCGATGACAACCTGAACTCTGTCGTCTCCAGCTTCACCCTGCTGGAGCGCAGCCCCAACGGCAACGCGGTGCGGGTTCAGACGGACAACTATGATCAACCCTTCGACATCAACGAGGGTGCGAAGCTCGAGCTGGGATCCACCGCCAAGCTCAGAACCCTCGTTAGCTACCTCAACATCATCGCCGAGCTGCACCAGCGCTATGCCGGCCTGTCGCGACAAGCGCGGACGGCAATGAAGGTGCCGGGCCACAATGTGCTGGCCCGCTGGGCCGTGAGCTGGCTCAATGGCGCCCAGGACACCCGTCTGACGGCGATGCTGGAGGCCGCCATGGAGCGCCGGTACTCGGCCAATCCGGGTACGGGATTCTACACCGGCGGCACAACGCACACCTTCTCCAACTTCGACAAAGAGGACGACGACAGGGTCATCAGTGTGCGTGAAGCGCTGCAGAGCTCGGTGAACCTGGTGTTCGTTCGTATCATGCGCGACATCGAGCGCTACTACGTCTGGCGCTCTGAGGACTCTGCGGCAGCCCTCCTGGAAGACGGCGACGCCTCCCTGAGGGCGCAATACCTGGCGCGCTTCGCCGATCGGGAAGGCTCGGAGTATCTGCGGCGCTTCTATCGCAAATATCTGGGTAAATCACCCGCCGACGCCCTGGATTCCCTGGTTTCCGGGATTCGAATTTCTCCGAGGAAGCTGGCGGTCATCTACAGCAGCATCGAGACATCGCCCAGCACCAAGGGTCTCGGCGCCCTGTTCAAGCGTTACATGCCCGCGACCACGCTTGCGGCCAAGGACACGGAGGCACTGTTCGAGAAATACACTGCGCAGCGCTTCTCGCTGGCCGATCGTGGCTATCTCGCCCGAGTGCATCCCCTGGAGCTTTGGGTCATGGGCTATCTCCGGGACCATCCGCAGGCAACGATCGGGGAGGTGCTGGCGGCTAGCGTCGAGGAGCGTCAGGATGTGTATCGCTGGCTGTTCCGCACCCGACGCAAGAGCGCCCAGAACAGACGCATCCGCTACCTACTGGAGATCGAGGCCTTCTCCGAGATCCTTCAGGACTGGAAGCGCGTGGGCTATCCCTTCGATAGCCTGGTGCCTTCTTATGCCACGGCCCTGGGCAGTTCTGCCGACCGGCCTGCCGCGCTGGCGGAACTCATGGGGATCATCGTCAACGATGGTGTGCGTTATCCCACGGTGCGCATCAACAAGGTGCACCTGGCCGAGGGCACGCCCTACGAAACGGTCGTGGCTCACGCAGCGCCGATGGGCGAGCAGGTGCTGGCGCCGGAAGTGGCGCGCGCGGCCCGCAACGCCCTGATGGGTGTGGTAGAGCGGGGCACGGCGCGTCGCCTTGGGACGCCCTTCCTGCGCGAAGACGGCGTGGCGATTCCCATCGGCGGCAAGACCGGTACAGGCGACAACCGCTTCGATGTGTTCGGGCACGGCGGAGCCCTGATAAAGTCCCGGGTGGTGAGTCGCACGGCCACCTTCGTGTTTTTCATTGGCGAGCATTTCTACGGCACCCTGACAGTCTATGTGCCAGGGCAGGCCGCCGGCCGCTACAAGTTCACGAGCGCACTGCCGGTGCAGATCCTCAAGACGCTGGCCCCCACCCTGGCGCCCATCGTGGGGGCGGCGGAAGGCGAGCCGGTGCACAGTACACCAGCGCGTGCGCCCGAGGGCGGAGAAGCCCCTGATGAGGCGCTGCCGGCCATGCCGCCGGAAGATTTGAGTTGAGCCACCCTTCCCAGAAGTAACCCGAGCCGTGCTGCCTTGCCCGCTGCAAGCACAGATCCCGCGGTGTGTGCGCTGACGAACAGACGACAGCTACCGTATGAGTAGATTCTATAGATACTTAAGAGACCTCCGAGGAGAGCAAAAATCCGCGGCGGTGCCCATAGGGGCATCGCAACAGTCCGGCGGTTACGAAAGGGTAGCGGGTGGAACACGCAAGCAGTCAAGAGGCGCGTGCTTGTGCGGCTTCTCAAGCCGCCTCTCTGCGCCGCGAGCCGCTCCCGCCCAGGTTGCATTCCCACTCACTGCAAAGAGATATGAAATGTACGATATCGAACAGACTTGGCTGGCGACATGTTAAGTATACGTATCTATAGCTCGTAGCCAAATTGCTGGCTGCGAATCAGGAGTCATAATATGTTTAGAGTCACCCACTTGATTGTCGCTGTCGCGATTCTGTGCGTCTCGGCAGCTTCGCCTGCCGATACAGCGTATAGGCACGACCGCAGCGGCGAGCCGCACCGGGCCATCGGGCTTACGCTGCATAATTTGCCCGAGCTCCAGGTTGTACCGGGCTACCCCGTTTACTACGCGCCTCGATTGGACGCGAACTATTTCTTCTACGACGGTATGTACTGGCTGTATCGGGACGATCACTGGTACTCGAGCGCCTGGTACGACGGACCCTGGTGGGCCACGAGCCGTGAGGAGGTCCCGGTATATGTCCTGCGAATCCCCGTGCGCTACTACCGCCAGCCGCCAGAGTACTTCCGTGGATGGAAAGCTGACGCGCCGCCGCGTTGGGGCGATCACTGGGGCCGTGATTGGAAAGACCACCGGTCCGGCTGGGATAAGTGGAACCGCAGCTCCGCTCCCGCGCCTGCCCCACTGCCGACTTATCAGAAAAAGTATTCGGGCGACCGGTATCCCCGACAAGTTGATCGTCAGCGAGAGCTTCAGCAGCAGGATTACCGGTACGACCCCCGCGATCCCGTAGTCCGCAAACACTATCAGCAGCTCTACCACGAGCCAGCCACGCAGGGAGTGCCTGCTCGGGAGCGTACGTCTGAACATGGAAGGCAGGGATCACATGAGGATAGAGGCTCCCAGCGGGAGAAGGCCGAGCAGCAACAGCGGGAGCAGAGGCAGGAGCAACAGCAGAAGGAAGAGCGGCAGCACCAGAAGCACGAGCAACAGCAGCAGAAGGAAGAGCGGCAGCAGCAGAAGCACGAGCAACAGCAGCAGAAGCACGAGAAACAGCGGCAGAAGCACGAGCAACAGCGGGAGAAGCACGAGCAACAGCGG
>Ga0307436_1001005_pt1 | contig 12884 bp, 11 predicted proteins | sample SalMarWE160440MG_FD_202513 | JGI IMG/M metagenome (GOLD analysis project Ga0307436, IMG submission 202513) | Salt marsh sediment microbial communities from the Plum Island Ecosystem LTER, Massachusetts, United States - WE1604-40 | ecosystem: Environmental > Aquatic > Marine > Intertidal zone >...
CAGGGATCGAGATGAACCTGCCGCTGCGTATGTATTGGCCTAACGAGACACCGCCCTCCATCCTGGATGGCACTTGGGCTCCCCGCCAGTAGTGATGATGAACTAGCCCCCCACGTTCTGCGTCGAGAGAGCAAAGAAACGCGGGTCGGAGCACAGAGCAAGGGTCCTTCTGCCGCTTCTTCTCAACTGGGCAGCTTCGGGATCACACTGAGTTTGGCAGGCCCTATAACCAGCAAAATTTATAAATCCTCGCGCTCCCGCGCCAGCAGCGCCTCCTCCGCCTTCTTGGTGGCGTCGATATCGACGTAGCCGAACTCGACCTAAGTCAGCTCCTCGACGGCAGAACGAGATCGACGTGCAGTCCTCCGAGGTCTGACTCTCCCAGTCTCACATCACCCCCGTAAAGACGCGCCAAGTCGCGCACAATTCCAAGGCCCAATCCGGATCCTGCCGCACGGGAGTCCCAACGCTCGCCGATGTTGAAGACCACTTCGCGGGCTTCCGGAGGAAGGCCCGGACCGTCGTCGTCGACCGTCAACGCCGCAGCCTCGCCGTCGCTCCAGGCGATTCTGACCGTCGATTTTGCATGCTTGCAGGCATTATCGACAAGGTTGGCCAGCATCTCGTTGAGATCAGCAGGATCGCAGGCCAAGAGCGGCCCGTCAGGGACGTCGACGTCAATCTTGATATTGTTGTGCGCGTAGAGCCGGCCAAGAGCCGACGCGACCTCAAGAGCTGCCTTGCGAGCGCCGGCGACGACACCAGGCGTTGAGCGCATCGCGACAGCCCGCGCGCGAGTAATCTCGTAGTCGATGTGCGATTGCATTTTCCGGCACTGATTCAGGATCGTCGATGACGCTTGGTCGAGCCCCTGATCCTCCAGGCGATAGGCTTCATCAGTGACGATGGCGAGCGGCGTCTTCAAACCGTGAGCCATATTTCCGGCTTGAGTTCGAGCGCGTTGGATGAGGTCTGCTGTTGACGTGAGAAGCGTATTGAGGTCGTCCACCAAGGGCACGACCTCAGTCGGAAACCGGCCGCTAAGCTGTTTCTCTTTGCCGTGACGCACGTCGAACAAGGCCGTTCGCAGTTGCCGCAAGGGCTTGAGCGCATACAGGATCAGAAGCGTGGCAGCGGCGACCAGTGACAAGCCAAAGGCAGCCAAGGAAACGGCGAGCGTCTTATTGAAGCTTGAGACCACCGCGTCGAGTTGGCGTTGATCTGTTCCGATGATGTATCTATCGGGCGCAGAGCTCGGATTGGTCCAAACCGCCTTCTCCGCCACAATGAGAGGGCCAGTCGGCCCTTCAATCATATGCGTGTGCACGCCGACATCCTTTGGCGTGTCGGGTGGCATGTGCAGCGGCGGACCTTCGAGTGACGGGGACCGCGCTAGGACATCACCCTCCTTTTGGATTTCCCAATAGAATCCCGAAAGAGGAACGTCGTAGCGCGGATCGCTAAGAGGGTGCTGCAAATGCAGGCTGCCATCCTTGTGGAATTCCGAAAGCCGTTGCAGCTCGGCGAGATGGACATGCAGCTCATCGTGGAACTGCTCGGTCACATGATGCTTGAAGACCGCTGACAGCGCCACACCGGCGCCAATTATGCCAAGCGCAATCCACAACGAGGCGGCCGCGATCAATCGGCTCTTGAGGCTGGTCCTAAGCATTCTAGTCCATCCGATAGCCGAGACCGCGGACCGTCGTGATGAGGTCTGCTCCGAGCTTTCGCCGGAGACGGCTTATATAGACCTCGATCGTGTTCGACTCTCGACTTTCATCGAGTGCGTAAAGGTGCTCGGTCAGCTCTGCCTGGGACACGATGCGGCCGATACGGTGCAGGAAGTAGGTCAGCATCTTCAACTCACTCGCCGTGAGCTCGACAGACGTTCCGTTCAGCATGACGCGACTTGAGCCCGTATCCAGCTCGATGCCGCGATGCGTGAGGACGGCACTCGCCAAACCGGAGGACCGGCGGACCAGCGCCTTAAGGCGTGCAGCGACCTCTGGCACGTGAAATGGCTTCGTGACGTAGTCGTCGGCGCCGGCATTCAGCCCGTCGACCTTTTCCGCCCATGTGCCGCGCGCGGTCAGGATCAAGACGGGTAGCTTGCGACCGGCGGATCGCCAGCGCTTGAGCACGTCGATGCCCTGCATCTCCGGTAATCCGAGATCGAGGACCGCCGCCGCGTATGCCTCGTCTAGGCCCATCGTGTAGCCGTCCGTACCGTTGTCGGCGCGCTCGACCGTAAAGCCGGCCTGGGTCAGGCCGGCGACCAGTCGCTGGGCAATGTCCTCATCATCCTCGACGAGCAGGATGCGCATGGGGGCTCCTCACGCTTCTTCGTGCCCTGCTTCTAGCACGCGGTAGCTGAAACGAACCTGAAAAGCCCTGTCAGGTGGCCTCAAGCTTCCGTTCAGGTTGGTTTCAGCTTGGGGCTCCACATCACCTTGGCCGACAGATTCGCAGCCGGGACGGAGCAGGTCATGCGCGTGTTTTCCTTAACGAGCATTTTCATCTTAGCCGCAGCCGCGGCCTGCGCCGCTTCAGCTTCAGCTGAAACCAACACCGTGACACTGACAGCTGAGCAGGTGCAGCGCCTCGACATCAAGGTGGAGCCGGTGCGCCCGGCCAAGGTCGACGCCCTAGCGGTGCTCCCCGGGACTGTCATCCCGCCCTTGAACGCACGCATTGTCGCGACGGCGCCGTTTGCGGGAACCGTGACGCAGGTTCACGTGCTGCCCGGACAGCGGGTGCGCAAGGGTGCTCCAGTGGCCACGATTTCCAGCCGCGAGTTGCTTGACGTCCAGAGCCAGCTCTCACAGGCCGAGGCCGAACTGCAAATGGCCGATGCGATCGCACGGCGCAAACGGCTGCTCGTCGACAAGAAGTTCCAGAACCCGGTCGTGGCTGAAGAAGCCGAGGCGCAGGTTACCAAAATCAAAGCCGTCATAGAGCAGTACAAGCGGACGCTGTCGCTCAACGCGATCTCTCTGGGACAGAGCGGGCAATATTCGATTCCAGCGGCCCAAGACGGCACGGTGGTCGAGGTCAATGCCATGCCCGGCGACACGATCGCTGCGATGGGCGCTGTGGCGACAGTCGATACAAGCAACGAGCTGTGGGTTGAAGTCCAAGTACCAGCCAGTCTCGTTCCGCGCATAAAGCCAGGCAGCGCCATACAGATTGTTGGTGGTCCGGATGGACGCGTCGTGTCGGTCGGCACTTCGCTCCAGGGGATGACGCGATCTGCACTTCTCTACGCGGCGATCCCCGCCTCCAGCGGACTGATGGCGGGTCAGTTGGTGTCGATCCAGCTCCAACGGCCCACGGTGCCTGGCGCCCTTTCCGTTCCAGCCAATGCTGTTGCGCGCATCGCCGGCCAGAGCGCCGTGTTTGTACGTAACGACTCCGGCTTCACGATCAAAACAGTCGAGCTACGCGGCAAGTCTGCGGAAGCCGCCACTATTGTCGGCGATCTTCCACCGAATGCGCAGGTCGCGGCGAGCGGTCTCCCGCAGCTCGAACAGATGCTGCAGGGGGAATAGGTGATGCTACGCCGCCTGATCGAATTCTCCCTGACGCAGCGCGTATTCATGCTGCTCGTGTACGCGGCCGTGGCGGGTGCTGGCTTCTACGCCTTCCGCACCATTCCCATCGACGCGTTTCCGGACATTTCGCCCGTTCAGGTGAAAATGATCCTCAAAGCGCCGGGGATGACGCCAGAGGAGGTCGAAACCCGTGTCATCACCCCGATCGAGATGGAGCTGCTTGGGATTCCCGGGCAGACCATCCTGCGGTCCGCGGCGAAATATGGCGTGGCCGATATCACGCTCGATTTCAAGGAAGGCACCGACATCTACTGGGCGCGCCAGCAGGTGTCAGAAAGACTTGCTGGCGTTCGCGGCGATCTCCCCGCGAGCGTAAGCGGCGGCCTTGCGCCCGTTTCCACTCCGCTATCCGACGTGTTCATGTTCACGATTGAAGGCGGCGACCTGTCGCTCGAAGAGCGGCGCAGCCTTCTGGATTGGACCATCCGACCTGCGCTCCGCACCATACCCGGTGTGGCAGACGTGAACGCGCTTGGCGGCATGGTGCGCACCTTCGAGGTCACGCCGAACGAGGCGGCGCTCGCCGCCGCGGGCCTTGGCGTTTCTGACCTGGCAACAGCTATCGAGGCCAGCAACCGCAATGACGGCGCAGGTCGGCTCAGCGAGGGTGAGAAAGCACTCGTGGTGCGCTCGGAGGGAGCCATCACCACCCCGAAAGATCTGGAACAGATCGTCCTTAAAATGGACGGCGAGCGCGTGCTTCGCCTCGGCGATGTCGCCACGGTTCAAATCGGCAACCTGACGCGCTACGGCGCCGTGACCGAGAATGGCAAAGGCGAAGCGGTCGAAGGGTTGGTGCTATCGCTACGCGGTGCTGATGCCAGCGCCATCGTCAAGGCGGTCCGCGCGCGGCTCGACGAGCTAAAGCCCAGTCTCCCCCCGGGCGTTAGCGTCAAGGTGTTCTACGACCGCTCCGACTTGATCTCCAGTGCCGTCGGAACGGTAAGCAAGGCACTCATCGAAGCAACCGTTTTGGTTGTCATCCTTCTGGTGGCCTTTCTCGGAAACCTGCGCGCTGCATTCGTCGTCGCCGTCACGCTGCCTTTTGCGGCACTCGTGACGTTCGTCATGATGCAGCGGTTCGGCATGACCGCCAATCTCATGAGCCTGGGCGGCCTCGCCATCGCCATCGGTCTGATCGTCGATGCCGCAGTGGTCGTGGTTGAGAACACTGTCGAGCGGCTTCAGCACGCCAAGCCCGACTCACGCATACCCAAGCTCCATGATGTCTACCGGGCGGCAAGCGAGGTTGCCACGCCCGTTGCCGCGGGCATCGTCATCATCTGCCTGGTGTTCCTACCGCTCCTTTCGCTCACTGGATTGGAAGGCAAGCTGTTTGGTCCTGTGGCGCTGACGATGATCATAGCGCTGAGCGGCTCGCTTATTCTGTCGCTGACGCTCATTCCGGTCCTGTCGTCCTTTGTCCTCAAGTCGGGGGCACACGCCGATCCGTGGCTTATGCGCATATTGACGCGCGGCTACCGTGCCCTGCTCAAGGGGTGCCTGCGGTTTCCGCTGCCTGTCTACCTCTTCGCCACCGCTGGGCTTGGACTGCTCGTCGTCGCCTATGGCGCGATCGGCAAGACCTTCATGCCGACCATGGACGAGGGCTCTGTGATCATGCAGATCACCAAGAATCCCTCCATCAACCTACAGGCAAGCATCGACGGCGATCTGCTTATCCAGCGCACCCTCAAGGAGAAGGTGCCAGAGGTCGAGCGCATCGTTGCGCGCGTGGGCTCCGACGAGCTCGGTCTCGACCCTATGGGTCTCAACGAGACCGACACATTCTTGGTTCTGAAGCCCAAGGACGAATGGCGCGTGCCGGACAAAGCGTGGCTGGTCGAGCAGCTGCGGACGGCCATGGCTGACCTTCCAGGCTACGAGTTTGCCTTCACCCAACCGATCGAGATGCGCACCGCCGAGATGCTGACCGGCTCGCGGGGTGATCTTGCCATCAAGATCTTCGGTCCTGATCTCGGGGCTCTGTCCGACATTGCCGCAAAGATACAGGCGACCCTGCGCAAGGTGCCGGGCGCCGCCGAGGTCTCGACGGTGGCCAACGACAGCGTCGATTACATGCAAATCGATGTCGATCGTCTAACGGCGGGACGCACGGGCCTCTCCGTCACCCGTCTGCAGGACGAGTTGCGGTCAATCATCGAGGGCGCACCGGCTGGAATAGTCGCAGAGCCGGGAAGGCGCACGAACATTGTCATTCGGGGTACCCGGTCCGTTCGCGATGATCCGAACGTGTTCGCCATGACGCAGTTCGCGGCCGGCGATGGAGGCCTCGTGCGTGTGGGCGACGTGGCCAAGCTCGAGCGTGTTGCGGGGCCGATAAAGATCAATCGCGAAAACGCCTCGCGGTTTGCGGTGGTGCAGGCCTATGTCACCGGCCGCGACCTCGTTGGATTTGTCGAGGATGCGCAACGTGCCGTCGCGGAGCAAGTTCCGCTTCCACAGGGTTACCGCCTTGTATGGGGCGGTCAGTTTGAGAACCAGCGTCGAGCGGCCACGCGCCTGACAATCGTGGTTCCCATCGCGCTTGTCCTGATCTTTGGTGTTCTGTTTGCGACGCTCCGCTCTATCCGGCAGTCGCTGTTGATCCTTGCCAACGTGCCATTTGCCCTCGTGGGCGGGATGCTCGCCCTGTGGCTGTTCGGTGAGTATCTGTCGGTCCCGGCCTCAGTCGGCTTCATCGCCCTGCTCGGCATCGCCGTGCTTAACGGTCTGGTACTGGTCAGCCACTTCAACGAGCTTCTCGCGAATGGCCTAGCGGTTCGCGACGTCGTGTTCGAAGGCGCGGTGCGCCGGCTGCGGCCTGTCATGATGACCGCCAGCATCGCCGCCTTCGGGCTTGTGCCGTTGCTGTTTGCTACGGGCCCCGGCTCGGAGATCCAGAAACCGCTGGCGATCGTGGTGATCGGCGGGCTCGTCAGCTCGACCGCGCTCACCCTCATCCTGCTCCCGATCCTGTTCCGACGCTTTGGCGTTGCGAAACGCTCAACTCAAACACTCGATGGAACGCTCGCATGGACCAATCCCTTTGCAAGCTCACGCTCGTCTGCCCACCCGACAGCGCCGATCACATCACCGAGCTGATGTTGAATTTTGAACCCCCGCTTTCGGGATTCACGACCTGGATGGCCGAGGGCCACGGCTTTGGCTTCGGCGATGCCACGGTCAGCGAACGCGTGCGTGGGCGCGTGAAACGCAGCGTGATCGTGGCCGTGCTCGACCGAGGGGTCGCGGCCGGTCTTCTGGATCTGATCGCTACGAAGGGCGCAGTCGCTCACCTGACCTACTGGACCGAACCTGTCGATGGGTTTGGGCAGATGCGGCGGACTGATGCCGCTGCTCAGCAAGGTGGCGAGGGTCTTAACACTCAAGCAACGACGGAGAACGATAAATGACCCAAGGCTGCCCGACCAGGCCATTGAGACCGAGGAAGCAACTCCAGCGGAGAGGGGTGTTTCCGATGCTGCTCTCAGCACTGCTTGCCACTCAGATTCTCATCGCGGATGCGCGTGCAGGTTCCTCACCAAGCCTCATGCTCGCAGCCAATCTGAACAGCCCGATCTCCTCGTTCGGCGCGACGCCAAAAAAGGAACGGGTCAAGAAGGAGAAAAGTAACAACTCGAATGCCGATCGACGCAGCTGTTGGGAGTACCAGCTCAAAGCGGGACGGTGGAAGCGGACCAATGTCTGCTTTAGTGGGGGCAGGTAGGAGCTCGTCGTGCAGTTGGTGAGGGTTTGAAGAGAGCGAGAAACGCCACGACGAGGTGGCTGTGCAGCGAGGCCGCAGCGAACCTGTCTCGGCAGTCAAATTCCCTGATCTGGGGGAAAATACAGGGAATACTTCGTCGAAATCGGTTCAATATGCAGGGCGGGACGCGAGCGTCCCCAAGCGATTGCGGGCGGAATTCCCTACTGAGCAGAACAGGGAATTTTTGGCTGCGAACAGGGAACGATTTCTCGGGCAACAGGGACCGCCCTCGCCGGTGTTGATTCCGGAAGCGGAAGCAAAGCGGACATTCCCTCCCTTGGAATAGATGTCCGCTAAGTGCCAAAAGCAGACATCGCAACGCGTCGCGTTTCGACTCGCAATCTCTGAAAAGGCAGATGAAAATGTGGGGCACCACGCAATAGGATGATCTTATGGGGAAGCCTGCATCTTGGGCGGTCGGCTCGCGGCGCGACATGAATGGGGCAAAATGCTTCTAAGATGCTCTTGCGTGATATTGCTTGGCGTCAGCATGCTGTTTGCGCAAAGCTCGTCCCGGGCGAATGCCCAGGGCGCTTCGACCGATCCTGATCTTGTCGCCCGGGGCAAATACCTAGCAACTGCCGCCGACTGCAAGCTCTGCCACACATCCTCGAAGGACAAACCCTACGCAGGCGGATTTAAGGTCGATACGCCATTCGGGCCGATCTACACCTCCAATATCACTCCAGATCCGGCCACGGGCATCGGCCGATGGACATTCAAGGATTTTAGGAACGCCGTCCATGATGGCATCCGCGCCGACGGACAATTCCTCTATCCCGCCATGCCGTTCGATTCCTACACCAAGATCGAGGAGAGCGATCTCAAGGCGCTCTGGGCTTACCTACAGACCTTGCGACCAATCAAGCAGCCAAACAAAAAGAACGGGCTGCGCTTCCCCTTTGACATCCGCTACGCCATGCTCGCTTGGCGCTCGCTCTACTTCGATGAGGGCTTCTTCAAGCCCGATGCCGGCAAAGGCCCACTATGGAACCGCGGGGCCTATCTCGTGCAGGCGCTGGCCCATTGCGGCGATTGCCACACTCCGCGCAACTTCATGGGAGCAAAAATCACGAGTCGCCGACTCCAAGGCGCTCAGGTCGGCGAATGGTATGCACCCAACATCACCCCCGAGGCCCTCAAGACCGTCGACAAGTGGGACAAGGCGCGGCTGATTGCGTTTCTAAAGAAAGGCGCAGCGGCCAACTCGACAGCCCTAGGCTCCATGCAAGACGTCGTGCATGCCAGCCTGTCGCATCTGACCGAGCACGATCTCGATGCAATGGCCACATACCTTCTCAATTCGACTGAAAGCCAACCTGCGGCAAGCCAAGAGCAATCGCCGGAGTCGACCACCCAAGTGGCCGCTACCATGCAACGAGGCAATACGCTCTATTCCACAAACTGTGCCAGATGCCACAAATCCGACGGATCGGGCATTGCAAACGTAATTCCACCACTGGCCAAGAATCCACTCGTAAGGACGGCAAAACCAATTGATGTCATCGCCGTGATACTGCGCGGCGTTCCGCAACGCGATGATATGGCCGCGATGCCGAGCTTTGCCGGCTCTCTCTCTGACCAGGACATTGCGGCTGTCGCCAACTACGTGCGCACAAGTTGGGGAAATGACGCGCCCGCTAACGCCACAACGAACTTGGTTGCGACTTGGCGCTCGTCTTTGGCGTTGCCCGTCTATGCCAGCAATGCTGCACGAAGCTTCAAGTGCCCAACCGTCGGACCAGAGGCGCTCGATCCCAATCTGCTTGCCGCGTTGGGGGCTCAGGTGCAACACGAGGCGGTCGATTACGCAGGTCTCGTTGACATGTACAAAGCACACCGACCAAAAGCCGGCGCCTTGCAGACGCTCAACGCCCTGCTTGCCGCCTATTGTCCGGTCATAGCGGCATCTGCCAAATCTGATCAAGCAAAGAGCGCGGCGCTGAAGCGGTTTGCCCTCAACATCTCTGATTATATCACCAGCCAAAACGTAGCTGAGACCGGACCTGAGCCGGGAATCATCTGGGCCACACCTGCCGGCTACACGCTTGCCGAACATATCGCTGCATCGGGGCCAACGGTGAGTTGTCCAGCCGACGACGGAGCCCTCGTGCCGAAAAACCTCGTCGGCGAAGCCAAACAGCTTATTGGCAAGCCGGACCTCAATGTTCGTGCCGACGATGCCATTGCCCAGGCCGATAGTCTGGCCACCAAGACGCCTGCCGCCAAGCTTGCGAACGTGGCCAATGCCCTGATCCTCGCCTACTGTCACGGTATCGTCGACATCTCGGGTGCCGATCCCGCTGATAAACAAGCAGCTCTCAAGCGCTACGGAGAGCAGGTCATCGGAGCACTGCAGACAAGAGCAGAGACGAAGGGGCAATCAATGACCAACCCTGAAAGCAAATAGCCTTTCCCGCGCCAGGCGATTGGGCTTCATTTCGCTGAACCACCCGCTACACGGCCAAAAGCGCGCAATCTACTACTGATGGGGCGGCGTCCGCTTTGGGTCAAAAGCCGACATGAGCCCGATCAGCCGACACGCCCGCTAAGTGCCATAACCGGACATTGGAAGCGCACCGGCCGTTGATTGGAAAAAGAGCCACCACCAGGACCGAAGACAAAGCAGCGCTCTGTGCGGGGTCGCAGTGAATTCGTTTCACCTGACAAAACTGAGATACGACGCCAGAGCGTCAATCTCGTTCACGGACAACTTGCTCGCGATGTCGGGCATCGGACGTGAGGCCGTCGCATTATATCCCTCGCCCCACTGCTCAAGCCTCCGTTTCAAGTAATAGTAGGACAGACCTCCCAAGCGGGGAATTTGTCCTGCGCCCTGAGCGGCAGCGCCTTGAGCATCCGGACCATGGCAGGCAACGCACGCTGGAATATTCGCCTCCGGAATTCCCCCTCGATAGATTGCTCGTCCTCGCGCCGCGAGGACCTGTTGTCCATCATCCGCCGATTTCGGATTCAACCTGGATAAATACACCGATAAACTACGCACCGTCTGCAGGCTAAGATGGTTTGCGGCAGCCCCCCACATATACTGCTTGGCGAGCGGGTCATTGCGGGCGTGACTTCTGAAATTCAGCAGCTGATTCTCTAGGTATCTAGATGTCTGCCCGGCCAATCGTGGCGCTTTGAAGAAGCCTTGCAGAGAGGGGCCATGGCACCAGGCGCAATTTCTGTCCGCAAACTTTTCTGCGTAAACGAGCCTCGGACCGCCTGCCAATGCCGGAACGGAACCGGAGATCAGTGCGACGACCGCTAGAGTCAATTTGAGACGCTTCATGATCCGGCTCACGAAAAGAATCACCCCAAAGTGCTGAGATAGGCTGCGACGGCTTTAATCTGAGACTCGGTCAGACCGTGCGCGATCGGCTTCATGATGGCGGACGTGTCTGGATTTGCAGTCCCCCCCTGACCTCGCTCCTTGTCCCAATTCGTCAATGTCTTCACGATGTAGGGATAGAGCTGGCCCGCCAAGCGAGGGAAAGGTCCTTTACCCTTAGCCTCTGAACCGTGGCAGGTGGAGCAAGGAGGAACCTTGGCATCGGGAACGCCATGCTCAAAGATTTTCTTTCCAGCGCCTACAAGGTTCGGCGGACCACTCCCCAACGGTGGAGGATTGAGCGCATGAAAATGATCAGCGATGGCCGTTAGCATCGCCGGATTGAGGCTGTGCGCTACTTTGAACATGTAAAAATTCACGCGCCGGCGATCGATAAAGGCGTGCAACTGATTCTTGATGTACTGGGGTTGTTGCCCCGCAAGTCGAGGTATCGGCGTGGCTCCGAGATAGCCTTGCCCTGATGGCTGATGGCAGGAGCTGCAATATTGAATCTTGGCTTGGAGTTGTTGTTGCGAGAACGCAGCGCCCTTGTCCGCGTCCGCAGCGCGCCCCGCCGTGGCGAAAACAATTGCCACGACCGCAGCTGGCAATGCCAATCTTAGATGCCGAGGGGTGATCGCCAAGGAACTACTCCAGATAACTGAGATAGGCTGCGACGGCTTCGATTTGCGAATTGCTTAAGCTGTGTGCGACCCGCCGCATGACGGCAGGCGTGCCTAGTCCCGCTTCGCTCCGCTCTCTGTCCCAATGCTCGAGCTCCATAAGGAGGTAGGGATAGAGTTGACCTGCTAAACGAGGAATCGGCCCATGACCCCCGGCGCTGGGACCATGACAGACAGAGCACGCGGGAACGTTGGCATCCGGCAGCCCCGCTTCGTAGATCGTCTTTCCCATGGCCACGAGTCGCCTTGGAGCACCGCCAATGGGCTTGGGATTGAGAGTGTTGAAATACGACGCCAGAGCGGTCTGCGTCTGAGGATTGAGATGGTGGACCTCGGACAGGTTTATGGAATGATGCGCCCGTCTGCCCTCGACAAAGTCCTGCAACTCATTCTCGAGGTATTGCGGGGTTTGTCCGGCAAGTCGCGGAATTGGAAGATACCCGCGATATCCTTGCCCTGATGGCCCGTGGCAATCTTCGCAATAGTGTATCTTGCCTTGGAGGCCTCCTGCCGGATAGCCGCGCACGGGTGCGGCGTATGCACGATGCGCTCCCAGTCCCTGCGCATTGCCTGTTCCGCCTGCAAGGCCGAGCCCTAAAAAGACAAGTGCCAGGATTGCCGATGGAAACGCCGGTTTTGAGCTAAGGACCTGCATTTTGGGTTGGTCCTCGATTTAGAACGCTGTCCACGCATAGACGTAGGTTGTGTCGTTGTCGCTGGCGTTGCGGAAATCACCATTGTAGTTGGAGCTTGCGCCATTGAACTCGTTGTAGTGGGTGTACTGTATGCCGATTTTCGAATTGAACCCGGTCCACCATTTTGGTCCACCGTTACTCCAGGGGGCCACAGCCACATCAAAGACCCAGCCACTTGAGTTTGGTGAGCCTGGAGCCGATGGCGATGCCGAATCAGCGTACATCAGTGCGTCGGCGTCGCCATTTAAGTTGAAATAGCCAGCGTCAAAACTCCAAGTGCCGTTATAGACATATTCGCCAGACACTTTGAGGCTCCCCAGATCGTCGCTTGGATTCGTGGCGAGCCCAACCAGTCGGCTGCCATCGTTTTTCTGATGTTGGAAGATGTAGGTGAACCGTCCCGTGTAGGCATTCCTATTATGGAAGTACTGGAGCTGGGTATCAAAGCCCACGTCCGTGACCTGATCAGTCGGAGCGGACTGGTTCCCTAGCGGCGCGACGTTGGCGTACATGCCGAAAGTTCCGACCTCAAACGCGTAATCGCCCCAGTCCTTCTCGAGGGCCGCTCGCCAATAAGGCGCGAGACCGTCGAAGCGACTCGGAGGGTCGGTTGGGTCGAGCCCTAGCGCTGACAAATCATGCGAGCCAAAAGTGCCGTAAGCCGTGCCTTCGAGATAAAGCATGTTGTTGGCCCAGATATAGCCGCCCACGCCCGCGACACGGCCCTCGAAGCCGCCTTCAATCATGGTGCCGGCACCAGGCGTCGGAGAGAGCGCATCAGAAGCTCCG
>Ga0307436_1001006_pt1 | contig 12882 bp, 16 predicted proteins | sample SalMarWE160440MG_FD_202513 | JGI IMG/M metagenome (GOLD analysis project Ga0307436, IMG submission 202513) | Salt marsh sediment microbial communities from the Plum Island Ecosystem LTER, Massachusetts, United States - WE1604-40 | ecosystem: Environmental > Aquatic > Marine > Intertidal zone >...
CGGTCCCGGCAGCGCCGCCATCGTTCATGGCTCTCTGCCTCTTTCATAACAAGAATAATTATATATAAGATCCGCCCTTGAGTCAACTCGCTCGACCCCAACGCGAAGTCCCGGCAGACCCATGGAGAACCAGCGATCGCGTGCTAGCCTTTGGGCGCTCATGGCTGACGGAATCGTGCGCATCGCCAACGGACAAGGCTTTTGGGGCGACAACGTCGACGCCCCGCTGGAGCTGCTGCGCGGCGGCCCTCTCGACTACCTGGGGATGGACTATCTGGCGGAGGTCACGCTGTCGATCATGATGCGACAGAAGTTGAAGGATCCGGAGCGCGGCTACGCAACTGACTTCATCGACTTCATCCGGCGAGCGCTTCCCGAGCTGAAGGCGCGTGGCGTCAAGGTGATCACCAACGCGGGCGGCTTGAATCCGCAGGCGTGTCGCGCCCGGGTGTTCGAGATCGCCCGCGAACTGGGCGTTGATGGAGTGCGCGTCGGGGTGGTGGAGGGTGACGATCTGCTCGATCGCCTGCCGGCATTGATCGACGCGGGACATGAGCTGAAGAACATGGAGACCGGAGAGCCGCTGGCGCCGGTGCTCGAGAAGGTCACCAGCGCGAACGCCTACCTCGGCGCCCGGCCGGTCGTCGAGACGTTGGCCAACGGTGCGGACCTCGTGTTGTGCGGACGCGTGACCGACACCGCCCTGACGTTGGCTCCAATGATCCATGAGTTCGGCTGGGGCAGGGAGGACTGGAACCGGTTGGCGGCCGGTACGATTGCCGGCCACATCGTGGAATGCGGGGCTCAGGCTTCGGGGGGGAACTTCAGCCGCTGGTGGGAAGTGCCGGACCTCTGGAACGTCGGCTATCCGATCATCGAGGCGACGGCGGGCGGCGATTTCGTCGTCACCAAGCACCCGGGAACCGGCGGCATGGTGACCGTCGATACAGTGGCCGAGCAGCTCGTCTATGAGATGGGGGATCCGTCCGAGTACGTGACGCCCGACGTGACGGCGCACTTCGACTCTGTCCGTCTCGACACCATCAGCCAGGACCGCGTCGCGGCGACCGGGATCACCGGCGGCCCGAATACGCCGTTCCTCAAGATCTCGGCTTCCTATCTGGCAGGCTACAAGGCGAGCGGACAGGTGACGATCTCCGGACCGCGGGCGGTCGAGAAGGCCAGGCTCGCCGCCGAGGTCGTCTGGAAGCGCTTGGAACGCGCCGGCGTGAGCTTCTCTGCAGAGCAGCGTAGCGAGGAGCTGATCGGCGTCGACGCGTGTCTGCCGGGCATATTGCCGGCACCGAGCGATCCGCCCGAGGTCGTCTTGCGGCTCGGCGTTCGAGACGCGGATCCGGCGCGTGTCGAACGCTTCGGCAAAGAGATCGCGCCTCTGGTCACTGCCGGACCGCCGGGCGTGACGGGGTTCGCCGGCGGCCGGCCGAAGCCGCAGCCGGTCGTCGCGTACTGGCCGGCCCTGCTGGACCGGACGCAAGTGGAGCCCCACCTGCGCATATCGGTGGAGGAGGCGTGAGATGGGCTTGAGGCTTGCGGCTTGGGACCAGAGGGCCAGGAGCGGTCATATTCGACCGACCCACCGAGCACGGAGCAATGGCACCGCGCGCAGCGTGGAGTCGACGAACTCGCGAGCGGAGGGTCAGAGCGAGGCCAGGGAGAGTTGAGGATGCGAATCAAACTTGCACAGATCGCTCACGCGCGGTCGGGGGACAAGGGCGACGGAAGCAACGTCGGCCTGATCGCCGACTCTCCCGAGCACTACGCCACGATCCTTCGGCAGGTCACGGCCGAGCGCGTCAAAGAACACTTCGGTGAGATCTGCCGTGGACCGGTCGAGCGCTACGAAGTGCCGAACCTGCTGGCGCTCAACTTCGTACTGCACGACTCGCTGGGTGGCGGCGGCACCGAGAGCCTGAAGACGGACGCCCAGGGCAAGACCCATGGCCAGGGGCTACTGCAGATGGAGATCGAGTTGGAGTAGGGACGAGGAGTGAGGGGTGAGGAATGAGAGACGAGGAACAAGGGGCGAGGAGCGAGGAGCGCGGGGGCAGAAACCGAGGAGCGAGGGGGCAGAAACCGAGGAGCGAGCGAAGGTTCGGAGTCAGTAGATGAGATGGATCGGTAGACTCAATCACTGAGGACCCCTTGCCATGCCTCCACTCTTGACCCGACGGCAGGACGACCTCCTGTTCGTCACCCTGAATCAGCCCGACAAGGCGAATGCGCTCTCGCCCGGGCTGCTGGGCGAGCTCACCACCGTCTATCGCAAGGACTGGCGGGCGCAGGGCGTGCGTGGGCTCATCTTGTCGGCCACCGGATCGCACTTTTCGGCCGGAGCCGATCTGGCCCATCTGAGGTCGCTTCGCGAGGCCTCGCTGGAGGAGAACCGAGCCGACTCGGCCGCCTTGCGGGGCTTGTTCGAATCGGTGCTACGACAGGATGCGCTGACCATCGCGCTGGTGCATGGCGCCTGCGTGGCCGGCGGATGCGGGCTGGCCGGCGCGCACGACTTCGTCGTCGCCAGCGAAGATGCCCGATTCATGTACTCGGAGGTCCGGATCGGTTTCGTCGCCGCCCTGGTCGCCACCTACCTGCCGCTTCGGTTGCGGGGCAGCGACATCCGTCGCGTGCTGCTGAACCCGGAATTCCTCTCGGCGCGTGAAGCGCGCGAGATCGGCCTGGTGGATCAGATCGCCCCGGAAGGCCAGCTCCACGACGCCGGAGAGCGCCTTGCCGCCGAGGTGCTGGAGAAGGCGAGCGGCGAATCGATCGCCCGTTCCAAGCGCCTTCTGTTGGATCTTCTCGGATGCAGCTTGGCCGAGCGCTTCGATCTGGCGCAAGAGGTGAACGCGCAATCCCGCCTCACCGACGACTGCAAACGCGGCATCGAATACTTCCTGGAGCACAAGAAGACGCCGAACTGGCGGAGCTAGCTACCAGCCGCCAGCCGCCAGCTGCCAGCCGCCAGCCGCCAGTTCCCCCGTCCTCCCCAGATGCCAGACGTGGGAATCGAGAAGCGAGATCCGGAACCGCTCGCCTCTCGCTCCTCGCCTCTCGCTTCCGCCTGGCGGCTCGTTCCTCAGCCCTGCTTGCTCGCCTGGCGCAGCTCGGCCTCGATCTCGTCCGTCGTCTTCATTTCGACTCCCGCTTCTTTCCAGCGCTGCACCAGGGCTGGTACCTGATCGGCGTGAATGGGCTTGGTGGCGTCACTGACCAGGCTGATGCGGTCGTATCCGCGCCCCAACATGCCGTCGATCGCATAACGGTTGCATACGTCCATGGCGACGCCGTAGACCACGATGCGACCGGGGTCGAGCCGCTCCAGCAGCGATTCGGTATTGGGATTGGTGAAGACGTCGAATCGCTTCTTGTGAATCAGCACGCGTGGTAGGGGAATACCGGCTGCTTCGTCCAGCTCGTCATTGGAGAGTATGCGGTGCTCGATCACCGTCGTCCACTCGCGGTCGGTCGCCGCGACCCGTTGCGCGCCGGGCGTGCCGTGCAGGCAATGCGGCGGATAGGTCTGTTGAAAGTCCGGATCGGTGCTGAGTTCGGCGTCGTCGAGCGTGTGGTCGTCCGCCGAGGCGACGAGCGGGATCCTGAGGTCGTCGGCGAGCCGGGAGAGTCGCGCCAGATTGGGTTCGATCGTCTCGGCTTCGGGCACATAGAGCCTGCCGTCCGGGCGCATGAAGTCGACCTGCGTGTCCACGTCCCAGAAGAGGATCGCGGTTCGTTGTTCGGTCATGGTCTGGTACCTCGACGGGCTCCTAGAGGAAGCGACGGAACCAGGCCTGGGTCACGTTCATCGCCTGGATCAGTTCTCGGCTCGGGTGGTTGAAGGGATGCCCGACGTTGAAGGTGTGGGTCGCCCCCGCGATGCGATGCAGCTCCACCGGGTCCTCGGCACGCTCGTAGAGGATCAGGGCGTCCTGGATGCACACAGTCTCGTCCGCTTCACCGTGCACGATCAGCCACGGTGCGTGTCGATGGCCGGCGGCCACGCGGATGTCGAGCTCGTCTGAATGCGCCTCGAGATCTTCGAGCACGTCGAGACCGACTCGCAGCTCCTGTCCGGTCCGGCTGTTGACCACCGGGAGCTCGCCGTCCCGACGCCAGCCGGCGAGCTCCTCCTCGCTGAAGCGCTCAAAGGTCGAGACCGCGGCCCAGGTGACCATTCCGCGCAGCCGATCCCGCCAATCCGGGTGTCCACTCGCCAGCGTCGCAGTGCCGCCCCCCCGGCTGTGGCCGATGAGGCCGATCCGATCCGCGTCGATGTGTCGTCGATCGAGCCCTGTCGCGACGTGATCCAGCATCGCCAGGAGGTCGGCCAGCTCGCGCGTATAGGTGGCGTGGCGGAAGGCTTCCGGGTCGGACACCGTGTCCTCACCCGGTTGCACGCCGGCGCCCGAAAAGTTGAAGCGCACGGTGACGAAGCCCCGTTGCGCCAGCAGCTCGGCTAGATAAGGGAAGAAGCCCCAATCCATGAAGCCTTTGAATCCGTGGCAGATGACAACGCACGGTCGTTTGCCTGATCCTTTGGGGAGATGCAGGATGGCATCCAGGCGTGTGCCGTGATGTGTGTCGAGAGAGAACGCGCGTTGTCGCCGCATGAAGCCATTGTAGCGGTACGCCATCGGGGGTCTCCGCCCCCGGCTACCGGGTCCCCGCTCCGGGCCCCCGGTCGCCCCTTCCTGCCCGCTACCCACCGCGGGCCGCCGGCTACCAGCCGCCGGCTGCCAGTTCCCCAACCCAGCCGGAACACGAGTAGCGGAACAGGCTTCTGGAACAACTCGCTTCTCGAATCTCGCTTCTCGCTTCCAAACTGGAAACTGGAGACTGGAGACCGGAGACTGGAGACTGGAGACTAACCCTCGCCCCCGGCCACCGGCTCCTCGCTCCTCCTCTCTCATACTCCTCCCTCGGGTAGCTGGTAGCTGGTAGCTGGTAGCTGGTAGCTGGTAGCTGGTAGCTGGTAGCGGGCAGCGGGTAGCGGGTAGCCTTCTGGGGCTGCCTCCCTCCTTGCTAGACTCCAAGCATGGCCGAAACGGCGGCAGACGCGACCGAGGCGCTTCGCGAGATGCTGATCGAAACGGGGGCGGTGATGAGAGACACTCCCTACCCGCTCCACTTCGGCGACACCGGCCGGGAGTATCGACTCGCGCGAGCCGGATGCGGAGTCGCGGCGCCGTTCGGGAGTGCGATGCTCACCATGAACGGTGAGGACCGGGTGCGATTCCTGCAGGGCCTGGTCACCTGTGACGTCCAGGCGATGGAGAAGGGCCAAACGGCCTATGGCTATTTCACCAGCGCCCAAGGCAAGGTCTTGGCGGACGTGGTGGTCCTGGCGGGCGAGGATCGCCTCGATCTCGTCGTGCCTTCGAGCGTCGCCGACGAGCTGGTCGAACACGCGCACAAATACGTCATCATGGATCGGGTCGAGGTGCGGCGGCGCGACGACCTCGGAGTTCTCCTGCTGATCGGCCCGCGGAGTGGAGATGCGCTGCGACAGACGGGGATTCAGATGGGATCGTCTTCCGGGTCGATCGAGCATGGAGAGGGGTTCTGCCTGGGAGTCGACGTGCAGTGGGCGACGGATCGGCGCCGTGGCGTGGCGGCATGGGCGCTGTGGGCGGAGGTCGACCGGCTTCCGGGATTGTTCCAGGAGCTGGCGGCGACGGCGGCTATCTCCCCGGTCGGCGAGGAGGCCCTGGAGGTGTTGCGGGTGGAAGCGGGAATTCCGCGCTTTGGGAAGGAATTCGATCCGCAAGCGCTGCCGCAGGAGATCGGAAACGAGGCCGCCATCAGCTACAGCAAGGGTTGCTATCTCGGGCAGGAGGTCGTGGCGCGGATTCACTACCGTGGCAAGGTCAATCGAATGCTCCGCGGCCTTCTGTTGTCGGGCCCGCCGGTGCCCTCGGGGACAGAGCTTCTGGCTCAGGAAGAGGATCGCGCGGTGGGCAGCCTAGGCAGCTGCGTGGTCTCGCCGCGCGCCGAGAGGAGCATCGGGCTGGCCTTGCTGCACCACCGGGGAGGAGAGCCTGGAGCGAAGCTTCGGCTGCCGGGAGGGGAGACGGCCGAAGCCGTCGCGTTGCCGTTTTCGTTCCCGGGAGGGTCAGACGGAGAAGGATGATCCGCAGCCACAGCTGCCGACCGCCTTCGGATTATCGAACTTGAATCCGGTTCCGGTGGGGCCCATGACGTAGTCGATCGAGGTGCCTTCCAGATAGCGGGCACTCACCGGATCGACGAACACTCGTAGGCCGTCATACTCGATCACCCAATCGTTCTCGCGGCCTTCGGGTACGAAGTCCAGGGCGTATTCGAAGCCGCTGCAGCCGCCTCCGCGCACGCCGACACGCAAGCCGGACGTCTCCGCGAGGCCCTCCTGTTGGCGACTGATCTTGACCATCTGAACGGCCTTCTCGGTCAGGCTGACCGGGCCGGACGATTGCGCCGAGGACTCCATCGGCTGGTGATCGGAAGTCTGTGTGGGTTCCATAGGTGTTGACCTCTCGTTGGCGTGGCGATCACTTCACGATCGATTCTGTCAACACCATAATCGGGCTGGCATATTCCAGTCAACTGGGCGAGGGGCGAGGGGCGAGGGGCGAGGAGTGAGGGACGAGGGGTGAAGGGCGTGGGGCGAGGGGTGAGGGGCGAGGAGCGGGCGATGGGGGATCGGCTAGCGCCCTCAGCGTCGGCTCGCCTCGGCCAGTAATGACTGGAGTGTCGCGAGATCGAGTCCCTCCAGCTTCTCCACGACTGCGTCCGCGATGTTCAGCCGTTCAACCGGATGAGAGTGCGCTACCCCGAGCGTCACCAATCCTGCGTCCTGGGCCGCCGCCAGACCGACGACGGAGTCCTCCAGCGCAAGAACCTCATGCGGATGCACGAGGCGATCGGGCAACGGCGGTTGGGCGTTGAGCCGCTCGAGTGCCACCAGGTAGCCGCGTGGATCCGGTTTGCCCCTGGGCGCCTCGCCGGCCGCGATCAGGAGCTTGAACTGCGAACGCACGCCGCTCTGCTGCAGCGCACGCTCGATCTCCTCCCGGCGCGCGCCGCTGACAACCCCCAGCATCAGCCCCGCCGAGCTCGCCTCTCGCACCAGCTCCAGCGCGCCGGGAAAGAACTCATATCCCTGCTGCCTCACGATCTCCTGATAGTAGCGTTCCTTTCGCGTCTGCAAGCGGGTCAGGCGCACGGGGTCGGCGGTTTCTCCGGCGCGCGACAGGGCCAGGTCGAGACAGGCGCGGTCGTCACGGCCCAGGAAGAGTTCCTCCGCGTCCGGCAGGTCCAGCTCGACACCTTCCTCCTCCAGGACGCGCCGCAGGAGCTCGTGATGCAACGGCTCGTCATCGACGATGATGCCGTTGAAGTCGAACAGGAGAGCCCGGAGCACCGTCGCATCATATGGGAGGAGGCTCGGCCCTCGTCCTTTGCCCTCAGCACCTCTCTGCTACCATTCGCCGCGCCATGGCTCGTTCATCCACTCGCATCTTCACCTACGACGAGGCCCTGGCCACGCTGCCTCTGGTGCGAGAAGTGACCACCACAGCAATTCGTCAGATCGAAGCCATCTACAGCCGCGTGCAGAGTCGCGAGGAGCTGGAACGGCGCCAGGAGGAGCTGGAAGGGACGGTCAATCGAATCGTCGAGGCCTGGGCCGAGGAGATCGGCTCGTTCGGCTGTGAGGTGAAGGGGCTCTGGCTGGTGGATTGGGACAACGGCGAGGGCTACTACTGCTGGCGCTATCCGGAAGATTCGATCGGCTTTTTCCACGGCTACGAGGACGGCTTCAAAGGGCGTGTGCCCGTCAACTAGACGGCTGCCAGCCGCCAGCTACCAGCTACCAGCCTCCAGCTACCAGCCGCCAGCCGCCAGGCCCGCGCCCCTCGCCCCTCTCTGCTACCATCGCCGGTCCCATGATGGACAGTCACAGAGCTCCCGGAAACGCGGCGGGTCGCATCGAAATCATCACCGGCGGCATGTTCTCCGGCAAGAGCGAGGAGCTGGTACGGCGGCTGCGGCGTGCGGTGATCGCCCGACAGAAGGTGCAGGTATTCAAGCCTTTGGCGGACACCAGGAACCATCCCGAGTTGTTGGTGACCCGCGACCAACGGACGGTCGAGGCGATCTCGGTGCACGACACGGCGGAGCTCGAGGAGAGGCTCGAGCCGGGCACACAGGTGGTTGGCATCGACGAGGCGCAGTTCTTCGACGACGAGATCGTCGCCTTGGCGACGGCGCTCGCCGACCGTGGCCTCAGGGTGGTCATCGCCGGGTTGGACCAGGACTACCGGCGTGAGCCGTTCGGGCCGATGCCGGCACTTCTGGCGGTCGCCGAATACGTCGACAAGATGCACGCCGTTTGCGTTCGCTGCGGTGCGCCGGCGCACTACAGTCAGCGCATCTCCGGTGGGGCGGAGCAGGTCGAGGTGGGTGACGCCGAAGCCTATGAGGCACGGTGCCGCGAGTGTTACGAGGACTACGCGCCGGAGGCGTCCTGAGTCACTGCGACCGAGTGAGAGGTATCGGGACGTTCTTCTCGTCGACGTGCACGTAGACCACTTCGGCCTCGGTCACCTTGACGCGACTGCGATCCGGTGTCTGGCGTTCCGCCTCGACTGTGACTTTGACCGTGACCGAGGTCGTGCCCACGCGGACCGTTTCGGCGTAGAAGCTGACGAGATCGCCGACATAGACGGGATGGAGGAATTCGACCTCGTGCATGGCCACGGTGACCAACCGTCCGCTGGTGTAGCGGTGTCCTTCGACGGCACCGGCCTGGTCGATGTACGACAGGATGATGCCTCCGAAGATCGTCCCCATCGCATTGGTGTCGCGCGGCAGCATGGCGACGCGGATGGCGGCCGACGGACGGTCGCCGGCGCGGGGTCGTGGCAAATCCGGCATGACAGGTTCCTTTCTGACGACTGCACCGAAGCGGCCGGCGCCGCGGGAAGCCGAGTCGCGATGATAGCGAACTGTATGCCGCGCGCCGGCCGACCTGATCGCACCCCCGCCGCCTCTTACACGCCCGCCGCGGTGAGCGCCAGCCGGACGGCGTGCTCGGCGGAGTCGGCGTGTATCAGATGGGGGTCGTCAGGGCCGGCGCCGTCCGGACGCGTGATGGGGCCGGCTTCGAGCAGGATGACGGTGCGCCCCTGTTTGCGTGCCAGAGCGATCTCCGAGAGCGTGCCCCAACCGCCGCCGACTGCGATGAGCGCGTCGGCGGAGAGCACGATGAGTTGGTTTCTGGCCTGTCCGAGTCCGGTGTAGATCGCCACGTCCAGTTCGGGATTCGGCACCGAGGTCGTGGCGCCCGAGCCGGGGAGGATCCCGACCGTGAGGCCTCCGGATCGCCGGGCGCCGCGGCTTGCGGCAAGCATCACTCCACCGCGACCGCCGCAGATGAGCGTGGCGCCGGACTGGGCCAGCAGCTCGCCAACACGCTCGGCGAGTGTGTCGAGCGCGGAGCCTTGCCCGGCGCCGATGACAGCGATCTGAATGAGCCTGTGGGCCATGGTCGCATGCTACTGTAGCCGCGCCATGGAGAGCGTCGACGAGGCCGAGCAGGAGGCACTACGCAAGGCTCGGCGAGAGGAAGAGATCGCTCTCGTCGCCCGCATGGCGGCGGGTGACTCGCTGGCGCTTGGAGAGCTCTATGACCGCTACGCCGGGATGCTGCTGGCGCTGGCGATCCGCATCCTGCATGACCAGGGGGCGGCCGAAGACGTTCTTCAAGAGGCCTTCTGGCAGGCGTGGCGCCAGGCCAACCGCTACGATTCTTCGCGCTCCTCAGTCTCGACCTGGCTGGTGCTGTTGACCCGGAGCCGGGCCATCGACAGGCTGCGCAGCCGACAGGTGAAGGAACGCACGCTCGCGGCGGTGCGAGAGGAGCGTGAACCGGCGCATACATCCCCCGTCGGCGTGGGGGACGTACTTATGCAAGAACGCCGGCAACGACTGCGAGAGGAGTTGGGACGGTTGCCGGAAGCACAACGCGAGGTGTTGGAGTTGGCGTTTTTCGGGGGCTTGACGCAGCGTGAGATCGCAGAGAGAACCGAGACGCCCCTGGGCACCGTGAAGACGCGCAGCCTGCTCGGTTTGAAGAAGCTACGGGAAGCCTTGCGCGACCAGATGGAAGAGCTGCTGTGACCACGGAAGAAGAATTTACGCCTGGCGAGACGGACACGGAACTGCTGCGTCTGCTGGATGCGGCGAATCCGCTCGAGATCTTCTCGGCCAGCGGCTTGCCGGCCACGACTCCGCAATGCCACGAGATCCGTGAGTTGCTCGCAGCATGGTCGATGCTCCCGCTGTCCCTCGCCGCATCTCAGGCGCCTTCACAACTGCGCGAGACCCTGCTCCAGCAGGCCGAGGCGGGTGCCGAGAAGGGTCCACAGCCTCGGCGCAGCAACGGTGGTGACTCCCAGGAGGCGCGGGACGAGGGAAGTGCGCCGCATCGGGAATCGGGCCTCCGGACGACTATGCGCCCCATCTGGGCCCTGCCGGCGGCCGCCGTGCTGGTGATCTCGCTCTTCGGATTGTCGGGCTGGTTGTGGTCGCGGGTCGATGCGCAGCGGGAGACGATCGCAAGTCTGCAAAGGCGTGTCGAAACTCTGTCCGAAACGGTGAGCGGCGCGTCGTCGACGCTGACCCAGATGAAGCAGCGACTGGCACTCGTCACCTCGCCGGATTCCGTGGTCTGCCCGCTGCGCTCCATGGTCCCCGATGGTCCGGCGAAGGGCGCGAGTGGAGTGATGTACGTGGCGGCCGATCACCAGCACTGGTACCTGGCGGTGGACGGCCTCGAACCTTGTCCCACCGGGAAGACGTACTACCTCTGGTTCTTCGTCGACGACAAGCCGGTCGGTGCCGGCTCGTTCAGCGCCCAGCCGGGGAAGGCGATCGAGCTCGGCTCCGACAGCATGCCGGCAGGGACGCACGGCGTAGGCGTGACGATCGAAAAGGCGGGAGCGGAGTCTCTCGACGCTCCGTCAGGCCCCCCGGTGCTGCTCGGCGATCAGATGAAGAAGCTCGCATAGGAAGGGGTCTCCCCTCTCCCGCACCGGGACCCACCCGGTCCCCCACGACAGGACCCGCCCTCACCCCCACGCCAGGGGGGAGCGGATGTTCCGTCGAGTCTCAGGCCCCGAGCCCCGAGCCCCAAGCCCCAAGCCCCAAGCCCTACTTCTGCGGTGGATGGCTCGGGCGGATCTCCAGACGACTGGGGAGGGCGCGGTCCGGATAACGCACCAGGTCCACGACGGCCTGGGCCACGTCGTCGGGAGAGAGCATCCACTCTTGGCCGGAGCTCCGCCGGCCGCCGTGGAAGTCCGTATCCACGCTGCCCGGCAGGATCGCGGTGACCCGGACGCCCTGGTGCCGCAGGTCGAGCATCGCCGCGTCGGAAAGCCCGAGCAGGCCGAACTTACTCGCGTTGTAGGCCGCCCCTCCGGCAAAGGGATTGCGGGCCGCCAGGGAAGCGATGTTGACGATCCAACCCGATCCCCGTGCCGTCATGTGCGGCGCCAGGGCATGGATCGCGTAGAAACTCCCGTTCAGGTTCGTTTCGATGACGCGCCGCCAGTCGTCACCGCTCATCTCGTCGACTGGCGCGAAGTAGCCGATGCCGGCGTTGTTGACCAGGAGATCGATGTAACCCCGCCGCTCCAGGGACCAGGCCACCAGCGCCTCGACCGCGCTCTCGTCGCGGACGTCGCACGGTCTGGCGTCGACCGCGTCTTCGTAGATGCGGCGCAGCTCCTCGAGGGCCGCGCGGATGGATTCCTGGCTTCGGCCGCAGAAATCGACGATCCACCCCTCCTGCAGCAATGCATCCACGATCGCCCTGCCGATGCCACGGTTGCCGCCCGTGACCAATGCTACGCGCGCTTTTCCGGATTCATCCATCTTTGTCCTCCGACGGGATCGCCGTTGTTCAGCGGCCATTCCGGCGGGCCTTCCCGACCGCCTGGCAGGCCGCTCTGCTAGGCTAGCACTTCACCATGACGTCGCCGCCCGGCACTCTGCCGGGGGGCGGAGTCGATGGCGCGGGAATTTCGCGGCGGCGGCGGCGGTTCTTGGGGCTGTACGGAGGCATTCGACGATGTTTTTTGATCCGCTCTACCTGTTATTCATCGCACCGGCGTTGCTGCTCTCGATATGGGCGAGCTGGCGGACGCGCTCCGCGTTCAAGAAGTACTCCAGGGTACGCACGATGAATGGGCTCACCGGTGCGCAGGCTGCGGAGAAGATGCTGTCGATGGCGGGCATCGACGACGTCAAGGTCGTCGCCACCCGCGGCATGCTGTCCGACCACTACAACCCGCTGAAGAAGACGCTCAATCTCTCCCAACCGGTTTACGGAACGCCTTCCGTGGCCGCGGTCGGCGTGGCCTGCCACGAGGCGGGGCATGCCATTCAGCATGCCCGCGGCTACAAGCCCCTGGCCCTGCGCTCGGCGCTTGTCCCGACGGCCGGAATCGGGTCCAAACTCGGCATCTTCGTGATGTTCTTCGGACTCCTCTTCCAGGCGCCTAACCTGGTCTTGGTGGGCGCCCTGATGTTCTCGGCCGTACTGCTGTTTCAGCTCGTGACGCTGCCGGTCGAGTTCGATGCCTCGGCGCGAGCCAAGAAGCTTGCCGTGGAGTACGGGATCATCGCTTCGCCGGAACGCGAGGGAATGGATCGCGTTCTCAACGCGGCGGCAATGACCTATGTCGCCGCCGCAGTCTCGACCCTGGTGACGCTGCTCTACTACCTGGTGCGCTCAGGCCTGCTCGGCGGCCGTCGCAGCTGAGATCGGGACGAGGGACGAGGCGCCAAGCTCCCGCCCCCCGGCCCCCCGGCCCCCCGCCC
>Ga0307436_1001008_pt1 | contig 12872 bp, 13 predicted proteins | sample SalMarWE160440MG_FD_202513 | JGI IMG/M metagenome (GOLD analysis project Ga0307436, IMG submission 202513) | Salt marsh sediment microbial communities from the Plum Island Ecosystem LTER, Massachusetts, United States - WE1604-40 | ecosystem: Environmental > Aquatic > Marine > Intertidal zone >...
GCGGTCGATGAATTCGGGCACAACTGCAACGTCGCGGCCCTGCACGTAGGTGAGCACCGCCACGGCAAAACCTGCAACCCATGCCGGCCACCAATAGAAGATATTGGAGTGGCTGATGATCTTGATGTCGGCTGCTGCGTGCGCGACAGGTCGGGCGAAGGTTTCCCTGATGTCAGCGTTCTGCATTGCTAGCTGCGTTGCCATGTTCACTTCTCCTATTTCAAATTCGGAGGCACAAAGATCAGCGCCATGAGCATGCTCGTCGGTGGGCGGAGCACCCCGCGCCGGCTAGGTCGTGAACGATCCGACGATCGTCGCTCGCTATTCATGCCATCCGAACCACCGAGCACGAACACAGTGGCAAGCAAGTCGGGCGAAAGAAAAAGTGCAGCCCTGCGAAGAGCTGCACCTGTCTTATTGGGACCAAGCGTTGGGCGCGATCACCACCCCCAGCGGCAATGCCGATGGCCACGACGCCACCAGCAGTGATGACGACGATGACGATGATGGCGCCGCCAATGAGCCTGATCGACGATTGTCGACGACTGGGCCGTTGGCGCAACCTTGGCCACTGCGCCCGAGACGGGGGCAGCTTGTGAGGAACCAACAGCGGCGAAGCAGGCAAGAGCGCCCACGGCTACCGATAGTGCGAGACGTTTCATATTGCTGTCCTTTCAGGACTGGACCACTCATCGTGAGGGGCCGCTTGATGATTATTTCTGAACCTTTGGAAGATCGTTCGCCTCTGCGGTCGTCAGACTGAGCACAACGCGGTCAGACTGCAGCTCGAACTGCGTGGGCGTTAGGTTGACGCGAGACTCGCCAAAGCCCAAGAAGCCGCCGATATCCGCGTGCATCCCGATAACTTTGTTGTCGGGGTCACGCTGGACGGCTGCGACCTTGCCAATCTGCTTGCCGTCGCTGCTGAAGACCGGCTTATCGATCCAGGTCAGGGCTTCCTGCTCGTTCATCGAGATCGCGGCCGTTGTCGCGGCAGGACTGGATTTTTCGGACATGGTGCTCGTCGGTCCCGCGCCGGGCTCGACATTCGTTTTCGCGTCCTCAGCCAGCGCCGGCAGCGCGAGGGCGGCGGCAAGAACGGCAGTAAGGGATAAGGTACGGATCATGTTTTCAAACTCCAAAAAATGAACGTTGAGATGGGCTACGCGGGGAAATGCCTAGGCTCTGCTCTTGCGGCCTGTTTTGCCCCGCTCGAACAGGGGGGCGACCGATGAGCCCTCAGGTCTTCAGCAGGCCAGGCGCTGCCACCGGCTTTGGCTCGGTGCGCGCGTCGGCGGCCTTCGCACCGTCAGCCGGAATCTTAGGCGGCGAAACCGGTGCATTGGCGGGCTTGCTGGCGATGGTATCGGAAGCGGTCTTGGGGGAGTCGGTCATGATGGCCTCACTGATGTTAGGTATGCAGTCATATTGCGACTTGGGTGCCGTTGTGCTGGACACCGCAGAGGCGAGGCGAAAGGCGACGGCTTTGAACGCGGTGCCCTTCGGGGCTTGAGTGCGAACCTAGGCCTTTTGGTGGGGGAGTGTCAGACTCGGAATGTACTCAGTCGCTTCGTGGCGGTCGCGCGATCATATCTGCACCGTCCAACTGACAAAGCCTGACGCGGTCAGTGCAAGCGGCTCACTTCGCGAACTCGCTCCGGCGGTCCCGGCATGACAGTGCGCGCCGCGGGGACTTCCAGTGTCCACCTCACTCCGTCAGCTGCAAATTCCTGGTTCACCTTGCCTTGCAGCGCCTGTCCCGTCGTGCGTTGCAGGACGACATGACTGAAGCCGCGGCGCGTGGGCAGCATCACCTTCGGGCCATTGATCTCGCGCCACATCAGGCCAAAGCACGTCCGTCCGATGCCGACACGTCCGAACTCCCAGTCCACAGTGATGACGCCTTCCGGCACGGAAAGTGCTCCGTGCTTGGTCGCGTTGGTGCCCAACTCGTGAAGCGCCAGTCTAATGTTCTGGGCAGCCTCCGGGCGTAGAAAAACAGCGGGTCCAGTCGCCACGATGCGCACCCCGTCAACCTCGCCAAATGGTGCGAGCTGGCTGCGAACCACGTCGGTGATCCACGCGCCGCGGCCGTCCTCCTCAACGAGGAGTTCCAAGGAGTGTGAGAGACCTCGCAGGCGCCGCGAAAACTGCATCTGAAAATCCTTTAGGCTCGCGCGCTTCGCGACCCAATTTGATTGGATATCGCCTGGACGATCGCCAGCATGTTCTTGGTTCGATGATGGAGCTCGCGGGCAATGAACCGAAGTCGCTCCTCCCTCTGCGTTTGCTCTGGCAGCGCACGGCGTTCGCCCATGCCGGAGTGACTTTTGAAGATCGGGTGAATGTTGAACATGACGGAACTCCCCAAGTGCGGGGGCGTGGAGTGATGGACTCCGGCACGCCCACTCTGCACGGTCCTATTCTTTCCGAGGGCGCGGATCGCCGACGAACATCAATTCTCCCGGATAGGCTTCATCTGCGTCGAGCGAGCCACCCCGAGTGCTGGTGTCGGCTACGCCTTTTGAGGAGGCGTCACGGAGCCGTGCGCGGCGCGTTTGCGTTGTGTCGCCAGCGTTCTTTTGAGCGTCCTCGATTATCCTACCTTCAGTCGCTCGAATCTGGTCCGCAGGAAGCTTTCAACCGGTGAACTCAAACGCTTTCCGTCGAAGTACTGGGACAAACCTTAACCATCGGATGCAACGTCCAGAAGACTCGGAATCTACTCATGCCTAGTCGCAATCGGGCCCAATCAAACGCGTGCGGAGCGCTAACCTGCAGCCGACCACCGCAGTACAGCAGAACGTGCTATAATAAATATGCCAGGTGCTTCCCCTCGCGGAACGCGGGCTTGCAAAGAAAGCATAATGATGACTGGACCTCGTCCAGGCTCGACCGGAGCGGCGCGACCGTCGCCGAACGGACAGCTCACGCCGAAGCTCGTCGGCGTGCGCCAGGCGCGTGCCTTTCCGATTGTCGGATTGGGGGCGTCGGCCGGCGGCCTCGACGCTTTCCAGAAGTTCTTTGATGCCACGCCGCCCAAAAGCGGCATGGCCTTCGTCCTCATCCAGCACCTCGATCCGACGCATGCAAGCATGATGCGCGATCTGCTTTCCGGCCACACACAGATGCGCGTGGTGGAAGCGGCGGACGCCATGCCGCTAGAGCCCGACCACGTCTATCTCATTCCGCCGGGCGCTTATCTCGCGCTGCAAGATGGAGCGCTGCGGCTGTCGAAACCGCGTGAGCGGCACGGTGCGCGCTTGCCCTTCGATTTCTTCCTGCGTTCGCTCGCAAGCGAATGCGGTGAGCAGGCCATCTGCGCGATCCTGTCGGGAACGGGAGCCGATGGCAGCCTCGGATTGAAAGCAGTGAATGAGCAGGGCGGGCTCGTCATCGTGCAGGATCCCCGCGAAGCGGCTCACGATGGCATGCCGCAAACCGCAATCGATACGGGCTGCGCCGATCTCATCCTGCCAGTAGCGAAGATTCCCGAGGCGATCCTCGGTTACTGTCGTCAAGCCTACGTCAAAGACGATTGCCAGGATCCATCTCGTCGCCCCACCGCCGGACAGGACCTAGCCGAGATTATCGTTCTGCTCAGCGCGACAACCTCGCACGATTTTTCGCTCTACAAGAGCGGCACGCTGCAACGCCGCGTCGAGCGCCGCATGGCGATGGCTGGGATCGAACGCAGAGCCCGCTATCTGCAAGTCTTGCGCGCGGATGTCAAAGAGCGCGAGGCCCTTGCCAAGGATCTCCTTATCAACGTCACCCACTTCTTCCGCGATGTGCCGGCCTTCGATCTTCTAGCAGAAAAGATTGTGCCAGATCTCGTGCGCGAGCACGTGCTGGGTCGTCCGCTGCGGGTCTGGGTGCCGGGGTGCAGTTCGGGCGAAGAAGCATATTCGATCGCCATGCTGTTCCTTGAGGAGATCGCGGCCGCCAAGCGCAACATCAAGTTGCAGGTATTTGCCTCCGACATCGATCCAGACTGCGTGACCTTCGCCCGCAACGGCGCCTATCCACAGCAGATCGAGGCCGACGTGGCACCAGAGCGGCTCGCCCGTTTCTTCCTCAAGGAAGACGGGGCCTATCGCGTAATCCACGAGCTGCGAGAGGCGGTGGTGTTCACGACCCAGAACCTTTTGGCCGACGCACCCTTGTCGCGCCTCGACCTTATTTCATGCCGAAACGTTCTCATCTATCTCAGCACCGAGGCACAGGAGCGGGTTCTCTTGCTCTTTCACTTCGCACTTCGCGAGAATGGGGTGCTGTTTTTAGGGTCCTCCGAAACCGTCGGAAATCTCGGGGACCGCTTTGCGCCAATTTCGAAGAAGCACCGTATTTTTCGGCATATCGGCCGCAGCCGGCCGGGCGAGGTCGATTTCCCCGTTACCGCGGGTGACTATGGCCGCGCATCAGTGCCTGAAGCGGCGCGAAAGAAGGCGGCGCACTTTGCGCCGCTCGGCGCGCTCGCGGAGAGGACGCTGCTGGCCGCCTACGCGCCAGCCTCGGTTCTCATCAACGCCAAACGTGAGGGGCTGCATTTCTTCGGGCCGACAGACCGCTATCTCAAGATCGCTTCAGGCGAAGCAAGCCAGGACATTCTGGTCATGGCGCGTGAGGGATTGCGCGGCAAGCTCAGGACGGCGATCGCGCGTGCCAGCGATGATCAGGCACGCACGCTGATTACCGGTGCTCGGCTGGACCGCGACGGTGGATCGGTCATGGTCAACATCGCTGTGTTGCCAGTCCACGGCGAAGGCGAAGGGTTGCTGCTCGTCAGTTTCACCGACGCAGCCAAGCGCGAGCCAAGATCGACTGGGGAGCGGGAATCGCCAGCCGACGCTTCGCGCGCCATTGAGCTGGAGCAAGAGCTAGATTCCACCCGTGAGGAGCTCAACAGCGCTGTCCGCGACCTCGAGATCGCCAATAGGGAGCACAAAGCGATCAATGAGGAAGCCATGTCCGTCAACGAGGAGTTCCAGTCGACAAACGAGGAGCTGGAGACCTCGAAAGAGGAGCTGCAGTCGCTCAATGAGGAGCTCACTGCCCTCAACAGCCAGCTGCAGGAGACCGTGGAGCGGCAGCGCGCAACGACGGACGACCTCAACAACATCTTGAACAGCTCGGACGTCGCCACCCTCTTTCTCGATTGCGCTTTGAAAATCCGCTTCTTCACGCCCGCCACGAAGGCACTCTTCAATATTATTGCCACCGACATCGGCCGGCCACTCGGCGACCTCACGCACAGGTTCGGCGACGACGATCTGTTGGCGGATGCGCGGACGGTCCTCGAAACGTTCACGCCCTTACGGCACGAGGTCAAAACCGACAACGGCACCTGGTACATTCGCAGCATCCTGCCGTATCGCTGCGACGAGACGCGGGTCGAGGGCGTGGTCATCACGTTTAACGACATCTCCGAGATAAAGGCAGCCCAGCAGGAAATTCAGGCAGCGCGCGCATATTCGGACAGCATCATCGCCACCATTACAGAGCCGCTGGTCGTGCTGGACGAAGAGCTGCGCGTCGTCTCGGCGTCGAGCTCGTTCTACCGCGTCTTCGCAGTGACGCCCAAGGCGACCGTTGGACGGTACCTACCCGAAACCGGAGATCATCTCGAGGTGCCGGCTCTGCGTGAGTTTCTCGCCTCTCTTCCCGCCGAAGGCGCAGTCGCAAAAGATGCGGAGATTGCAATCACGTTGCCCGCATTAGGCCGACGCGTGTTTGGCATGAGTGCGCGCGTCATTCAGGACGAGCTATCAGCGAGGCGGAAAATTCTGTTGGCAATCGTCGATGTTACCGAGGCGAAGCGCGATGAAAAGGTGTTGGCGACCGCCAAGGCGGAGGCCGAGCGCGCCAATGTTGGCAAGTCTCGCTTCCTCGCTGCCGCCAGTCATGATCTGCGCCAGCCGCTGCAGACCATTAGCTTGCTGCAGGGCATTCTCGCAAAACGAGTGACCGACGAAGGCATCCTGAAGCTGGTCGAGAGGCTCGGTGAAACAGTGGGTGCCATGTCGGGCATGCTCGACAAGCTGCTCGACATCAACCAGCTCGAAGCCGGGGTGGTGCGCCCGGAAGTCATCGATTTCCCGATTAACGGCTTGCTCGATCGACTGAGAACCGAGTTCACCCTGCATGCCGCAGAGAAGGGACTGGAATGGCACACAGTTCCTAGTCGGCTCACGGGCAGGAGCGATCCGCGGCTACTTGAACAGATGATCCGCAACCTGCTTTCGAATGCGGTGAAGTACACCAAGGAGGGAAAGATACTGCTGGGTTGCCGCCGTCGGGGTGAAAAGCTGCGCATCGAGGTCTTGGATACGGGACTCGGAATTCCGACGGAGGAAGTCCGAAAGATTTTCGAGGAGTTTCATCAGCTCGATAATCCTGCACGCGAGAGCAGCCGGGGTCTGGGGCTCGGTCTTTCGATCGTGAAGCGGTTGGGGGAGCTGTTAGACCATCCGATCCATGTCAGCTCCCTGCCAGGGTCCGGATCGCTGTTCGCCGTCGATGTGCCACTGGGAGATCAAAGTGCGGTCAGCCCACAGTTCACCCGAGAGCAGGAGAAGGGCGACGACGCACCACTATGCGGCGCCGTTCTCGTTATCGAAGACGATCCTGCCGTGCGCGAGATGATCAAACTGCTTCTGGACGGCGAGGGACACCGTACTTCGGTCGCAGTCGATGGATCGGAAGCTCTTGAGCTGGCGATGGGGGAGGCGACACGACCAGACCTGGTGATCGCCGACTACAACCTGCCGCGCGACGTCAACGGCCTCGAACTGATCGCAAGTCTACAGAAGCAGCTCCAACGCGAAATCCCCTCCATCATCCTCACCGGCGACATCTCGACTAACACCTTGCGCGAGATCGCCCGCTACGGATGCGTCCATCTGGACAAACCGGTAAAGCCCCGACTTCTAACCGACCTCATCCAACGGCTCCTCGTCAAAGCGCGTCCTTCCGCCCCCGAAAACACGCCGCAATCGGCGCCACCTTTGGACCATCAGAAAACATCAACGGTGTTCGTCGTCGACGATGACGCCGCTGTTCGCGAAGCAACGCGCGATTTGCTGCGGGAGAATGGCTACGCGGTTGAGGTCTTTGCCGATGGCGAGGCTTTCTTGCGGACAGAGCGGCCCGAAGGTTGCCTGCTGGTTGACGCCCGGATGCCGGGCATGACCGGCCTGGAGCTGATCGATCGCCTTAAGGCGAATGGCCGTGCACTGCCGACCATCATGATTACCGGCAATGGCGACGTACCTCTGGCGGTCGAGGCCATGAAGGCCGGTGCAGTGGACTTCATCGAGAAGCCGATAGGCCACGTTGATCTTCTCGCCAGCATAGCACGCGCGCTCGACCCGAGCGGGGATGTGACGGAGCTATCTCAGTCGCGAGACACGGCGGTAACGTGTGTCGCAAGCCTAACGGCGCGTCAGCGCCAAATCTTGGATCTCGTACTGGCAGGTCATCCGAGCAAGAACATTGCCGCCGATCTCGGCATCAGCCAGCGCACCGTCGACAATCACCGCGCGGCCATAATGAGAAAGACCGGGTCGAAATCCCTGCCGGCGCTGATCCGGCTTGCAGTTGCGGCAGCCTAAAACCGGCGCCCTGCATCCTGGGCAGACGATAAAAAGCGGCGACCCGGCTTAGCGGGGAGCAAGCCGGGCCGCCTGGCGGAAAATGAGGGTCCACCCGATCGAGTACGCGGAACGTCCCTCTCTCGCAGTCCCTCACGACCGAATCAATGCACACGGTGGGTGTGGATGACTAGGTACGGAAGATACCTAGTCGTGGCCCTATAGAGCGCCGCGTCGGCTTCACGGGTTCTATCGTGCTCTGGCCAGCGTGGAGCGGTAGCCGATCATCAGGAGCTCCATGGAGAGGCTGCCGATAACGCCCGACAAGCAACCAATCAAGGCCGAGGGGGTCGCAGCGAGCACACTCAAGGTGAGACCGTACCCAGCCAGGCCACCCGCAATCGAAGCGATTACAGCATTGGCCAAGACGATCCCGGGGATGAGCAAAGTGCCAGGGCCGGGCCCGGCCCTGCGGATTGATGCAAAAATGGTGAAGTGACGGACGGCCGTGGCCGCAAGCACAGCCAGAAATGCGGCCGTCACTGCCAGCAGAGCCCTGTTCGTGACGATGCCATCGAGAGCGTGGCCCGTCACCGCTCCCACCAACCCTCCCGTGACCACGGCAAGGACGATGCCCGTTGATATGAGCTCTTGGTATCGTGACATTGTTTTGTCTTCTCCTGTCATTGCTCCGCTCGAAAATTTCGCGAAGTAAGGAAGCACGGCAAACACGCGCGCATGCATGCTCAAATCCGGACGCGCGTATCGGTGAAACATTAGCGTGTTGCTGCGGCGGCACGCAGAGTCGGAATGTACTCAGGCCCTTCGCAGCCGTGGTGGCTCGCCGCAGAAGTCCACGCCGGACGCTTTGTTCCGTCTGCCAACGATGCCCAATGAAAACAGCGCCCGTCTCGCAACGGGCGCTGACCAAAGCGTACAGGGTGATCTACTTAGTTGGTGACGGTACCCTTAACGTCGACGGCGACAATGACCGTCTTGCCGTCCTTGTCCGCGCTACCGACCCATTTGCCGTCGGCGTCCTTCTCCAGCTCCGAAACATTGGTGTAGCCAAGCTGCACCAAGTGCTTACGCGCGGTATCCATCGTGAAGGGGTTGCCGGCGGGCGCGCGCGCCGTCGCGGCGGCCGCCTCTGGCGTTGCCTGTGTGGCCATATCGCCGGCGATTGCGGGAAGGGCTAGGGCGGCGACAAGAACCGCCGCCAGTGAAAGTATGCGAGTCATTTGGAAAACTCCTTTGTTCGAATATTCAACGCGCTCGTCAAGCTACGTCGTTAGATGATGTCGATCTCTGCCGGCAGGTAGGACGTGACCTCTAGGCCAACTTCCTGCTCACGCACGGCGGGCTTTGTCCAGGTCTTCATCGGGGTTTCCTCCATCTGTTGGAAAGGCGCGTTTGCACCAATCTCTATCTAAGATGTGGGGATGCCCGGCATTAAGCGCCAATCACGTTCGCGTTTCTTGGCAATTTAAATTCGCCGGGTCAGGCGCCCTGCTTTCGGTACGTCAACAAAACCAACATGAGGAGGCCAGCCGCAGCGGAAAAAGCAGAGCCAATGAGAACTCCGATCTTGGCGGCGTCGAGCATCGCGGGGGCGTATGCTAGGCTCGCAATGAACAACGACATGGTAAAGCCAATTCCGGTCAACAAAGCGCCGGCCGCCAACAGAGGCCAACTCAAGCTTGGATCCTGGCTTGCAACGCCGAGGCGAACAGCCAGCCCGCTGAAGGTCAGAACACCAATGGGCTTACCAAAAGCCAAACCCGCAAAAATCGCCACGGAGACAGACTGTCTGATGTCGGCACCGAATATGGTGACGCCGGCATTGGCTAGCGCGAAGACTGGCATGATGATAAATCCCGCCCATGGATGGAGCATCATTTCCAGCCGTTCCAAGGGGGAGAGCGACTCTGTTACCGCTCTGCCGGCGCGGCGGAGGTCACGGCGGTCCGCCGTGTCTCCACTCCAGTGCTCGCCTCCCGGATAAGACAGCACGCGCCTGAGGATGGCGCGAAGTCGAGCGTCGCTGACCCACACCCGCGTCGGCGTCATCAGGCCCAGAACGACGCCAGCAATTGTCGGATGAATGCCAGAGGCGTCAAAGCACAGCCAGATCATGCCTCCAAACAGGAAATAGATGGGAATACTTCGGATCCCCAGTCGGGCGGAGCCAGCGACCGCTGCGAGACCTAGCACGCTAAGAGCGAGTGCAGTCCAAATCAGCACTTCGCCGTAGCCCACAGCCACGACCAGGATCGCCCCCACATCATCGAAGATTGCCAGCGAAAGGAGAAACAGGCGCAGACTTGGTGGGATGCGGGAACCGAGCAGGGCCAGGGCGCCGATCACGAAGGCGGTGTCTGTGGCCATCACGGTTCCCCATCCATGCGCGCCGGGTTGGCCAGTCATGATCGCAAGATAGAGGGATACCGGAACGAGCATGCCGCCGAGTGCCCCGGCGAAAGGCAGCGCCGCCATGCGCAGGTGCCGCAGCTCCCCGAGGACAAGTTCCCTCTTGAGCTCCAGAGAAACCACGAAGAAGAAAAACGTCATCAGCCCGTCGTTGATCCAGTGCTGCAACGAGCGGCTGTAGTCCAGAGAACCGAAATGGAGGCCAATCGGCGTTTCCCAGAACCCCAGAAAGGCTTCGGACCAGGGTGAATTCGCTAATCCCAACGCGGCGAGCGCAGCGAAGAGCAACAGCAGGCCAGACGCGGCTTCGATCTTCAGAAACCGTGCAAAGGCTCTGGTGAATCGATCCGCCGTCTCCAAGGGGAGCCTTGCGCTTTTTTCTTCCATTGTTCCGGAGTACTCTCATGGGTCGCGTCGGCAAAGACAATGTTCAATAGAATGTGCGAGTCTGTTTTTTGTGCATTTCGAACTGGGCGGCACCCGGTTAGAAACGGCCTTCTAAGCTCGTGACTCAATCGACGCGCGGGCAACCTTGTGTTGCCGGATACCTAGTGACGCCCCTATGAGGCGGTGTTTAAGCCGCCAGCTCAAGTTCCTGGAGGCCGTCAAGCACGCGCCGGACGTCTGGCTCTGGCGCATCTTCGGGAATGGGGAGCAGGCGAGCGATCTCTCCCGCCTGTCACAGGTACAGATAAAATGCGCGCGCCAGGAGCACTGCAATTATGACGGCAGGAATGACGATCGGCGGCACGAACCATTCGCGCCAATCAAACCCATGAGGGTTGGCGAGCCGGCTCGTGCGTCGGGCGTCCATATTGCAGTTATCATACGCAAAGTGCATTTCTCCCACTGAGCCCGGGTGTTCAAGGAAGTCACCGAGGAAGGGCTTCTCGATCTCTCCCCTGTTGAAGGACTGGTCGCCCGTGCTGGTTGCGCCGCCCTAATTTTCCCAGCTTTCTGCGGCCATGGCGACTGGGCTGGCGCTTGCCACGGGGCGCTTCTGCACCTTTGGTCGTTTGGGCATTGCTTCTCCGTGAGGGTTCGGGTCACAGACTGGATCCGTGTCGACACCTCGTGAGATAAACACCCCATCATCTACGACAGATTGATCGAAGATTATGCTTTGGAGGGTTGTTTATGTGATTTTGGCGGGCCGCGCGAAGAAATGGCGTCATTTGAAGTTCAGTCGCTACGAACCATCCGATGATCAACCGGTTGTAGCTCTGTTCCGGCCCGTATAGGATAGTGGAGACACAGACCGTGTGGAGCAGCGGCATCTGAGCGTCAGGCAACTTTATGCCAGAGCGGACAACCCATAGTTCCGTGACCTTCCTGCACCCGTTTTCGCTCGCTGGAGTCGACGGAGTGCAACCGGCTGGAACCTACGCGATCGAGACCGTTGAAGAGACGCTCGACAATCTATCCTTTGTCGCCTATCGCCGAGTGTCGACCACAATTGTCCTTCCCTGCGTGGGCAGCCCCTCGCGGCAGAGACAAGTGGTCACTATCGATCCGCGTGATCTGGAGGGAGCATTGGCACGAGACGCGGGGCCCTCCTAATTTAAGCGGGGCGCACGGCGACCATAGCGGCGCACTGTGAGGTGCACGGTAGGTCAGCCGACCATGATTCCTGCGATCACCCAGCGGCATCTGCGATCAGTGGCCGCTGACGAAGCGCGTGACGTCGACGCCTGCAATGTGCTCGCATTTCCAGGCGTTGGCGGCGGTGCGGCATGAGCCTCTGAGTAGATCCCGAGTCTGCCGATAATGATGACAGGCGCCCTACACTTCTAACGATCAACTTGTCTGCCACCAGTCAGGCAACCTGATCCACGGCGGGGAGCAATCAATCGTCGCACTTGTTCCACATTAAGAGCCGTGCCCCACAAGTCGTCAGTTTGGAGAGCACCATGAAGAGCTTTCACGCGAACCGACCACAAGCACCACATGTGACCGCGCTGTGCAGGGATGGCGCGCATTCGTTCTTGCTATCGGAGGGCGCCACGCTCTTCGAGCTTGCAACCCATGTGGACGATCTCGGCGCGTCACACGAGGGCGCGCCGATCGCGATCCATGTCGAATTCGACCCTCCCACGCTAAACGCCTTTTCCCAGCGTTGAGTGGACAAGAAGCGCTTCACAAACCTAGTGCGAAGAGGCACACTGTGTAACTACGTGCTGTAAGGGGATCGATCATGTCGCTTGGACTCATACTCGTCATCATCCTCATCATTTTCCTGCTCGGTGGCTTCAGTGGTCGTTTCGGCGGCTACGGTTACGGCTTTGGTCACGGTGGCGTCGGTGTCATCGGCATCATCCTGATCATTCTCGTCGTATTGCTTCTCATGGGGCGCATTTGAGCTGACGGGACGGGAGGAGTCGCATGAGCCGACTTCGCCTGCACGCGGAGAACCACTTCATCGGCCGCATCGGGTGGCTGCGAGCAGCGGTGCTCGGGGCCAACGACGGTATCATCTCGACCGCGAGCTTGATCGTTGGCGTGGCATCGGCGGCCGCGATGCAGACCGATGTCCTGATCGCGGGTGTCGCGGGACTGGTGGCTGGCGCCATGTCGATGGCCGCTGGCGAATATGTATCGGTCAGCTCGCAATCCGATACCGAGCAGGCGGATCTCGCGCGCGAACGTAGAGAGTTGAGCCAGAATCCGGCATTTGAGCTCGACGAGCTTGCCGATATCTACGTCAAGCGCGGTGTCAGTCAGGCCATCGCCCGCCAAGTTGCCCAGCAGCTCATGGCGAAAGATGCCTTGACCGCCCATGCCCGTGATGAGCTTGGGATTTCAGAAATCACCACCGCGCGTCCTGTACAAGCTGCGCTGGCTTCCGCGGCA
>Ga0307436_1001009_pt1 | contig 12868 bp, 17 predicted proteins | sample SalMarWE160440MG_FD_202513 | JGI IMG/M metagenome (GOLD analysis project Ga0307436, IMG submission 202513) | Salt marsh sediment microbial communities from the Plum Island Ecosystem LTER, Massachusetts, United States - WE1604-40 | ecosystem: Environmental > Aquatic > Marine > Intertidal zone >...
AATGAAAAACAACAGGTAGCTTAGAAAAATGCGAGGATGCGCTCAAGGCCAATCCACAACTTTTGACAATATCTCTGTTACAACACCTTTTGTCTTTATCCACCAACACGACTTCCTTCTCGCAAAAAAAATCAATCTGAGCGGCCTTCTACAGACAATGAAAGAGCATTTAGAAATCAAACATGTCCGGCTCAATGCTTACAAACGCAACCGGCCGCGCAAGGCTTGGGGCAACCATTGGAATTATGACGGGAAAGTCTCAAGAGCCTTTGAAAAGAGTTCGAAAGTTCCTCTTTGCAAGGCGTATGGCTGGTCAGACAATGATCACATAGCTCGAGTAGATTACTACCGGGATTTCGTTCTCCCTCGCTGCTCATTTGGATGCATGGAGTGGTTTCTCCATCCGGGCTTGAAACAAGAACTTAAGTTGAGAGGAAAAAGTGCACACGAGGCATTTGGGACGTATCTCTATGGTGATCTCGACGATGGCTACTATATCATGCATCTCGATGGTCGTGAAGCTTATCACAACACCCTCTAGACGCAAATTCAATGGGTTGAGTATCCTCTTTTTCTTGAAGGAGTAAGTTCGATGAATCGACTGGGAAGTTGGAGTTCGCAGGGTGCGTTGCCTGTGCGCGATTTCGAAGCGGCATCTGAGCCTTTTAAGGAATATAATTTACATACCCTTTACCAGAGATTCATCCTCGAAGAAGAAGGATCAGGAGAGGAATTAACCTCTTTTCGTGAATATTTAAAAAAAAAGAGCCCTCTCTGCGGAATTTTCGAGCTGCATCCAATTGAACTAGATATTTTTGAAGTGCTTCTTTCCGAGTACCATCCCGAGTATCGGCTCATTTGTGCTGTCAATCGATTGGCAAAAAGCCTCTACAACGATATTGCGAAGAGAGTGGGAATCGAAATCCAGGGAAGTTGTCCGAGATCTTGTATAAGTAGGAACTCTACACCTCTTAAATCCTGGAGTTTGGATGAAGCAAGTGACGTTTCACAAAATTTTCCCATTCTCGTCGTTTCATCCCATATGGAAAAAAGAGGGGCCTTGGATCGGGCGGTTTTGAATATGGAAATCACTTGCCGCTTTTTCCTCGATCAAACCGATTTTTTGATCGATGCTCTGAAAGAGGAAGTTTTGAACAGATACAGATTGGAATATGGGACAAAAAAACTCAACTCAGAGATGCTTCGAGGGTGGATTTTGAATGCCATTTCCTTGGCCTATTTGGGGCCTGAACACGCAATTGCCATTGCTTCCCAGGCATTAAAAGAATTTAAGAAGAATAAGAGTTCCTTTCACATCCAGACGATTCTTCTCGCAGAAAAACTTTTGCGGCACTTTCGCCCGAAAGTGAGCTATCCTATTTTCAACATCATTAAAGAGTTTCCAATCAAAGGGAAAAAGTTTTTACATTGGAATCGATGTCTCGATTGCATCCTTGCAACACTTGTTGGAGACTTCTTTGACGAAATTGGGGGAAAAAGTGTGATGGAAGTTGTTGGTTGGGATGAATTTGATGAGAACTGTTTGGAAGATCCCGACGAAATTCACGGAAAGTATTGGGTAGCAAAATGCATCCATAAATACCGTAAAAGAATTGCTTCAGGTTCTCCCTTGCGCTCTTCAGATGCTTGATTTATTATACTGCTGATGTCCATTTTATCTGTTCGCGATCTTCATAAAACCTACCTTGGGAAAAAACCTTTCAAAGCGGTTCAGGGAATTTCTTTTGATTTGAATGAAGGGGAAATCTTGGGACTACTGGGTCCCAATGGTGCGGGAAAGACAACGACCATTCAAATGCTCATGAGCACTCTCACGCCCACGAAGGGGGATATTTTCTATTTCGGAAAAGATTTTTTAAAGCATCGGTCAGAGATCCTCCAGTATGTGACCTTTGCCAGTACCTATGTCAGCTTGCCTTGGAGTCTTACGATCGAACAAAACCTCGATGTGTACGGTCGTTTGTTTTGTCAAAGTCCCAAAGATTTTGGCAAGCGTTGCGATTTGCTTCTTGAAAGATTTGGCATTCTTTCGAAGAAACGCTCCCGGATTTCAGAGCTCTCCTCAGGACAAATCACTCGTCTTATGCTAGTGAAAGCCTTTATGATAGGACCCAAAATTGTCCTTCTCGATGAACCAACAGCTTCTCTCGATCCAGATATTGCCCATGATGTGATCCAATTCATCTTAGAGCAACGGGAAAAAGAAAAGGTCTCGATTCTCTTCACCTCTCACAACATGGCTGAGGTGAGCGAAGTGTGCGACCGGGTGCTTTTTTTGCGAAAGGGAAAAATCTATGCAGATGACCTTCCACAAAATCTCGCCAAAAGAGCGGCTCAAAGCCGAATTGAACTCATCATAGCTGAAGGGATGGAAAAAGCTTTGAATGTGGCAAAAAAACTCAATATGGAAGCGATTGCAGATCACAGGTGTTTGAAGTTGAAGCTCGATGAAGCCCAAATTGCCTCATTCCTCTCCTCTCTTGCAGATGCCAAAGTCAATTATTCTGGCATTGAAATCATTCAACCCACGCTTGAGGACTTTTTTCTCAAAGCAGCAGGAGCTTCCGATGAGCTTTAAGAGGATTTGGGGAGTTTTTTTGCGCTATTATTACTACTTCTCCAAACTCGATAATCTCGCTGAAGTATTTTACTGGCCGACGATTGACATTTTTCTCTGGGGAATGACGAGTGTTTGGATTCAAAGATCCGAATCGGGAATACCTGATATTGCAATTATCATCCTGACAGCGCTTGTTTTCTGGCAGATTTTATGGAGAAGCAACTATGAAATCACGGTCAATATTTTGCAGGAGTTTTGGACACGTAACTTTGTCAATCTCTTTTCCACACCACTGAAGCTCAGTGAATGGATGTGCTCAGTCATGCTCGTTGGTTTTAGCAAAATCTGGATCACTCTGGGTTTTTCAGCTCTGTTGATATGGCTCTTATTTGCCCTCAATATTTTTGAGATAGGCTGGGCGATTTTACCTTACATAGCGATGATGAGTCTTTCGGGTTGGGTTGTGGGCTTTCTCAGCGGCGGAGTCATGGTCTATTTCGGTCAGAGGATGCAGATGCTCGCTTGGATGGCTCCTTTCCTTTTTGCCCCCTTTAGCGCTGTCTTTTATCCCGTTTCGGCTCTTCCTCCGTGGGGACAGGCGATTGGCTGGTGCTTGCCAACAACCTATGTGTTTGAGGGAATGAGAAGCATCCTTTCGGGGGGCCCTTTTTCTATGCACTACTTTCTGATGAGTTTTCTACTCAACATGCTCTTCTTGGGGGGAGTTCTCTTCTTTTTCACGAGAATGTTTCAAAAGAGCAGGCAAAAAGGTCTATCTCGGTTAGAATGATTGCTCGAGATGCTTTTCGAGTTTGACAATATCCTTTGCGAAGTTGCGGATCCCTTCCATCAACTTTTCAATGGCCATGGCATTGTCGCACATCTTCCATCTAAAGATCTTCTCATCGATCTTTATTGGGGCGATTTCCATCTTTTTGGCCTTTTCCGCATCGAGTTTCTTGGGAACATCTCCTTCTGCTTTTTCGAGTTCATCGAGAAGGGGAGGAGCTATAGTGAGAAGATCGCAACCGGCGAGTTCTAATATTTGTCCGCTGTTTCGGAAAGAAGCTCCCATCACTTGAGTTTTGATCCCCATTTTTTTGTAATAATTGAAGATTTCGCTAACGGAAAGGACGCCAGGATCTTCTTGAGGAGGATAGGATTCTTTTCCTTCCGCCTTTTTATACCAATCGAAAATTCTCCCAACAAAAGGAGAGATGAGAGTGGCCCCAGCCTCCGCACAGCAGATCGCCTGAGCGAGGGAAAACATGAGAGTCATGTTGCAGTGGATTCCCTCTTTTTCGAGAATTTCAGCAGCTCGGATCCCCTCCCAAGTGGAGGCGAGTTTGATCAGAATCCGCTCGCGGCTGATCCCCGCTTCTTCATAAAGTGCAATGAGATGCCTAGCTTTGGCCAAACTTTTCTCGATATCGAAGGAAAGGCGTGCATCGACTTCTGTCGAGACCCTTCCGGGAACGATTTTCAAAATTTCGAGACCGAAATTGACAAAGACTTTGTCCATAGCACGCTGGAGTTTTTCTGCTTTGCTCTGTCCCTTTTGTCCGTAGGTGATGGCATCTTGGATCAAAAATTGATACTCGGGAAGGGCGGATGCTTTGAAAATCAGCGAAGGATTCGTAGTGGCATCGGTTGGCTTGAAGATCTTGATCTGCTCAATTTCGCCCGTATCGGCTACAATTGTTGTGAATTTCTTCAAGCCTTCAAGTTTGCTCATGGAGTCCTCCTGTTTCATTTCATCATAAGAAATTTAGAATTACAAGGGAAGGTGAATTGGAATTTTATATGGAGGATGATTTAGATTCTGGAAAACTTTTTCAAAGTGTTTGGGATAAATGGTCTCTCGGTAACCCTGAAGTTGCAACGTGACAGGATTTCCCTCTGCGAGAGAAGAAATTAGAGCCGTTTGGAGACTATCCGTGAGCCGAATTCTCTGTCCTCCTTCATGGAGATGGGCCCAAAAAGTGACATTTTTATCTCCCGATTGGATCTGTACTTCGGCTTTGCCTTCTCTGCTCGGAAGGGGTGTCGAATGGACCTGAAGGTAGGTCGTGAGCTCTCCATGGCTTTTCATCATCTCAACATCAATGCCCGATGCGGGATTCTTCGAGCGGTAGAGGATGCGGGTTGAGTCAGTCTGCTTTTGGCTGATGTGATGGTACTGCCATTGGCTATAGCGCTGGCAACCCGAAAGTAAGAAAAGGACAAGGGCCCAGATCATTTGCGGTGGTTTTCATGAACCAAGACCAAACTGGCGATTCCAATCGCAGCCGTCCCAATGGCAATGGCCCAATTTTTATTTCGCTCTCTGCGATATGCGCGGAGGTAATCGTCATTTTCAACGCCGACGAACTTGCCTCTGTTGAACAGCTCATTGTCTTCTTCAGTATAGTAGATGTCATCATCCATGATGGGATCCTCAGCTCGAGCCAAGGGCATGGCCGCAAAACTGAGAAGGAGCAAGAAAGAGATAAACCGTTTCATTTGAGCCTCATGAGTTGAATTTGATAGACAGGTCCTAAAAGGTCTTCTTTCAGGACAGCCTCGCTAAACGATTCTAGGTCCTCCTCCTTTTTTTGCCAATGGTTGCGCTCATTTAGCGGCAGCTCCCGTGAAAAAAGGATCAACTTTTGGGAACTCAAAAAAATTTTGACAAGCAATTCCACGTAGACACATGTCCTTATATTTTGAAAACGAACCTGTACACCCTCTTATCCCAAAGGATCCTTTTGAGCTAACTTTCAAGAAATGTCTAACGCAGCTACTAATCTCAATCGTTTTTTTCGAGAAATAGAATCAAATAAATCAGAAATTTTTCCCAAAATCGGGTCTTCCTTTTTGCTTTTTGAAGCGTTTCTTGGAACTTTAGAGGGTGTGTGTGTCAAGTGGGATCTTCGGAAATTTTTTGGAGAATAATGTCGAGCCAGTCTGCTTGCTTGAAAATTTTTGTAAGCAATTGATGGCACGCATCATAATGCTTGAGCAATTCTTTTGTTTGAGGAGATTGAAGATCTACGGCAAAACGGACAGGATTAACAAGCGTTGTCCAAAAATCTTTGTAAGAAGATGGCTTTAAATATTGATTAAACTCGGCAGTCATAGACTTCAGTTTTTGCTCTTTAGTATTCATTGTTATTAAATTACAATTCGATAGTTGATATTCGAATTTAGATCTCTTTTGAAATAATTCAGCGTTATGTCTACCGTAACCGAGTAAAACGCCTAGTAATAAATGGTCTTCAAATAAATAGTTGTAGTAAGTTTCTTTTTTCAATAGGTCATTTAAAATTAATTTAAAGTTGAGATTCTTACCATATCGACATCGAAATAAGTCGATGTTTACAGAAATAGTTTTTTTTAGCATGCATTTGTTGATAATTACAGCAAAAGAGGGTTGATGCTGGTCAAAAAACACTTTTAAACAATAGTGATTCCGAGGGCATAGATTCAAATACTCTGTCAATAGTTTTGCTCCCCCTAGATAAGACTTTTCGCCCTGCTTAAGGGCCGGAAAAACCTTTCCACGGTAGGTAACAGGCGCTGTGCCTGGAGGGATAAAACAAAATGATATAGGTTTGTTCCCAAATAGAGTATATCCAAACTCATTTTGAGTAAAAAAAAGGCGGATCAGCCTCTTGAGTTGATCTTGTTGGGAAGAAGTCATGTTTTCGCGCAGATATTCATGAGGTAACTTAGAACCACTATGCAAATGGCTTAGTTCTCCTGAGGAACTTTGTGAGAACGGAGCTAGCTCTGACGAGTTTGTGAAATTAGAACACGTGCTAGAGAAGTTGTTTCTATGATTGAGTTGACTGCATTGCAGGCTGAATGCAGTCAAACTATACACCAATATAGAGAGAATTTTACCCAATCTACTGTATCTACTGTAGTTCAATATTAGTTTTTTACAAAGTATGGATGAGGGCAAGTTGGCGATTGGTTATCTAAATCAACCCACGTAGCACATTTGGAACAGTACACTTCAAAAACACCTTCTTGAACAGCAAAAAGTCCATTTACATCTGAAGAAATGTATGCTGCTGGGAAGTAATGGTTTTGATGCCAGAAAAAAATCTTTTGATTCTCAAATTCAATATCTTCAGGAGAGATGTAAATTTTTTTTGATGGGGATTCTGAACCAGGCAAAGGGGGATGAATAAATCCTGATTGGTTCAAATTCGTGGCAAAGCTTGGGATTGTAAGTAAGGCAGAAGCTACAAGAAATAGAAACTTCATTGGACTCTCCTTATGGGTTTAAAGTTGGTTCAGTTTAAAACACCTAAATTTTTTACGAAAAGAGATATTTCAGTTGTGGGAACAAAAGAAGTCTCATGAAGACACCCACTAGGGAAATTGCATGAAGAAAATATTTGTTAAAACCTCCATAGAGCAAAGCCTCGATATTAAAAGTGGCCAAGCGAGCTCGATGTTTTCATGTTTTCTATGAAAGGATCGTAAACAAATTTCTTCATGCGATTTCCCTGGCATCCTCTAGGGAATTTCACTTGTAAATATATACATTCCGATTCAAGAATTGGTTTTTGACTGCGTCGATTTTCTTCCAGATTTCCTTGTCAAATTCCCAAATCTTGAATCGGAATGTATATATATTTGTTCTAACGATCAACAACATAATCAAGTGATTCATTTGAACCTCATGAGTTGTATTTGATAGACGGCTCCCAAAGCGTTTTCTTTCATGACTGCTTTGCTATACGATTCTGGGTCTTCTTCCCTTTTTTGCCAAGAGGAGTACAGCTCGTCGGGATTTCTCGAAAGAGGAATCAGATCCTCAATGACCCTCATGGACTGAAAGGCCTTGTGAAAGATAGGCGCGCACTTTGCGAGATCTCTTTTCAGAGCTCCCGCGGTTAAAATGTGGACCTCGCCATCTGCTGGGAGAATTGCCTGGAGCAAACACACCTTCCCCAGAGAGTGACAGACTTCGATTTCCGCAAGATGTGCAAGGCCGCTTTGCGTCTTCACTGTGCCCATTCTTCTCCACTTCTGTCTTTTGGATTTGGCTGTGTTCGAGACAACTTCGAGATATTTTTCAATGCTACAGGAGGTCTTTTCATAAGTGAGATGTAGGGAAGGACAAAATCCCGACCGACTCGTATCGAGAAACCCGCAAATCGAGTGTTGCGAAGGAGTTTTTGGATTGCTTAACTCCCAGCCATCGGGTGGCTGGAAAAGGCAAAATGCAGCAAACAGAGTACAGAGCATACACGCCCAACTCTATATCATTTGCTGGAATTATTGGAAGTCGTAGAATCTTGGTGAGCATTGTGGATCAGCCCTGTGAGAAGGGCGATCCCAGCAAAGAGACCGACACCCCAGCCTAGCATCGAGGCGCTGATCGCATTGAAAATGCCGTCTTCACAACCCGCTCCAGTACGGTAGAAATCGTTCATCTCATCGAGCGCTGCTTCCAGACATTCTGCATTGTCGGCTCGAAGAGGAGCCACCAAAAAAGCGAGGGGAAGTAGAATTTGCATGAATCGTTTCATACTTTGATTCATAACATAAAGAATTTTTTTTAATAAAGTTTTTTTCTTGGGGTTTTTGAGAATACGTAAAAGACGTCAAAAAGATTGCAGATAAGTGATTTTCTCAAAACAGAACTCGCTAGCTTCGCTTCTTTATCTTGAATCTTTACGCGAGTTCGTGTATAAACGGCACAAAACCCCCAGGAGATTGAATGGAACAAGCGCTTGATACGGGTAAAGATAAAGTGAAGCAAATCTGCGAAGTTCTTCGCAAAGAAACCATTGAACCAGCAATCGAAGAAGCGCGTCAAATTCTCCAAGAAGCTCACAACAAGGGGGAGAAAATCATTGCCGACGCCAAAGCCAAAGCCGACAAGATGATCGCAGATGCCGAAAAGGAAATCGAAAAAAGGCACAATGTATTCAAAGCTTCTCTCAATCAAGGGGCTCGCCAGGCAACTGAGTGGCTCAAGCAGGAAATCGAAGAGCGACTCCTCAATCAAACCCTCGCTGAAATGATCATGAACGCGACCGACGATCCGCAGGTTCTTGCCGATATGGTTTCAGCAGTGATCGATGCCATCCGAGAAGAGGGACTGGATACCGATTTGTCAGCCATTATTGCCTCGAGTGTCCAGCCCAGACAAGTCAATGAGCTACTCGGCAAAGAAATCTTGAACAGACTCAGAGAAAAAAGCGTCATTGTCGGTCCCAAAAAAGGGGGAATCGAAGTGAAGCTTCACAAAGAGAATATCACAATCGATCTCACCGATAGCGCATTACTTGAACTCGTGACGCGATACGTTCGCAAAGATTTTCACAAGTTCTTTTTCGCAGAAAAATAGACGAGAAGATGAACAACTACTATTTTGTCGCTCCCTCACTACCAGTCCTCGTGCTCGGAGAAATTCCCGACATGAGCTTCAAAGAAGTGATGCATCGCCTTGAAATGAACTTGAGCAAGAGCGATCTCAACCAAATATCCGTGATCCGATTGCGCGTTGACTTGGAAAACATCCGCTCCCTCTACTTGGAAAGGCCCCTCGATGATCATGGCAACCTCAATGAGAAGGAACTCGACGAGGCTCTTCTCGTTGAAGCGGACATGCCCGAGTATGTCTTCGATTTTTTGAACCAATTCGATGAGCCCGAAGAAAAAGCGCGTCATTTTTTTGGTCTTCTCTCTCGCTACTTTGCCGAGGAAATTCCCAAGGCAAAGGGGTTTTTGAAGAAATTGCTCATTCTTCAGAGAGAGATATCACTCGTGCTAACTGCTTTGCGTGCGAAAAAGTTAAAACGAGATATTGCCAAAGAGCTCCAATTTGAAGATTTTACCGATCCCTTTGTCGCTCAGATCTTGGCTCAAAAGGACATGGATGACTATGAACCTCCAATTGAATATCAAGATCTCAAAGACAATCTCATTGCTTGTGGTGAAGATTCATGGGAGCAATACAGAACAGTGATTGGCTATGAATTTATCAAAATCGAAGAGATGACCGGCTATCCCCTCTTTACCCTCGAATGGATCTTGGGTTATGTCGCCCGTCTTCTCCTCGTCGAGAGATGGAACCTCCTCGATTCAGAAAAAGGGGGAGAGATCGTAACGCGCTATAAAACAGGATCAGAATCATGACGAAGACAACTGCTACGGGAAAAGTGACCAGAGCTTTCGGCAACCTTCTCCACGTAGCCTTTGAAGGAGATATTCGACAGGGAGAAGTGGCGATGATCGACCTCGAGGGCATTTCGCTCAAAGCGGAGGTGATTGAAATTGTCGGAGATGAGGTCAAACTTCAAGTTTTTGAAGATACACGTGGTGTCAAAAATGGAACATACGTTGAATTTTCCACTCTTTTGCTCGAGGCGGAGCTCGGACCCGGTCTTCTCACTTCGATTTTTGACGGTCTGCAAAACCCACTCGAAAATATCGCCAATGCAACGGGACTTTTTTTAACACGAGGCACTTATCTACCTGCGCTCGATTACAAGCGCCATTGGGACTATACTCCCGATGCCAAAGTAGGCGATGAGCTGAGAAGGGGAGAGACACTTGGCCACACTATGGAAGGTCGTTTTAAGCATCTTATCATGGTTCCCTTTTCTCACATGGGAAAATACAAAATCACGTGGATGGCAAAAGCTGGCTCCTATCCGATCGATACAGTTATTGCCAAAGCCGTTGACCAAAACGGACAAGAGCATGGATTTACCATGGTGCAAAAATGGCCCGTTAAGCAAGCGCTTCAAGAAGGGGAAAAAACTCGCGTTGAAGAAGTGCTCGATACCGGACTTCGCTCCCTAGACACACAGTTTCCCATCATGAAGGGAGGAACTTTTTGTTCTCCTGGCCCCTTTGGAGCTGGAAAAACCGTCTTGCAGCACCACTTGTCTAAGTATTCTTCGGTCGATATCGTCATTGTTGTTGCCTGTGGAGAGCGTGCAGGGGAGGTTGTTGAGGTCCTTCGCACCTTTCCCCACTTGACAGACCCTCATACCAACGAGCCTCTGATGACCCGCACAGTGATCATTTGCAATACCTCTTCAATGCCCGTGTCAGCTCGAGAGGCCTCGATTTACATGGGGGCTACGATTGCCGAGTACTATCGGCAAATGGGGCTCAACATTTTGCTCTTAGCCGATTCCACCTCAAGGTGGGCGCAGGCAATGCGCGAGATGTCAGGGCGATTAGAGGAAATTCCGGGCGAAGAAGCCTTCCCCGCCTACCTAGGTTCGAGAATTGCCTCTTTTTATGAGCGCTCAGGGGTTTTGAAACTGCCGAATGGAAAAACCGGGTCTCTTACGATCGGAGGAACTGTCTCTCCTGCTGGAGGGAATTTCGAGGAACCTGTCACTCAATCGACTCTCGCGGTCGTTGGGGCATTCCATGGCCTCTCTCGCGCCCGCTCGGATGCCAGAAGATATCCAGCTATCGATCCGCTCATCTCCTGGTCGAAGTATGTCGAGATGGTCGGCGAGAAACTCGATGAAAAACTCAAGGGCTGGGGACATCTCGTCAAACTAGGAGAAAAGATTCTCATCGAAGGCGATGACATCGGAAAGCGGATGGAAGTTGTGGGTGAAGAGGGGATTTCGATCAGCGATATGGTTATCCACCTCAAGGCAGAGCTCTATGACTTTGCCTATTTGCAGCAAAATGCCTTTGACAAAGAGGACGCATACTGCCCCATCGATCGTCAAGTGCCGCTATTCAAGCTGATCGGAACGATTTTCGAGCGAGATTTTAAATTTGAAGATCACGATTCGGCGCGGTCCTACTTTTTGGAGCTCCAAAATGAAATCAAAAACATGAACTTCATGCCATTTGGTTCAGAACAGTACCACACGGCATACAACAGAATTGAGAAGAAAATTCACAAACAGGCGTCTAGCTCATGAGAAAAACATATGATCGCATCGTCGATATGCGCGGCAATCTCCTCACAGTACATGCCAAGGATGTGGGTCTAGGCGAAATGGCCAAAATTTCCAAGCGCAATGGAGAGATGACCTACGCTTCCGTATTGAGCATCGATGGAGAAAAGATCACTCTTCAGTGCTTCGAAAATACGCGAGGGATCTTCACGAGCGATCGAGTTACCTTTTTGGGCAAGCAGATGCAAGTCATCTGTTCCGATTCTTTGCTCGGAAGAAGACTCAATGGCTCAGGTGATCCGATCGATGGCGGACCGAAAGTCGAAGGAGAGGCTCTCGAAATCGGATCTCCCTCCTTCAATCCTGTCAGAAGAATCATTCCCCATCAGCTTGTCCGAACCAACATTCCGATGATCGATGTGTTCAACTGCCTCGTAAAGTCGCAGAAGATTCCGATCTTTTCCATTGCAGGAGAGCCCTATAATCAACTCCTGATGCGGATTGCTAACCAGACAGATGCCGACATCGTCATCATTGGCGGGATGGGGCTTCGCTTTGACGATTATCAAGCCTTTATCGACAATGCGGAAAATGCTGGTTCCATGGAAAAAACGGTGATGTTCATCCACAAGGCTACCGATCCAGCTGTGGAGTGTCTTCTCGTTCCCGATATGGCTCTTGCTGCTGCGGAAAGATTCGCCACCCAAGGAAAAAACGTCCTTGTCCTTTTGACCGATATGACAGCTTTTGCCGATGCAATCAAAGAAATCATGATTACCATGGATCAAGTTCCCTCGAACCGTGGCTATCCTGGCTCTCTCTACTCTGATCTCGCAGCTCGTTACGAAAAAGCAGTCGATATTGATGGTTCAGGGGCCATCACCCTCATTTCTGTGACTACCATGCCCGGAGGGGATGTGACGCATCCCATTCCCGACAATACCGGATACATCACAGAAGGGCAATTCTATCTCCACGGAGGACGGATTGATCCCTTTGGCTCTCTCTCTCGTTTAAAGCAGCAGGTGATTGGCAGTGTAACGCGAGAAGATCATGGTGACCTCGCCAATGCGCAGATCCGCCTCTATGCCGACTCAAAAAAAGCTTCAGAGAGACAGAGCATGGGTTTTAAACTCTCAAGATGGGATGAAAAACTCCTCAATTTTTCCATTCTCTTTGAGAAGAGGATGATGAACCTTGAAGTGAATTTGACACTCGAAGAGGCACTCGATCTCGGCTGGAAGACCCTCAGTGAGTGTTTTGAACCTCATGAGGTGGGAATCAAAGACTCCCTCCTCGAAAAATATTGGCCCAAGAAGAAATAATGACTGACATTAAGTACACCAAGACGGAGCTGCGTCAGCAACAAGTGAAACTCTCGCAATTGGAGAAGTATTTGCCAACT
>Ga0307436_1001011_pt1 | contig 12841 bp, 14 predicted proteins | sample SalMarWE160440MG_FD_202513 | JGI IMG/M metagenome (GOLD analysis project Ga0307436, IMG submission 202513) | Salt marsh sediment microbial communities from the Plum Island Ecosystem LTER, Massachusetts, United States - WE1604-40 | ecosystem: Environmental > Aquatic > Marine > Intertidal zone >...
TCTGCACGACCGGCACGCCGGCTTCTTTGCAGGCATAATACGCCGAGGGAGATATCAGATACCAGATGTTATGGAAGTGAGCAACATCGGGCTTTTCCTTGTGAATCAGGGAAGTGATTTCCCGATAAGTCCTGCGAGACCAGACAGCGCCGAAGGCAACGTGAAGAGGGTTTCTGATTTCATCATTATGCCTTTCATACCGGACTATCTCAACGCCCGCGGTTCTTAACATCTCAACTTCATGGTCGTAGACAGCATCCTCGCCCGAAGGGGAAGAGGACTGGTAGAAGTTGTGAAGAAAGAGGACTTTCAAAGCCTAATTAACGGAGATACGTCCCTTCCATACTTGCGTAAGCATATTTGACAAGAGTCCGGCAGGCGGACGTCTTGGAATATCGATAGCTTGCTTAACACCATCGACGAACCTATCTAATGACCAATCAGCGATAATTTGTCGTGATGCCTCCCCAAACCTTTTTAGCGCGTCGGGCTGCAAACTCGAAGTTTTAGACATGCTGTCAGTCAGTGCCTCGACATCGCCAGGATTAAAAGACCAGCCGTTCTCCCCCTCTTTAATAAGGCTACGTGCCGCTCCGCAACCCCTGCTGACAATTACTGGGAGTCCAGAAGCCATGCCCTCATTTATAACAAGGCCCCATGGGTCGGAGAGGCTGGGGACTATCAGCACGCGGGCCAACGCATAATACTTGCAAAGGACATCGCCATACTTCGGCCCGACAAGATGTATACCCTGCGCGCACTCCGTTAAGTCGCGGACCAGGTCTGCGTCAGGTCCATCGCCAACAATGACAAGGTCCCATGGAATTGCTGCCCCCGCCCGATATCTACCAAAAGCCTCAATCAGAGTTGCAAGTCCCTTTCTCTCAACAAACCTGCCCACGAAGAGGAAATAGTTGGACGGGAGGTTGTGCGAAGTCCTTACTTCCTCTTCTTTCAGCCGCGCAGCCTCGGCACCCGATGAAAAATAGCCATTGTCCACAACGTCGACGCCGTAGACGATCCGTTCCTCGGGAAAACCGATAGAGAAAAAATAATCACGGTGAGAAGGGGCGGGGACAAACGCTGCATCAATATTGCGGTGGATCCGGCGTTTTATGTAGCGCGCCAGAGGGCCGCGCAGATCGGTTCGCTCCCATGCATCGTCCATCATGAACACCCGCCCGCCGGAAGAACATCGGTATGTCACTGCCGCCATTCCTTCGGGAAAAGCCGACGCAGGCGCAAACACGACATCCGGCCCTATCGATTCGAGCACATCCAAAACCTTGCGGTGTATGTTCCCTGCACTATGGCTGTGATAGGAGCTGTCGGGAAAACAGCAGATATGCTCAAATGCATTGTCAGAGAGCTTGGGGACTAAACTATAGGAGACATCGTTTGATGAGACCTCCATCGCAGTAAGCCGATGGCCAAGTTTTTCGAGTTTCTTTCTTGCGTGGTTTATGCGTGCGATATGATAGGGCAGAAAACGCTGCCATATTATTACGATATGCACGGTGTCAGTCCCACAATTAAGACAGCTTCTGCAACTCCAGCGCAAGAGCCCGTACAAATAATGCTTTGAATAAGTTTTGATATCCATAACAAACGCACTTTCTGCTCCTAAACCATAAAATAATGTCGAATGGATCAAGACTTTTGCATGCATCAGAATCTGATTGCCAAAACTTATCGTAATTCGCTTTCAGTTTCCTGCAGCGAAGCGGGACTGGGTGTGGGGAGACTAAATAGAGGAACAGCCTGAAAATTCGCCGTAGCAGGACAAACAGCCAGCGCAAGAGAAAAAAATTCCTAACGGGAATACTAAATTTTATGATCCTCTCCCTCACAGAGAGATCCGAATATGGGCGCACGGCATAGCCTTGGGCAAACCATGCCCTGGTATGCCAAGCGGGGGCGAAGAGACACACGCCACCCGGTTTTAGTACACGAATAATTTCCGCCAATGCTAGCTCCAGCTCCGGAATATGTTCATGGGTAGCGTACGTGAAGATCCCATCAAAAGAATCGTCAGAAAAAGGCAGGCGTTCATCTTTAACCGTAATATACGGCTTTCGGTAATATGGGCGGAGACTCTCGGCAATATCGACACCAGTATAATCGTCCACCAGATCCTGGAACAACCCTTTGGCACTTCCGATTTCAAGACAACGTTTCTCTCTAAGATACCATCTTTCTAAGAACCCTTGCAGAATTGGATAAAAAGAGTGATCCGCAGCAGCGACTTCGATCGTATAATCTCTTGTTCGATCAACACGCTCGTAGAAATCCTTAATCTGACTACTTGTCATCTCTGAAGACATATCGGAAACCGTTTAGGGTATAGTAGCCTTTTGACATCAGTCCGAACGGCAACAAGGAAAGCATAAACAACAGGGCCAGGCGAAGGGAAAAGTCGCCGCAACGGGTGGAAAAAATGATTTCCCTTCGCGCTGCAGCGCCGCTATTCAGTTTTATGAAGACAACCGCGCGCATTCGGTGCCACAGGCTGAGATATTGTGATAATTCCGTCTTGGCACAGATGGGCAATGCGGGATCATTCATCAAGCCCAATAATCCGGCAGCAACCAGGTCTGGTATTTGTGGTAGGCGAGGCGGACGGTCATTCATTCGATACGGGGCGTAAAAAAAGGACTTCAGACGGACAGAATATGCTATCTTTCCCCTTATCGCAAGCCGTGCCCATGTAAGAAGATCCTCCCCCGATGTCACTCCCGCAGGGAAGCCACCGATCCCTTTGATTGCATCTTTGCGGACCGCCACAGTCGAAGCGCAGAGCGGCGGATCAGAATGCGCGGCAATAGCGAAATAATTTTCCAGTATTCCTTCCGAAAAATCCTCCGGCAATCCCCGGATTACTGCCCGACGTTCGTAACCGCCAGCTTGTTTAAAAGCATATCCTGTGGCAAACACCGAGGCGTCGGGAAATTTGCCAAGAAGCCCCATGATGGTTTCAAGATAATCCTCGGTCCACTCATCATCTGCATCGAGGAATGCGATCAGGTCGGCCCGCGCCTCTGCAATGCCTCGATTCCGGGCGGCAGAAACCCCCGAGTTCGATTGCTCAATCAATCTGACTCGTTTATCAGCAAATGCTCTGACCATATCGGCTCCCCCGTCAGTAGATCCGTCGTTCACCACTATTAGCTCGAAGTCACTGACAGTCTGGGCGAGAACCGAACGGACGGCACGGGAAACCTCCCCTTCCTTGTTATAGAGCGGCATTACAACAGATATTGCAGGGTTCATAGGAGTTTCATCATTCATTTGCTCTTATTCAGAGAATTCACCATCTAATTCGCAACTTTCTCCTTTTCGGTTCCACGAGCTTTGTATGCTCGGATTCTGTATGGTGTGAGGCATAGGCCAGGCCAAGAATGGTAAACTGAAGATTGCCGAAGAATGCCGCATACAGAATAATGTTATCCGTAACCATAAAAAGAGAGAAGACAAGAAAGGACGTTGCACTTGCCAGGAAGAGGATGCGGGTTTCCCCTGAAGTTCCCCTGGCCGTTTTCAGGAGGTGCCATACCTGCAATAACATGCAGATCGCAAAAATTATCGTGCCAAAATATCCGTAGTCATACAAAAGCCTCAGCCAGTCGTTGTGAGGATGGGTAAGACCCGCAAGTCTCATGACAAACGGCTCAGAGGCGTTCGCGCCGTGCCCAAACCATGGGGCTTTATCGATTTCACCCTCCATATGCTCCCAAATATACTTTCGACCACTAGTGGCGAAATTGGGATTATCCGAACTAACCTCCTGGATAGTGCCGCTTCCCGAGTAAAAGCTCTTCTCCTGGACGCGCTTCGTAAAAAAAAGCCCATACCCAGCAGCAATAATCAGGACAAAGAGCAGAACCCGTTTAACCGGTTTCATAGGTGCAAACGTGAAAGGCAGCGATAGCCCGGTTGCTATCATTCCCATCCTCGTGACTGCTATAACAGGGATTGTTGCAAGAACACCCCACCAGATAAGATCCTTTTCTTCCCCCAACACATACGTAGCCGCAAAGAGTGTGCAAAGCAGCGCTCCTGTCATGACCTGCGGTGCCAGTCCCGTTACAGACGGCAGCCTGCCGGTCAACAAGAGACCCGTCTTAAGTCCAACGCCGAGACACAGAACGACCGCCATATATCTGTAAAGCTGCCTAAAGCTGTAAAGGTCTTCTTCAGTAATACGCAATGTCGATACGGCCACTCCAACAAAGATGGGACAAAGCAGCATTATGCTCCGCTGCAACGCACTTTCAGCACTTGCCACCAGAAGATACCCCACAACAACTGCTATCCAGGGCATCCACAAAGACAGCGGCAGTCTGATCCGCCTGCCGGTCTTCAAAAAGACCAGCACGGCGGCAAACAAGGGTACCAGCCAAGCATAGCCAGACATCCTGAAACCAATTAAAGTCCCTTCCGCAAAACAGGCAAAGAGGCTTGACAGAACAACAATCCATACGAGGATGGGAAGCTTAATTGTTTCCTTCTTGATCCTTACCTTCGTGCCAGTTCCTGCTTTCTCCAAGGTAACCATATGATCATAATGCCCTGAGACATGCCGATTAAAATGCCTTGCGCGCATTCATATCTCCCTGATGAACGGCGTTACTTCAATATTCTCTCTGTACACCGCTCTGACAGAGTTACTAAACTTCTCAAAGGAAAACTGCTCACACACTCTCTTATACCCCTCTCGGCCCATATCTCTTGCCTTTTCATGACTGGAAAGCAAATCGGACATCGCTTGAGCAAGGCCATAAGAGTCGCCTGAATCGACAAGATATCCGCTCACGCCGTCCTCCACAACTTCCGATAGTCCATCGACTCTAGTTGCTACCACAGGAACGCCCGCAGCCATTGCCTCGGCAGCCGTCAATCCAAATCCCTCAAACCGTGAAGGAACCGCTACCACATCCATGATACTGTAAAGCTTATACACCTCTTCAGGGCTTTTCTGTCCAAGCCATTTCACATGATTGCCCAATTTCAAATCCTCTACCCTTTTTCGTAATTTCTCCTTGTCCGGCCCGTCACCGACTACCAGCAGGACAGCATACGGCACGATTTTCACCACCTGCTGCAAAGCATCGATGAGAATCTCCTGCCCTTTTTCCCATCTCAGTCGCCCAATGACGCCAATTATCTTTTTCCCACTAATCCCCAGAACTTTCTTCATTTCTTCAGGATCAACGCTTTTTACAATCCTCCCGATCCTTTCAGCATTCACAGCATTGTAGATTGTAAAGTGCCTCCGCTTTTTGTCGCTATGCCCGGGATCAAAGAGTTGACTATCTCCGAACCATGATTCTTCAGTTGATTTTGAGACGCAAAAAAATGCGGTACAAAGCTTGGCGGCAGTTCGCAGCAGTAGTTTCGCTTTCCAACCATATGTTCGCCCTGGTTGATGTACCGTGGCAAATATTGTTCTTATTCCGGCCAGGCGAGCGGCAACTACCGGCACAAATCCCGGCGCAACATATTGCACGTGAACAATATCAGGTCTTCCGGTTTTCAATAGCTTAATTAAACCTTTTACCAAATACCATTGGCCTCTTGACCTTGCGTATTTCATCAAGATGACGCCCGCGCCTGCGCTTTCCATCAGAGACACCATTTCAACGTCATATTCATAGTAGCAGCAGACTGTTACTCGATAAGCGGCCCTCACCAGAACGCTCACGAGATTGAGCATCTGCATTTCGGTCCCACCCATAAGAAGAACAGGGCTACCAATTAATACGCTAATCCCCTTTTGCCCGATCTCTCTCATGTGGCATATTGTGATCGCTACAGAATTCGTCTTTTATTGAAGCAATTCGTCGTAAAGGTCCGCAACGGCCGATGCACATGCTCTGCTATCAAATCGCTGTCGCGCCATTTTTTCAGCTTGCTCTGTCAAAGCAGAACTTTTTGATCGATCTTCAAGTACGCCGAGAACGGCTTTTGCGAGCGCATCGATATCGTTAGGCTGAATCAGTATGCCCGTCCTTCCGTGTTCAACGAGTTCCGGGGTCGCGCCTACGGCCGTTGCGATGACTGGTCTTCCTGCAATTGAGGCCTCCACCGGGACTCTTCCAAATGCCTCACCGTCAGCAGAAAGGGCAAGAACAACATCGGAGGCTGCATAAAGCGCAGCCATTGTAGAGCAATGTCCAATAAACATCACTTTCCCATCGACGTTCAGTTCCATTGCGATCTCTTTCAGTCGTTCGGTCTCAGTTCGCTTTTTTGAGTCGATTTCTGTGCCAGCAATCACGAGAATTGTCTCCCCCGCGGTCTCCCTAATGGTCGGAAGAGCTCTGATCGCGCTTTCGTGTCCCTTGCGCGGGTCAAGTATTGCAACTGAAGTGAGGATATTCTGATTTAAAGGAAGGTTCAGCTCTAGCCTAGCGTCATCTCTGGAACCATTATATTGGTAACAAGTGAAGTCGACGCCGTTATAAATGCGTCGCACCTGACCGTTGGGGTCAATGTCATCAATATCGCGTTTTACAGCTGCAGACGTGCAGATTATCGCATTACACAAATTTAGCACGCGCCTGCTGAAGTATGTTTGGCTGCCAAGTGAGCGGACATGGGCAACCACCTTTACGCCCATCATGCGAGAAACTAGAATATCAAGCAAGGCTTTGTTCCGAAAAAGATTTATATGAACGATTGCAGGCTTTACTTTTGCAAGCATGGAAATAAGCTTTAAGGCATAAACAGCTCTTTCCACGCAACCAAGACCGCGAACTGGAGAAGCCCATCTTTCCTTGGCCCACCATTTCAACTTATCGGTCCTGAATAGAACACTTGCATTGCATTCTTTGAATCTTTCGGCGTGCGCCATATCGTAATCCAAACAAAGATATGGCTTATAGCGACGGCGGTCAAGTTCGCTGAGCAGAAGCCTCAGCCCCTCTTCAGCACCTCCCAAAAACCTGCTTTTGTCTATATAAAGAACGCCCATGGCATTACCGTCATGCTCGTGCTGCCATGTCAGTGACTTCCCCAAGGTCAAGCTTTTCGTCCAACCGCCCGCAACGTTGTTCTGTGAATCAACTCTAGAAGGTGCATTAGAGGTAATTTTCCGTCGACATCTCTTCTAATCACTTCGCTCAATGTCTCTCCCATCCATCCGAATCTGTTTTTTTGCTCAACAGTTGTTCGATCATCCTCTTCAGAAAATAAGTTTTCATAAGAATCAAGCATTCTCTTTTGTGAAAATTGTTTAAGCGCGTAATCGTTTGCTTCAGTCCTCATCTGCACAATCAAGTCTTTGTTCCCTAACAACGCATCTATGGCACTTGCGAATCTCTCAATATCGTTCTGCTCGATCAAGAAACCGGTTTTCCCATTTTCGACAATTTGATCCGTTATGCCTCGCAGTTTAGATACTACCGGAATAACTCCGCACAACATTGCCTCCACAATGACAAGACCAAAGCCCTCGATTCGAGTCGGGAGAACAAGCACATCTGCCTTACGAAGTATTTCCGCCAATTCGGCGGCAGCCACTACCCCAAGAAATTTTATGAACTGCCTTAACCCCAACTCTTCGAACCGCGTTTCAAGATACGAACGCAGAGGTCCCTTACCAACGATTGTCATTTGCGTTTCAGGATGCCTTTGCAGTACTCTTACAAATATTTCCGGCAAAATATTGGCACCTTTGTGTGCACCCAGAGATCCTACAAATATTATCGACCCAGATGCCCTATTCAGTGATCCCATATTCATAAAAAAAACTTTTTCATTGATGCCATGGGGGATTACCCTGACACGGGAGTGAGCGCTCGCAGGAAGATACCGCTTACAATTCTCCATCAACTTTTTTGTAGGTGCTATCCACCTGAATATTCTTGAGCCAAAGGACGTGCCGATTCTATAAAAACGTGGGTCGTGGCTATGCAACACTGCGACTGGCTTGATACTGGGAGAAAGCAACGGAAGACTGTAATGAAGAAGGGGGCTGTGGTTCATGAGCAATATGTCCGGAGCTATTTTCTTTAGAAGCTCAGCCGCCGCAAATACTTTCTTCCTTGTGAGCGGCAGCGTCGATAGATCATGGCAGTTGATCGTCTGACTTAGTTTACTGAAATAATCCCCCCGACTATTCGTAGCAATAAAATGAACATCCCATCCTCTTTCTTGCAAGCCGATAGCGAGATTTTGAATGTAGGTTTGTATCCCGCCGACGCTGCTCAATTCAGCTGCGGCAATAGCTATGACCCGTTTCGCGTCCATTGTCCGATATGTAACCGTACTAGAAGATAATGAGCAAGATTGCGCTATTCCCTATCTCGTATCTTTTTTGCCGGAACACCACCAACAACGGTATAGGGCGCAACATCCCTGGTAACAACTGCTCCAGCTCCGACAACAACTCCGTCACCAATGGTCACCCCCGGAAGAATGGTAACCCTGGAGCCAATCCAAACGTCGCTGCCAATTCTTACCGACTTTTTAATCATGGGCTGCTGGATTATTGGGCGGTCACGCTTTGTTTTATGGTTTGCTGTATAAATGAACAATTCAGGGCCGATGATCACATCATTGCCGATTTCAACTGGAGCTTCAGCACTGACATAGGAGTTCCTTCCAATGCCGGAACGGTGGCCGATCGAAATATTCCATAAAGGCGTCATGTCGACTCCCGGTTGGATATTCACACTCTGACCGGCATATGCAAGAAAGGGTCTCAAGAAGGTAATGCGCAATTTACATCCCAATGAATCAGCCCTATTGTTAGAAGGGAAATTACGTAAGAAAATGTTGTAAAAAGAAAAGTACAAGAATCTAGGCAACGCTTTCATAAATCTCATCACTGTCCGTTTAAAACAGAGCCAATTGCAGTAACTTTTCCATTCTTATTTTCAGTTTGTGAGTCTTCAGCCTCAGAACATAAATAAGGGCCATTCTTTCGAAAAGCATAACTCTTCACTTTAGACATGCTTTGATGGTTCTTGCTGGTCTGACAAGAAAAGGAAGCGCCCTACCCACTATACGATTTAATCGTGATGCATTGAGCTTTGTTGCAAGCTCGCCTAGACAGATGATTATAGACTCTCTATCCCTTATTAGATAATTTTGCCTAAATCCATTAAAATGCGATTTCTTCCATTGAAATTTATGTGTTTCGTATGTGTTGCCGAAGACACTGCCTTGTGCGCCCATATTTTTTGGAGTAGAAATCAGTATGCTTTTCGCACATGCTGAAGCAAGGCTCAACAAATTCATTCCCTCCTCAAAAGTAAAATGTTCAATCACGTCGATCAGTAGAATGAGGTCATACTTCTGCGGGATGTTCGGAAGGAGTTCCAATGCATTTCCAATGTAAATCTCGTTGTATATGAAATGGTGAACTGGTGTTATATAGTCGGAAAATATTTCGATCCCATCAATGCGCCTTCTCCAAGTCTTGTAGGAATCACCTCCGTCCCAGAGATCTAAGTATTCCCGTGAAAGAAAACCATACTTGCCGAAACCAACCCCGATATCCAGGATAGACAAAGGGTTCGCAAGCTGGATTAATTTCATAATCTTCACAACCTGTGAAATATTACTTGTTGGCATGATGTAATCGCTTTCCCGTTTTAACGAGCTGAACAACCAGCAGCATTCATTCATTAATTCCAATTTCCTGCTTTTCATCATCTATCATCTCATATGACATTGATGTCTTGCAGAAAATGGGCCATGCCGGATAGCGCCTATGAACTGGCGTAGTCTCTTTTTCTATTATTGTACATTTAACCCCGTCGATTATGTGGTCATAGTATGGAGAGCCGCCTCGTGGTCCTATCGCTATGTCAACAAGCAATTCCGGAATGGTCAATGTTGGCGGATAAAAAACAATGCGGACTATTGTCCTTGGGTTCCCAGGTATTGGATCCAGCCCATACATTTCATGCGTAAAATTCCATAGGGGACGACGAAGATTGTCCCAGAAGGAGAGTGAAATCTCTGTCAGAACGGCATCCGGGTTTAAGAACTCAATCGCTAAACATACCGGCTCACCAGTATAATATTGGCTAGTTCTGGTTCCGCCCATATCCTCGAACCACGCCTTTGTTATCACAGGATAATCCGTCGTCTTTCTTGATCGGCGTATATAAACCGAGTCTGTACCAAACATTAAGTAATTACTCACAGCGGTTGTTGTGTCTCCAGTAAATTGAATCGTTCCCTGTAAAAGGACAAATCCTTGCGTGCATAACGAGGATACCGCACTCATGTTATGACTCACAAACAAAATCGTCCTGCCCTCCCTCCCGACCTCCTCCATTTTCCCCAGACACTTCTTCTGGAACTGGGCGTCTCCCACTGACAGCACTTCATCGACAATAAGTATCTCCGGTTCAAGGTGAGCTGCAACTGCAAAGGCGAGACGGACATACATGCCGGAGGAGTATCTCTTTACCGGAGTATCGAGGAATTTTTCGACCTCCGCGAATGCGACAATCTCGTCAAACTTCTTCTTTATCTCCGCCTTTGTCATCCCGAGAATCGCGCCGTTAAGAAAAATGTTCTCCCTGCCCGTCAGCTCAGGATGAAATCCGGTTCCCACTTCCAGCAGACTGGCCACGCGACCCGTAATCTCAATTCGGCCTTTTGTCGGCTCGGTTATCCTGCTCAGTATCTTCAACAGTGTCGATTTCCCCGCCCCATTCCTCCCGATTATCCCAACCCGATCGCCTCTTTTAACCTCAAAATTGATATCTTTGAGTGCCCAAAAATCTTCTCTCGACGGGCTTGGAGTCGAAGGCGTAGAGCGACGAAACGGTGATGAAACTCTTTGCCCTATACTCTTTGCTTTATTCGTCAAAACATCGCGCAGCGCAGTATACCTCTCCTTCTGCTGATGGCTGATCAGGTATTTCTTCGAAAGGTTGGAGACTTTTATGACGGTGTCACTCATATCACATCCGCAAAGGACTTCTCTGTTTTTCTGAAGTACATGATGCCAGTGACAAGCAGAGCGCCGACGATGACCATCGAAAGGACAAACCCTGGCAGATAGATCTTGCTCTCACCGCCGAGGATCGCCCAGCGGAAGCCGTCGATTACCCCGACCATCGGATTCAGTGAATAAAGAAACCGCCACCTGCCGGGCACAATGGTGCTTGAAAACCCCACCGGTGAGATATAAAGACCAAACTGCACAATAAAGGGAACTATATACCGGAAGTCGCGGTACTTAACGTTCAGCGCCGTAAGCCACAGTCCGATACCCATGGATGCCGCAAAAGCGATTATGATAAATGCGGGAAGGTAAACTACACGCCAGCTCGGCACAAAATGATACCAGGCCATAAGTACTACGAGGATTGCGCCGGAGATAACGAAATCCACGAAGCTCGTGATCACCGAACTTGCCGGTATGATCAGGCGGGGGAAATAGACCTTGGAGATCAGGTTTGCGTTCCCTACGAGGCTGTTGCTCGCTTCGGACAGGGCATTAGAGAAGAACTGCCATGGCAGCATGGCGGCAAAAACAAGGATCGGATAAGGAACGCCCTCGGACGGAAGCTTGGCTAACTTACCGAAAACAACGGTGAAGACCACCATCGTAAGAAATGGCCTTATCAGTGCCCACGCAACACCGATTGCCGTCTGCTTGTAACGTACGAGGATATCCCGCCATGTGAGGAAGTAAAATAACTCCCTGTACCGCCAGATGTCCAGCCAGTAATGTTTTTCCGTTCTTCCAGCTTCTATTATTAATGTGGTCTCTTCAGACATTTATCAGTTTCCCTTTATAAGGACAGCTTTGGGGACGTGTTTCGCACGATGCTCTACTGAGCAGTACTGTGACATGCTAACAAGTTAACAGTTAACAGACTAACAGGTCTACAAAGAAGGCCAAACTGACCCCCTCTTTTTACCGCAGACACTCGCAGACCGGCGCCGACAAAAGACTGATCCTTTTTTTCGGCCACATCGGCCGAAGAAAAAAACCGGAGGTTATACTCTTCATCGCCGTTGTCTTTATTATCGTCTGTATTCCGTCTGCGGTTGAAAACATCCTTTCTTCTCTCTTAACCGCAGAACAATGAGCAGACAGGTTAATGGGTTAAAAGGTCAATAGGTCAAAAGATTAAAAGATCTACGGTAACCGCGGGCATCTTGTCACTCCGAAGACGGCTCCTTGTCGACGAAGGCCGCGATTGACTTCATGTAAGAATCGAGGTCATCTACCGGCCCCTGGAGAATACCAAAAATTTCCTCAGCCGAAACTTCCCAGTAAAGATGCACAAGCCTGTTCCGGTATTTCGCCATCTTCACGAGTGATTCCGCAAAATCCAATGGAATGATCCGCTCCTGGCCCAGAATTAGGAAGATGTCCTTGTAGTCCTTCGGCCGGCGAAGGGCCCTTCTGGAAATGATGTGATGTCCGACATCCAGGCATGCCTCGATAGCTATCTGGAGCTGTCGCGCCGCACTATGGAAGTTGCGGGCGTCCTTCAGAAAGTCGTCTTTCGCCAAGGCCCAAGCTCCTTCAGATTCCTGAGGTTTTCCCTGAGGCGGCTCAGACGGTCAATTATGAGCCCCTTATCTATCATCGGCCAACGATGGAAATAAACTCTCTGTCGTATATGTCGAGGTAATGTTTGAAATCGAAATACTTCCTAGTTATGAGTTCTTCAAAATCGAGGCGCTCCCTGTCGTTGCTGCTGTAAAGCAACCTCGCCTCTTTGATAACGCCGCACGCAACCGTCAACGGCGCATTATTCAGGACAACCAGACTCACCTCATCCGTTTGAAGAATGGAGGTTATCTCGCCCAGGAGGTCAAGTTCGACATCCAGCGGCATTCGGCCTCCTTCCACCAGAAG
>Ga0307436_1001012_pt1 | contig 12835 bp, 12 predicted proteins | sample SalMarWE160440MG_FD_202513 | JGI IMG/M metagenome (GOLD analysis project Ga0307436, IMG submission 202513) | Salt marsh sediment microbial communities from the Plum Island Ecosystem LTER, Massachusetts, United States - WE1604-40 | ecosystem: Environmental > Aquatic > Marine > Intertidal zone >...
GGATCTTTATTGCAAATTTTTTTCGAGTATTTAGAAGGTTATAAAAAATGAATGTAACAGAAGCCTTATCCACAGAGATAGCTCCTCGTTTGAATCAAATAAGGAATGAGAGTAGGGCATTATTTGATTTTATCCACAAAAAATTATTCAACGTTTTTTATGCAAATGGAACTCTCCATACTACAAGTGATTTGCTTGCTCCAACTGTAAAAAAAATCCACGAATTTTTTTTGGAAGATCAAGGTTTTTTGGGTGAGAAGTTTGCTCAATTTGTAAATTATGCTACGGAAAATCCCTACTCATTAATCAGTCGAGTACTTGTTTTTGGAACGGGAGCCTATTTGGCAAAATACCTTTTTACTGTTGCTTGGTATCCCAGATGCTATAGAGATCCAATGAGTGGCGTCATTTATGAGAAAAATCTGTCGTTCATGATGAAAATTCCCCTCTATTTCGGTTCGTTTGTTTTAGCTACCATAGCTGGATACGAGGTAATCACTGCCCTATCGGGAAGAGCGACGTGTGTCGAGGGTTTCCACGATTGCATACATCCCCTCTGGTCCTAAAAAAAGCATTTTCTTGAGGAGCCGATCAACTATCGAAGGAGTATTCTTCGACGCTGTAGGCGTCGTAGTGGGCGATTAACCGCTGTGCTTTTTTGGGGTCGAGATCTTGGAGTCCGTCGTAGATCTTAAGCCCTTTGGCATTTTCTCCCTTACGAAAATAGAGTTTGCCCAGGCGTAGAAGAATCTCTTCATTTTGCGGATCAATATTTAAGATCTGCTCGTATTCGACTTGCTCTTCTTCGTACTTGTTCAACTCCTTATAGAGACTGGCACGTTGCGCGTGAACCCATGGATCATTGGGAGCATATTCATCAATGATGTGGTATTCTTCTAAAGCTCGCTCTAGAGCCATTTGGAACTTCTTTTCCATCTCCTCAGAGTCATACTCGGGAGGTGTCCAGACGATTTCATCACTCACCATGAGCTTTTTCGGATCTTGATAAAGCGTGGCCAGAGCAACGTAGTTGCTCGCAAGAGATGCATGAGCCTCGAGATCGGCTGGCTCCTTTTTGACGAGGCGAATGTGTTCGCCGATCGAGCTGAGAAGGAGCATCTCTTTGAGCTTGAGAAGATTCTTCCATCGGGTCCAGATGCGAAACTTCTGGATTAGATACGAGAAGGTATCCGAGGCGAGAATAAGTTTGTTTTCGAGTGTTGGGATCCTCAGAGAACCGTTGAGCTGGAAAATAGCCTGCGTGATGCAGCAGTGATACTCTAGACTGCCAGGTGCATACGGGATGCAGGCTCTAGCTGCATCGAGATAGTCATCGCGCAACTGCATGAGTCTTTCAGGACGCCTTCCTTGCAAATAGAACAGTAAAACGAGATAGGAAAAAACGGTCATGAAAATTCCAGCGAGCCAGATGGCCATTGCCGTTGACTGCAAAAAGGTGGAAAATAGAAGTCCAAAGACGATGAGCTCGAGAGTCAAGAGGGTGACGAATACTGTGTGGAAGAGCACCCATGCGCGATTGATCCGGGCAAACTTCCCGGTAAAGGGATCGATGAGTTTTTGGATTTGGTCTTGAAAAGCGGCTGTATTGAAGACAATACAGCTCCCCTTTGGCATTGCAGTTGTCATGAGTCTATCATTTTAATAGCGATCGACCGCAGTGTCCATCATTTCGTCAATCACACGCCGCGACACTCCTGCCTGAAGAAGGGTTTGTTCGTTTTGCGGAGTTAAGAAAAATGTACTGCGAGTGAGCCGAATCTCATGGATGATGACATTATCTGAAACTCCTGCGCGTGTCATGTTGATCACATCTTGTATATAAAGAGGTTGGTAGTCGCGAAGTCTTTGAAGGGTTTTTGGGTAATTGCGCTTGAGTCTCTGGATGTCGTCGGGGGTGAGTTTGTGAATGAGAGCAGCTGGGATAGGGCCGGTTGTAGCAATGAGACTTTCTGTTGGCAAGGTAGCCACGTCAGTCCCTTTTGAGCTGCAACCACAGGCGAAAAGGACCAAGAGAAAAAATTTTTTCATGACTTTTTTATTCCAAAAGAATGAATTAAGAGCAAGCTTCTCAAGTTTTTGAAGGACGGGCGAAGAAAATGAGTGCTCCGAAAAGAGCGCTACTGGCTGTAAAGAGATACAATTGATGGATATCGATGCCCGCTAAGGGACCACCAATCAATGGACCTACGATAGCGGCAATTGCAACAAGAGACTGGTTTACGCCGAGAAGGGCCCCTTGAGAATGCGCAGTCCCGAGGTTGGAAAGAGTTGCCAGACCATTGGTCCAGGCCAAAGCAGCACTGAGGGTTGCGATCGAGAAATGAATTAAAAAAAATCCTAGGGGTTCGTTGGGAATCAGGGTCAAGGCGAGAAAGATTGCCAGAAAAGTGATCCCGAACAGAAAGATTTTTTGCGGCTGGATTTTTTTGGAGACGAGAGGATTGAGGAGAAAATTCGCGACAGACCAGGTGATAGCAACGAGAATGAAAGTCAGAGTGATTTCATCGCGTGTGACTTTGAAGAGATCAATGAGGTAGGCCGAGAGGAATTGGAGAGAGGTGATCCAAGCTAGCATGAAGAAGAAGTAGGGGAGATAGACCAAACTAGCCCCTTTTTTCATGATCTGAGATCCAATCCGTTTGAGGTTCTCGAAAAATCCCCTCTTTTCGAAGGGCTTTTCTTTGCGAGGGTCATGGAAGTAGCGAATCATGAGCAAGAGGTTGACTCCGCAAAGCAAAGAAGCGATAAAAAAGGGGATTTCGGGGCGGAACCACGATTCTAAGTTGGGATTGGAGAGACTCGCACCTGTGGCAATAGCAAGGACAAATCCGAGTCCTCCAACCATTCCAATGATTCCAAAATTGCTAGATCGATCTTGTTTTTTCCCCGATATATCGGTGATGGCAGCTAGAGATAGAGTTAAATTTCCGGCAAAGAGCCCCGTGAGAAATCGACCTGCCAATAGGACGGGGAAATTCTCGATGTGAATTCCAATTCCCGTCATGAGATAGCCAACAATTCCTCCGCTGATCGTCGCAATGAACACCTTTTTTCTGCCAGTGCGATCGGATAGGGAGCCGAGCAGCGGCGCTCCAAAAAATTGAGCTAGGGGAAAGGAACTGATGAGAAGGGCGAGTAGTAGGGTGCGATCCAAAAGAGGCAGCGTTGTGCCAATAAGATTAGATCCATGCTTCAAAAAAAGGGGGGTCGCGATTGGGTAGAGAATGGCTAGGCCAAAATTATCGATGAAATAGGCAAAGAGAGCTGGAAAAAAACAGCGACTCAGGGCCGCTGTTTTTTTGATCATTCGGACTCTTGAGCCAGAGCCGCTTCTTCTTCTTTGAAGCGGTAGCCCACTCCGCGGACCGTTTCAATCCAATGGAAGTTTGGACCGAGTTTTTTCCGCAGCGATGCGATGTGAACATCGATGTTCCTATCCACGATGAATGCATCATCGTTGTGGATATCATCGAGGAGCTGGTTGCGCGTAAGAACTTTTCCTCGATTGGCTAGAAGTCTGCGCAGGATTCCAAACTCAGATAGGGTGATCGGTTGGATGAATTCTCCTTTCTTGAGGAGATAGCGGTCAATGTCGAGAGTGAACTCTCCAAAAATCAAGACATTGGCTTTCTTCTCGGGCTCGCGCGCTCTTCGAAGGACGGCTTTCGCACGCGAAAACAGCACTTTGGGAGAGAAGGGCTTGGCGACATAATCATCGGCTCCGAGCTCTAATCCAAGCACGACGTCGAGCTCTTCCGATTTCGCCGTCAAAATGATGACGGGAATGTCACGCAAATCGGGGTTGCTCTTGATCTTTCGACAGACATCAAGGCCGTTTTGGCCGGGAAGCATGATGTCCAAAATGACGAGATCGGGCTTCTCTCTTTCAACAGCGCGGTAGCCATTGATTCCGTCAACTTCGACGTGGAGCTTGTAGCCAGATACTTCTGCTTGGAGTTTGATGAGGGATGCAATATCTTCCTCATCTTCGATCAATAGAATTCTCTTTTTGTGACCCATGTCTTCCTCAATTTTCTTGCCTTGCCCCATTACAACAAATCCCGATTAATCGCGCACCTAAAAAATCTATGCAGGCCTGTTTCGATTTCACGTATAATTTCCAATTTATAGAGATACTATGAGTTCCATTTTCAAAGATTCCGACGCTTTCTTAAATAGATATGAGAGTTGATTTTGGCATCAGCTTCCCGAGCTCCCACCTAATTGATGCATATATAGAAAAGCTGCGCATGGCAATCAGTCAGCTATTCCCAACTGGAGTGGGGACCACTTCATAAGGAGCTACCGGAGAGTGTTTCTCGATAAAAGCTTCAAAAGGCGCGACCTCTCCCGACACATAAAGGGTATGCTTGGGGGAGTGAGACTTAGGCCTTGGATTTTGAATATGATGAGACAATTCTTGTGCAACTGCAAGGGCAGGGTTGATCAGTCTCGTTCCTTGATCGAGCTCTTCTTCAATCTCGTGGAAGGCAAAAGCAAAATGACTACAGCCGAGAATCAACGAGTCGATCCGATTTCCCAAAATGGGATGGATGCCCTTTTGGATGAGAGGGTGAAAATCGGTTTTTCCGCTTTGGATCTTTTCCACAAGTTCTGGGCAGGTCATACAAATGAGCTCGAAAAAAGCCTTTTGATACACTCCCGAGTCAATTGTCGTCTGGGTAGCCAAAAGGGCTGTTTTTCCCTCCCGAGTTGCTCGGATGGTGGGCTTGACCATTCCAATGATGGGGATGGGGAAATTCTTTTGGAGGGTTTCAAGAGCTGCGATTGTAGCTGTGTGACAGGCGATGACGAGAACATCGATTCTTTTGGACAGCAAAAATGCAGTTGCCTCCATGCAGTATCGAAGGATTTCGACGAGGGGTTTGTTGCCGTAGGGAAAGTGAGCTGTATCCGCATAATAGATGCAGTCTTCGTAGGGGAGAACTGCTTCGATGGCTGCGAGGACGCTGAGTCCGCCAACTCCAGAGTCGATGAGACCGATCATGGAATTTTCAGCTCTTGGCCGATCAGGATCGTATTCGAAGAGAGCCCATTGGCTTGTTTGATGCTTTGGACCGATGTATTGTACTTGCGGGCAATCTTATCCAAAGAATCACCCGATCGCACTTTGTGTACACGGGCACTTTGCCCGATGGCATCGGAAATAGAACTGAGGGTTGATTTCAACTTGACTACTTCATTGAGGCGGTTGGATTGGGCTAGGATCTCTTTTTCCAAAGACTGAATGCTCTTCTTAAATTGTGTGAGAGCGAGAGAGGTTTCGTTGGCATGGGTCCCGAGCTTTTTAAGATCTTCGAGGATTCTTCTCTGGGTGGTTTCGAGGTTTTCGATGCGCGAAGTATTGGGATTGTAAGTCATGTCGGGTTTTCGCCCATCGAGCCTTTCTTCGAGAAGCTGAATTTCGAGCTGTTGCTGAGCGAGCGCTTGTTTCACATCAAGTAGGGCGTTGCGAGCTTCTTCGAGAGCTCTTTGATTCACAGCTGTTTGTCTCACACCCATCTGGGAAGTACAGCTCGAAGCAAAGAGGAGAAGAAGGAGCAAACCCTTTTGTTTTTTATTCATGACTCATACAATACCAGAAGGCAAATGTCGAATCAAGGAGGGGGATGATGAATCTACAGACCTTTTGGAATAAGGTAGGATCGAAAAAGATTTTTGAGCTGTACAAACTCGATTTGAGTTTTGTTACGCCCTGCAAAACATTCCTTCAGAAAAAGTCCCTGCGCCCTGTTTAGAAAAGAACTACTTCTCGTAGATTCGAAATTCAGCCCGTCTATTGCGAGCCCAAGAAGAGGGATTGTGGCCAAAGTCAACGGGTTGTTCTTTTCCATAAGATACCGAGTGGATTCGATCGGAGGCGATGCCGCGTTGGATTAATAGAGTTCGGACGTAGTTCGATCTGCGAGTACCAAGGGCGAGATTGTATGCTTCCGAGGCGCGCTCGTCGCAATGTCCTCCGACAGAGACGTAAACATTTGGATGTTTTTTTAAGTAGGCGGCAATCCGGTCAATCACTTGCATGTACTCAGGACGCCTGAGGACGTGATCATCTGTGTTGAAATAGACATTTTGAAAGATCTGGGCAAGATCGGAAAATGCTCGTTTAAACTGATCGAGACTTGGCACTCTCGAATCGGGATCTCCGGGGATTTCTTTGGGTTGCGGAATAGCTGCTTCTGCAAACTGCATTTGCAAATCATCTTCTTCAAGAGGAATGAACTCATCATCAATGGGACCATAAAACCCTTCACTTGCGAGCATTCCATCGGTGTCTTCTCCCCAAAGAGCCTTGAGGTTTTGCCATTGAGAGCGAATCGCTGACATTGTTCCACCATTGTGAGAACACCCTGTGAGTAGAGTCAGAGCAATTGTGAGGCTGAGAAGATATTTCATCGAATCCCCCAAGTTGGGTAGTGTTTTTTCCCGGGTCCTTTGGTGATTTTCACCGCCTCGGGTTGATTGAGATTGACGAGGTAAAGTTCCGATTGGTCAGGATCGGTGGAATTGAATACGAGGTGCAAACTATCGGGACCCCATACGGGGTTTTCCTTGTTGCCGAATCCGGTAGTCAATTGCATTTCTTCCTCTGTGGAAAAGTCATAAATCCATATTTGACGCACACCATTTGTTTTAGCACTATAGGCGATTTTAGTTCCATCAGGTGACCAATTGGGACAAGTATTTTCTCGGTTTTTTTTCGTAAGGAGAAAGGGGATAGCTCGTTTGTTATTTTCTGATGTCGTCGGAATCAAGTAGATCCGGGGAGTTCCATCTTTGTCCGAGACAAAGGCGATCTTCGATCCATCGGGATGAAATGTCGGAGAGGCTTGTGTGGAGCGAGGATAAGAAAAGAGTTGTTTGGGTTTTCCGATCAATTTTCCATTCTCATCAACTTCTTGCAAAAAGAGATCTGCGCGTCCAGTCGCATCGGAGATAAAAGCCATCTGATTTCGACTCGTGCTGATTGCTGGCAAGAGCTGATTCCCGCGCAAATGGATCAAAGGCTTGCCCGTCTTACTCTCAAGAGAAGAATAGTAGATTTTAGGCTGGCCATTTTTGTAATTGACGTAGAGGTATCGATCACTGCCAAACTTGGGATGAGGGGGAATCAAAACAGGGGTGATCGAGTAGTTGTCTTCAAAAGTGATTTGTCTCGGATTGCCTCCATCGTAGTCGCATTCCCAGATCTCTGCTTTCCAGCCCGGTTCTTTGGGATGGGATTCTGATTTTTGTATGGAGTAAAGGATACGCGTATGTGTGACAGCTTCGATTCCGAAAAGAGTTTTTAAAAGAGCGGCTGAGAGTTTGTGGATTTGTTCGCGATCATGCTTGAGATCCCCGGTGAGGGGAATGCCCTCAAATTTCTTCAAAGTGCTTGTTCTGACATTGAATGCATAGAGATCGAGCTTGTTTCCAATTGCTTCGGCTTTCAAAACGATATCCACATCGGCTTTTTCCCATCTCGAGGAATTGAATGCGACTTGGCTATCATTATGGCGAAGAGCTTTTTCCAAGATTTCGTCCGTTTTACTCACTGTCGAGTAGCCACTGTATTGAAGGTCAAATAAAAGGGTATCTCGCAGTGATTTGAGATAGGTAGGCTTGAGAGGAGACTGCTCATTGATGATGCGGCATAAGTAAAGGGGTGTCAGCGTTTTTTTTGTCGAGAGCTCGACCCGGATCTCCTCCTCCTCTGCAAGCAAAGTCATAAGGGGAAAGGAAAAGAGACAAAGCCATCTAATGATTTGAGAACGTAATGACAAAGGGATGCTCCTTTTCGCTCTTCAGACTGCCCGTGAAGGATGGGTAGCGAATCTTGCTGAGCTCAGCTTCCAAAAAGCGCTGGTTGCGCTCACTTTGACTGCTGAGCACGCGAAAACTCTTCAGAGATCCGCTATTTTGAAGAAGGAGTTCTATTTTGACTTCTCCTACTTCAGGCAAAACGAGATTTCGCTTCAAACAAGCTACGAGCTCATTTGCATAGGCCGCTTTATCCTCTCCATTTCCACGCTCGATATGAAGAGTGGGAATGGCAATAGGCGTCTTAGGATTGTTTTTCGGACTTTCTTTATGACTACTTTGATCAATTTTCGCAATGCTTTCTTGCAGCTCCTGTAAGAGATGAGCGGGAATTTGGGGCCTTTTTTGCACGGGTTGTGTACTTTTGATTGGTCTTTTCAACGCCAGTTTTTTGGTGTGTGTTTTTTTGTTCACTGCTTTTTGAATTTTAGCAGGTCTTGGAGCAGGAGCTTTTGTCTCAACAACTGGCGCCTTAGGAGGAGGAGGAGGAGTTTGAACAACTGTTTTGACGAGAAGAGGTTTTTGCCTAGTTTTTTTCTTTGGGACAAGCAAGGCGGCAACAAACAAAAGAATCAAATGTATGCTGATGACGATAACTGTTGTTCGCTTCATGATAAAGCCAGTTTAACAAAGGAGGGCATTTCTTCGCTTCCAGGAACCTATCCTAATAAATTTCTCTGTTAGCTTCTTCGACAATTCACCCATCTTTTACTCTCATTTCAATCATCAATATTTAAAAATATTGATTTCTTCATGATTGCAAAACCTGAGTAAACTTTCTTTGAATCTCCCTAGAGCTTTTATTAAGATGGGTTCAGTGGAGTAGTTTGTCGAGTTTTTCTAGAGTTTTACAACCCAAGTTGCCAGTAATCTGCTCTCTATGCTATCTACGCTGCTTTTCTACTTCGCTTCGCTCGTCGCCCATATGTGCCTACAGATGGCCTTCCTTGCGAATCTTGTATCTAAAGCAGCTCGCTAACGTCTAGAGATGTAGATTACTGGCAACTTGGGTTGTTACAACAATGCCGTTTCGAACCAAGTGAATCGGAGTTGTAAATCTTGATTCTAATTTACTATCTCAGCACACTCTCCGTCGTAAAGTTGACAACGATGGACGATTTTCCTACATATGCCCTTATCATTGGTGTTTCTCATTACGAAGAACCCAGTTTAGATGACCTTCCAGGTGCTGAAAACGATGCGATTCGTTTTGCACAAGCTCTCATCAATTGGGGAATTCCCAAAGAACAGATTCGTCTCAATATTGGGGCCTCTGGAACCTATCGTGCAATTGTTGACATTCTAGAGGAATTTCGTGCCTTTTCTTTTTCTTTTCGATTAGTTCTCTTTTTTTCTGGACACGGTCTCCGATTCAATGATCCATCTCCCCAGTCGTTTCTTTTAGTTTCAGACAGCCTTTTGGAAATCAAGGAGCAGAGATTCAAACGAGCCTTTCCCCTAGATCGCCTTGTTGCTCTTTTAGGAGAAATGAATGCAATTGCTTCATTCTTTTTTCTCGATGCTTGTGAGCTCCGCATCAATGCACTCAGCCATCCAATTTCCCTTAACGAGGTGTCACTAGATCGAAAATCCCTCTTTTGTCTTCTCAGCTCAGGCATTGGAGAATCCTACGAATCCGTGGAGAACAATAGTGGGTACTTCACAACGATTATTCTCGAAGCTCTTGCAGAATTCAAGCAGCCGACTGCGACCGAATTTGTCGAGACCCTACGAAGAAAAGCAGTTCAATTAGATATATTTCCCCCTGAGATGTACAACATCGAAACACAGTATATTTCTTTCCTCAAAACGAAAGTACCGAGACATGACAGGCGGTTGAGTATTTTTCAAGATCACTTGTTCGAGACAACGCGTTTCCCTATGGGGCTTATAGGAGCTCCAGGTATAGGGAAAACGACGTTTGCTCTTAATATTGCAAAGCAAAACATTGGTTGTGTTTATATAGCAATTCCAAGAGACCTCAGGGAGCTCCGAAATAAGCTGGTCGAGGAATTTCAACTCGAAAGCCAGGAAGAGAGCCCCTTTATAGAAATAGAGAAAAAATTTCCTTGGACCATTCTTTTTTTAGACAATTTTTCAGCAGATTGGCCTGATGCACCCAAGCTTCTGAAACTGCTTGAGCATTGCCGTTTGCGTGTGGTTTTGATTCATCTCGGTCCTCCCCACCCTTTTCTCAATTCGCAATGGTCTTTTTCCCCGATGAATCGCGGGCAGATGCTTGATTTGATTAAAGCTCAATTTCCCGATTGTCCCGAGAATCATGCAGCCATCCTCATCGATTCTTCAAAGGGAAATCCGAGGCGTCTTCGGGAAATTGCCCAATATCTCCCCCGGTTTTTATCTGAAGCAGAAAGAAATGTTGCTCTGCGAGACCTTATTGGGTCCATCCATGCGGCTGGGGGTTTTTTAGACCTCGATCACTTCTGCCAATTTCTCCATCAGCCGAAAGAAAAATTACAAGAACTCATAGAAAGAGGAATTGTCTATCGAAGTGATCGAAAATGGAAAATTCATCCTCTCATTGCTGTGGAGCTTAAGATCCAAGTGGAATCGATTGAGAAGAAAAAAGCTCTGGAATACTGGCTTTTCGAAACTAAGAAAAACCCCCGATTTTTTGAGCCAAACCACCCCCTCATCAAGTTGCTCACAAAAAATGGGATCCCAAAAAAGGTCGATTCTTTCCTTCATTTTTATTTTGGAAAGCTCGTCGAGCACGAGTCTCAGAATTTCTCTCTTTTGGCTCAACTTGCAGACCTCTTTCTCACGCATAATTCAACTCATGAAGTGGGAATTGCACTTGCCGCTGAACTGCTCAAATATCCAGAGGGGGTGAAAAAAGCGGAGAGTTTAGCTGAAATCCACCTCGATAAACTGAAAACAAGAAAAAGAGGGCGGTTAATCAAGGCTTGCTCTATGCGACGCGCGGGAAAATGGTCTGAAGTCATTGAATGGATTCGGGGAGTCTCGAAAAGAAACCCAATTTCTTCTCGTGATCCGTTTCTGACATTTGAACTGGGTTGTTCTCTCATTGCCAGAGGAAACCTCTGGGATGCGAAAAAAACTTTTGAGATGATCTCGACCAAACGCTTTCCAGCTCACCTTTTGAGGTACTGCAGATGTATGAGGGGCACCATTGCAGGCTTGATGGGTGAAAACAAGGAAGCAGAACAATTGCTGCTGGGAGGAATTGAACTTCTTGAGGGAACTGAAAATCCCGAGGATGCCTGGCTAGGTTACAATAATCTCTCAGAGATCTATCTATACGCTGGCCAGAGAGCCCAGGCCAGAACAGCTGTGCTCAAAGCTCTTCAACTTTCTCAAGGAAAAGAAGAAATCCTTGAGACAAAACGCATTCTTTTGACTTGGAACCTCTGCTATGGACAAGAAACTGGAGAAATCTCCTCTTACTTCGAATCAATTGATTTTGATCAATTCGATCCATTTTTAAGTGCTTCAATCGAAAATACCCTGGCATGGAATTACTTGATCCTAGGCGAAGTGAACAGAGCTAAAGAATTACTCAGCAAAGCTTTTTCTCGCTTTGGGGGCAACGGCTTGACTACAGTTTTATCTCTGGGACTTGAGAGTCATGTTCGCATGTGCGAAGGAGATGAAAGTGGGTCCTTACGTTGCTTATCGACGGCACACTCTTTGGCGAGGGAGCAGGGAAATCAGATCGCTCACAAGCAATTGAAATACCTCAAGTCTACTTTAGAAAAAAACAGGGAAAGAATCTGATGGTGGCAATCCCATCAAAGAAGATTTTGTTATGCATAGCAGGACGTTGTGATTTTGATCACTGAGTCAACGAATTGCTTTTGAAGCCCTGATGGAAATCTTTGGGCCTCATAAAAAACAGCGGAGACAAAAGAGGCTTTTTCTGCAGATTTTTCTCCCTCAAAGAGATTTTTACCTTTTTGCTCGATTTCATGAATGACATAAGTGAGGAGGGACTCGTTTGAGCTGGATAAAGGGCTATGAGAAGAGGGCTCAGAAGCTTGAAGCAACTCGTCAACTGATGTGCTCAAAGCCTCGGAAACTTTACAGACGTAATCGAGTGTAACCTGGCTTTGGCCTCTTTCTATTCTACCGACCTTCTGATGGTTTTCACCAATTTTTTGCGCAAGTTGCTCCACGGTCATTCCTTTTGACCGCCTGAGCTTGCGGAGTTTTTCAGAAACCCTCGTTGAATCTTCTTTTATCTTTTCCATAGTTATACATTATGAATAATGATCGGAAAAAATGCAAGATCAGGGGTTTGTTTTTTGATAAAAATGTATATTTTTTGGCAATGGTATACAGCAGATGAAACTATCCGAATAAAAATGCCTAAGAGCACTCAAAAAAGATGTTCGAATCTTTTGATCGTCAGAGCAGTCAATATTTTTAAACATTGATAAATGTGAGCTCAGGACGAGCTAGTAGAGAAAGAGATGAAAAATGCAAAAAAAATCTCGTTGTTATTTTCTTGACTTGCTCCACAATCATTCATTATGACCGCATCAGCTTCAGAGTTTTTCAGGAAGTTGTAAAAAATAGATGTTTTATAGAAACGCAGCTTCCGAATTTGTGTTTTCTTTAATCGCACCATACTGAAATCTCCTATGAGATCCTTCGCTAAATTTCATTTTTCGAATTTTTTTTGTGAAAACAAGAAAAAATGTTGAAAAAATAATCTTTTGGCGTGTAAAATTTCACTTGTTCAAAATTCCACCAATGGAGGTATCAGATGATTTCTACAAGAGAAACAGGGTTTTCTTCTGCACTTATTATTAGAACTGCAGATGATTTGGATGACATAGTAGATAGGGATGATTCAATTCAAGAGGTTGTTGAGGCGAAGAAAAAATTTTATTACTCTATCAATATAAGTGAAGCGATGACACAGTTAACTACGGTAGGCAAACTTTTGCGTGTCGCACAAGGAGCCAGCGTAGGTTTTAGCTGTAGTAAACCTATTGTTTCGGTC